>Ga0302314_10000228_pt1 | contig 99193 bp, 81 predicted proteins | sample III_Palsa_N2_3_FD_200533 | JGI IMG/M metagenome (GOLD analysis project Ga0302314, IMG submission 200533) | Peat permafrost microbial communities from Stordalen Mire near Abisko, Sweden - III_Palsa_N2_3 | ecosystem: Environmental > Terrestrial > Soil > Palsa > Peat permafrost | place: Sweden... | reverse complement strand
CCCCGCCGACCGAGCGCCGCTTCAGCGCGCCGGTGTCGCGGCTGGCCGACGAAGCCTGCGGAGCGCTTCCCTAACCCCGCCTCGTCCGGCCCCTAGCCTTTCGACCGAAGGCGCGGGGGCGCACCCCGGATATTTCGTTCAAAATCGTACCATCGAGCAAAGACACATGTTTGGATCACTACTGGGCTGGATGTCCGCCGATATGGCGATCGATCTCGGCACGGCGAATACCCTGGTCTATGTCAAGGGCCGCGGCATCGTCCTGAACGAGCCGTCGGTCGTGGCCATCCTCAACGTCAAGGGCAAGAAGCAGGTCCTGGCGGTCGGCGACGAGGCCAAGCTGATGCTGGGCCGGACGCCGGGCAACATCCAGGCGATCCGCCCCTTGCGCGACGGCGTCATCGCCGATTTCGAAGTCGCCGAGGAGATGATCAAGCATTTCATTCGCAAGGTGCATAACCGGCGCAGCTTCGCCTCGCCGGAAATCATCGTCTGCGTGCCGTCGGGCTCGACCGCGGTCGAACGCCGCGCCATCCAGGAATCGGCCGAGAGCGCCGGCGCCCGCCGCGTGTTCCTGATCGAGGAGCCGATGGCCGCCGCGATCGGCGCCGGTCTGCCCGTGACCGAGCCCTCGGGCTCGATGGTGGTCGACATCGGCGGCGGCACCACCGAAGTGGCCGTGCTCTCGCTCGCCGGCATCGTCTATTCCCGCTCGGTCCGCGTCGGCGGCGACAAGCTCGATGAGGCGATCATCGCCTATATGCGCCGCAACCATAATCTGCTGGTCGGCGAAGGCTCGGCCGAGCGGATCAAGAAGGAAATCGGTTCCGCCTGCATGCCGGAAGACGGCGAGGGGCGGGTCATGGAGATCCGCGGCCGCGACCTGATGAACGGTGTGCCGAAGGAGCTGGTGATCAGCGAACGCCAGATTGCCGAGAGCCTGGCCGAGCCGGTCGGCGCCATCGTCGAGGCGGTCAAGGTCGCCCTCGAGCATACGGCACCGGAGCTGGCCGCCGACATCGTCGACAAGGGCATCGTGCTGACCGGCGGCGGCGCGCTCCTGTCGAACCTCGACTATATCCTGCGCCACGCGACCGGCCTGCCGGTCTCGATCGCCGACGATCCGCTGACCTGCGTCGCCATGGGCACGGGCCGCGCGCTCGAGGATAAGGCGCTCCGCAACGTGCTCATCAGCATGTACTAGTCAACCCTGGGAACCGTCCGGTAATTGATGCAAATGCGAAACGATTTACTGTGTCACTCGACCAAACAAGTCGTTTTTGTGCTGCCGGACGGTGAATTCTGCTCAAATGGTAATGATTTGTTTGCCATAAGCTGCGACTCTGGTGTGGTGAATGAAGCAAAGGCGCCAAGCCCGCTCATTCATTCGGATCACGCAAGCCGCCCGGGGGAATGCCCGTGAAGTCGCGTTCGGCACCCGTTTCGCACCTTATGGCGCCATTGAAGTCGGCGGCGCAGCGTTTCGCCTATTCGGCGCTGGTGCTGCTGTCGATCGCCATCATGGTGATCGGCCGGGCCGACGGTTCGCTGATCGAACATATCCGCACCAAGACCGATGATATTCTGGCGCCCGTGCTGGAAGCCGTGACCCAGCCGGTCACCGCCGTCAGCGACGCGGCCGCCCATATCCGCTCGCTGACCGAGCTCTATCGCGAGAATGAGCGCCTGAAGACCGAGAATGCGGCACTGATGCAGTGGCAGCAGGTCGCCCGCCGGCTCGATAACGAGAATTCCGGCCTGCGCACGCTGATGAATTATCAGCCCGAGGGCTCGATCTGGTTCATCACCGGCCGGGTCATCGGCACGTCCGGCGGCGCCTTCTCGCGCAATCTGCTGATCAACCGCGGCACGCTCGACAGCGTCGCCAAGGGCCAGGCCGTCTCGGCCGGCAGCGGGCTCGTCGGTCGCGTGACCGAGGTCGGCGACCGGGCGGCGCGCGTGCTGATGATCACCGATCTCAATTCGCGCATTCCGGTCCAGATCGACGGCAACCACGATCGCGCCATCCTGGCCGGCGACAATACCGACCGGCCGCAACTGGCCTATATCGGGCCCCACACCAAGATCAATCTGGGCGACCGGATCGTGACCTCGGGCGACGGCGGCGTGTTCCCGCCGGGCATGCCGGTCGGCACGGTCGCCTCGATCGAGGGCGGCAACATCCGCATCGAGCCCTATGCGGACTTGAGCCGTGTCGAATATCTGCGCGTGGTCGATTTCGGCCTGGCCGGCGTGCTGCCGCCCGACGCGGTGCCGCAACCCAAGGCGCCCAAGCGGGCGAAGGGCGACGCCGGTCCGACGCCATGAAGGCGAAGCCGGTCGAGCCGGTCGACGGCATCGGCCAAAAGCTCGTCCCCGCCGCCTTCACCCTAGTGTTGGCAATCCTGTCCGTGATACCCCTTGGCATTCCGGGCTATGCCCAGGTGACCCCGAATTTCGTGCTGATGTCGATCTATTACTGGACGATCTACCGGCCGGACCATCTGCCCTATCTGGTGGTGTTCCTGGTCGGTCTCCTGGTCGACCTGTTGACCTTCGGGCCGCCGGGTGTGACGCCGTTCGCCCTGCTGATCGTGCGCGCGACCGTGCTCAGCCAGCGTAAATTCTTCGTCGGCAAGAACTTCCCGATCCTGTGGTGGGGCTTCGCGATCGTGACCGCGGCGGTGACGCTGATCGTCTGGGCGATCGGCGTGCTCTATAGCGGCCGGCTGTTGGATCCGCGCAGCTTCGCCTTCCAGGCGGTGCTGACCGCGGCCTTCTATCCGGTGCTGTCGCTGGCATTCTCGCGTGTGCAGCGGGTCATGACGCGATGAAGACGCGCCCGCTCGCCCAGGACAAGAGCCGGTTCAAGGTGCTGACCCGCCGCACGCTGATGCTGGGCGGGCTGCAGGCCGGCATGGTCGGCGCGCTGGCGGCACGGATGTATTATCTGCAGGTGCTGCAGGCCGACAAATATAAGGTGCTGGCCGACGAAAACCGCATCAATCTCAGACTGTTGGCGCCCCAGCGCGGCCGGATTCTCGACCGGTTCGGCGTGCCGCTCGCGATCAACCAGCAGAGCTATCGCGTCGTCATCGTCGCCGAGCAGGCGGGCGATATCGACAGCACCTTGAACGCCATCGGCACCCTCATCCCGTTGGGCGACAGCGAGCGCCACCGGGTGCTGCGCGAGATCAAGCGCAAGCATTCCTTCGTGCCGATCATGGTGCGCGAGAATCTGAGCTGGGAAGAGGTCGCCCGCATCGAGGTCAACATCCCGGAACTGCCGGGCGTGCAGATCGAGGTCGGGCGCAATCGCTATTATCCGTTCGCCGACCGGGCGACCCAGATTACCGGCTATGTCGCTCCCGTCTCGGAAAAGGAACTGACCGGCGATCCGCTGATGGAGCTGCCGGATTTCCGCATCGGCAAGGCCGGGATCGAGAAGGCGCAGGATACGGAATTGCGCGGTACCGCCGGCACCAGCCAGATCGAAGTGAACGCCTTCGGCCGGGTCGTGCGCGAGATCAACCGCGACGACGGGCAGCCGGGCGAGGAGATCGCGACGACGATCGACATGGCGCTGCAGGATTTCACCATGCGGCGCCTGCGCTCGGAAGAAAGTGCCACCTGCGTGGTGATGGACGTGGTGACGGGCGAGGTTCTGACCATGGCCTCCTCGCCGTCCTACGATGCCAATACCTTTACCCACGGCATCAGCAGCACGCTCTGGACCGAGCTCAACAACGATCCGCACACGCCGCTCTACAACAAGTCGATCCAGGGTGCCTATCTGCCCGGCTCGACCTTCAAGCCGGTCGTGGCGATGGCGGCGCTCGATGCCGGCATCATCACGCCGGACTTCCGGGTCAATTGTCCCGGCGTCTTTACCCTGGGCGATCATGACTATCATTGCTGGCGGCACGGCGGCCACGGCACGCTCGACCTGCATGGCGGGCTGAAGAATTCCTGCGACGTCTATTTCTACGAAGTCGCCATGAAGGTCGGGGTCGATCGGGTCGCCGCCATGGCCAACCGCCTGGGCATGGGGGCGCCGACCGGCATCGACATCCCGAGCGAGAAGTCCGGGAACATCCCGACCAAGGCCTGGAAGCTGGCACGCTACGGCCAGCGCTGGGTCGATGGCGATACGCCCTCGATTGGCATCGGCCAGGGCTACATCAATGTGACGCCGCTGCAGCTCGTGACCATGCTGACCCGCATCATCTCCAATCGTGCCATCGTGCCGCATCTGCTGCGCCGGGCCGGGATCATGGAGGCGGGCAAGCCGTTCGATCCGGACCATGGGGCCAAGGATTATCCGGAGCTGGGCTTCAATCCGCAGCATATCAACGCGATCCTGTCGGGCATGAACGCGGTGACGAACGAGCCGGGCGGCACCGGCTATGGTGCCCGCATATCCGAGCCGGGCATGGAGATGGGCGGCAAGTCCGGCACGTCGCAATTTCGCCAGATCACGGCGGCCGAGCGCGAGCACGGCATCAAGAAGGGCGAGCAATTGCCCTGGAAGGACCGTGAGAATGCGGTCTTCATCGCCTTCGCGCCGGTCGGCAATCCGCGCTATGCCTGCTCGGTCTATGTCGAGCACGGCATCGCCGGGGCGAAATATGCCGGCCCGATCGCGCGCGATGTGCTGCGCGAATGCCAGCGGCGCGACCCGTCGCGGCGTGTGCCGCCCGATCCGATGATCGTGGCCGACGCCGGGCCCGCGTCCAACGCGCCCGGGACGCCGCCGGAGAAGACGCCGTGAGCATCGGCGCCGATCGGGGCCATACGCCCGACATCGCGGAAAAGCTGCGCAGCATCAACTGGGGCCTGATCCTGCTGTTGAGCATCATCGCCGGCATCGGCTTCATGGTGCTCTATTCGGCCGCCAACGCCAGTTTCGACCCCTGGGCGTCGAAATCCATGATCCGCTACGGCATCTCGCTGGTGCTGCTGCTGGGCGTGGCGCTGGTCGATATCCGGTTCTGGCTGAAGGCCTCCTATCCGATCTATCTGTTTAGCCTGGTGCTCTTGGTGCTGGTCGATTTGCGCGGGCGCACGGGCCTGGGCGCCCAGCGCTGGATCGAGGTCGGTCCCCTGTCGCTGCAGCCGTCGGAACTGGCCAAGATCGCGCTGGTCATGGTGCTGGCGAATTACTTCAACGGCCGGACCGTCGAAGAGATCGGCCGGCCGCAGCATCTCATATATCCGCTGGTGCTGCTGGCGATCCCGGCGGCGCTGGTGATGAAGCAGCCGGACCTGGGCACGGCGATGATGCTGGTGCTGTCGACCGGCGGCATCTTCTTCCTGGCCGGCGTGCGGCTGTGGAAATTCGCCATCGCCATCGCCGCCGGCGCCGGCCTGGTGCCGATCGCCTTCGGCTTCATGCGCGATTATCAGAAAAAGCGCATCCTGACCTTCCTCAATCCTGAGAACGACAGCCTGGGGGCGGGCTATCACATCACCCAGTCCAAGATCGCGCTGGGCTCGGGCGGCATGTGGGGCAAGGGCTTTCTGGAAGGGACGCAGAGCCACCTCAACTTCCTGCCCGAGAAGCATACCGACTTCATTTTCACCATGTTCGCCGAGGAATTCGGCATGGCCGGCGGCTGCGTGCTCTTGGGCCTCTATGCGCTGGTGGTGGCCTATGGCTTCGCGATCGGGCTCAGGTGCCGCAACCATTTCGGCCGCATGCTGGCGTTGGGCGTGACGCTCAACTTCTTCCTCTATGTCTTCATCAACACGGCGATGGTGATGGGCCTGATCCCGGTGGTGGGCGTGCCGCTGCCGCTGATTTCCTACGGCGGCACGGCCATGCTGACCCTGATGTTCGGCTTCGGCCTGGTGATCAGCGTCTATATCCACCGCGACGTGCGCATCAATCGGCGGGGCGAGTCGGAGAGCTGAAACGCAAGCTTTTCCGGCGCATACGGCACATGCAAAGCCGCGCTGGACAGGGCGCCGGATATTTCATATTAAAGCGCTCCTTCGGTTGCCCCGGAGCCCAGGTAGCTCAGTTGGTAGAGCATGCGACTGAAAATCGCAGTGTCGGTGGTTCGATTCCGCCCCTGGGCACCATTTCATTTAAAATCAATGAGTTAGATCTGGATCGGTGCGAATGCGCCCGGCCGGGTGCGGCTTGGCCTTGGCGTCGCGTCCCCGGCTCAGTTCAGCTGGGTAAAGCTGATCTCGCGTCCTTGAGCAATCAAGGCGATGGCACGCGGTCGCTCGGCGGCGTGGAACGCGAGATATTGACGTGTCACGGTCAGGCTCCTGCTCAACCTCGATCATCCAATGCGCAGCGCCCGGGTTCGATCAAAAAAAGGGCCGCAGCATCCGGTGAGGATGGTGCGGCCCTTCGTCTTCAGAGCGTTACCAAGCGAAGCGGAAGCCGACGGTAACCGCGTTGCTGTCGGCACCCTTGGCGAGATCGCCGTCATAGTGGGCGTAGAGGCTGGTGTTGGCGAACACCGCCGTCGCCAGCCCGAACCCGATCAGCGCGCTATCGCCCGGCACTTTGGCACCGGCGACCTGGAAGCCCGCGGTCGGAGCACCCACGAAGGCGGCGGCGACGCCACGGCTGGTCGGCGCGAACTCATGCGCCCAGGCGACCGAGACGTCGGTCGTGACCAGGGACGAGCCCAGCGCCAGGTCGCTCGTGACCCGGCCGCCGAGCGAGCTCTTCACGCTGCTCTGCGACTGCTTCGCCACATGCAGGTCCAAGACGCCCGCCCCGGTCTCGGTGAAGGCATCCTGATCGACCGAGCCGATCGCCAGCCCGGCGAACGGCGTCGCCGTCACGGGCCCCAGCTTCAGGCCGTAGCCGGCTTCCAACGAGCCCATCAGCTGGGTGTCGGTGACATGGCCCTGGGCCTGACCCGGCAGGCCCGGCAGCGAGACGTTGCGCCGGGTCGTACTGTCGCCATAGGCCACCCCCATGGTGCCGTCGAGATAGACGGGCCCCATGGTGTAGTCCGCGTAGAGCGCGAACTGGGTGTGGTCGACCTGACCGCGACCGCCGCCATCATCCAGGCTGTAGGTGGTGCCGCCGTAGCCCAGGCCCGCACCCACTTTAAGCGCCGGCATCAGCTTATAGTCGGCGCCGACCGAGCCGCCCGAGATGGTCTCGTCCAGGCGATGGACATTGCCGTCGCCGGCGAGTTGGCCCTCCTGGCCATAGCCTGCGGTCCAGACGCCCCAGGGCTTGTCGATATTGGCGATCGGATCATCCGTGCCGCCGTCGAGGCGCGCCAGTTCCTGCCGACCGCCCGCTTCCATGGCGCTCTGGCCCGATGCCGTGCCGGACGCGCCCAACCGGGCCAAGGCCGCCTGGGTCGAGAACTGGCCGGAGAAGGCGGTCCCGGTCTGCAGCGCGGTCGTGGCCAGGCTGGCGTGGCTTTCGCCCGACAGACGCGTCAGCGACGAGGTGACGCCGGCGGCATTCAGCTGATCCAGCCCGCGGATCGCACTGGCGAAGCCGGTCGGGTTCGACGCCAGGCCGGCATCGAACGCCACGGCGACGGCGTGCTGGTTCGCGGTCTCGACGATCGCCGGCGGGGACACCGGGGGCGAGGTCGGGGGCGAGACCGGCGGAGACACCGGGGGTGACGTCGGCGGAGAGACCGGGGGCGAGGTGGGAGGCGACACCGGCGGGGAGGTCGGTGGCGATACCGGCGGGGATGCCGGCGGAGAGGTCGGTGGCGATACCGGCGGCGAGACCACCGGCGGCGATACCGGCGGGGACGTCGGCGGCGAGGCGACCGGCAGCTGGGCCAGGGTCACGATCGCGTCCTTGGCGTCGTAGCTCAAGGTGGGCGCCAGCAGGGCCGAGCTGGTGGTGACGCCGCCCGAGAAGGTGCCGGTGACGCCGCCGGACGCGGTCAGGATCGTGTAGGGCGTGCTGGCGGCGAGGAACGTGCCCGAGGGTACGACCGTGACCGAGCCGGCCAAGGCCGCCGTGCCGGTGATGTTGAAGAAGGAGCCGGTGCCGCTGGCATCGAGCGCGACGCGGAGCGTGCCGGTCGAGGCTTGCGTGAAGTTGCCGGTCAGGTTCAGGGAATGGCTGAGGTCACCGGCCTGGAACGTGCCGGCGTTGGTCACGTTGGCGATGGTCCAGGTGCCGGTCGCGGTCCAGTCGGCGCCGCTGGCGACGGTCAAGGCGCTGCCGGTGCCGAAGTTGGCGATGGTGTTGGTGAGCGAGCCCGTGCCGGTGAGGTTGATCAGGCCCGCGCCCGAGCCGCCGTCGATCGAGCCCGAGAGCACCGATCCGGTGCCGAGCGTCAGCGTATTGACCCCGGCATCGAACTGGACGGCGACACCACCGCTGCCGGTGATCGTGCCGTTGTTGGTGAAGCTCGCGCCCGTCCCGGTGAAGATCACGCCGGTGACGCCGGCGACCGTGCCGGTCGAGGCATTGCTCATGGTGGCGTTGCTGCCGAGCGAGGCGCCGGCGGTGATGTTGTCGAGGATGGTGCCGGCGTTGGTGACCGTGCCGCCGGAACCCACGACCACGCCGTACTGGCCGCCCTTGATATAGCCGCCGGCGCTGTTGGTGACCGTGCCGGCGCTGGTCAGCTGCACGCCCGTACCCGACGTGCCGATGATGGTACCGCTGTTGGCGATGGTGCCGCCGCCGGTGATGCCGTTCATCGAGCCCATCACGGCGCCCATGTTGGTGAAGCTGCCGGTGTTGCTGAGCGTCCCGGACCCGGTCGTCGTGATGGTGCCGGTATTGGTCAGGCTGCCGCTGTTGGCGAGGCTGCCCGTGTTGGTCAGGCTGCCGCTGTTGTTGAGGCTGCCGCCATTCGCCAGCGAGCCGCTGTTGTTGAGGCTGCCCGTGTTGGCAAAGCTGCCCGCGTTGCTGAAGGTGCTGCTGTTGGTCAGCGTCCCGCCGTTCGACACATAGCCGCTGTTGGTGGAGGATGTGCCGACATTGACCACGCCGCTGTTGGCGAGCGTCGTACCGCTGCCGACCGTGACCGAGCCCATGAGCGTGCCGGCATTGCTGAGCGTACCGACCGTCACGTTGGCATTGGTAACGGTCGAGCTGTTGCTGATCGTTCCGGAAGCATTGTCGAAGATGACGGTGGTGAAGCCGGTGACCAGCGCGTTGTTGAGCGTGCCGGTGCCTTCGATCAGCAGCGTGTTGGTGCCGTTGGAACCGTCGGCGACGCCGATCAGCGTGCTGCCGGTTTCCAGGATCAGCTCGTTGGTGCCGCCGGCGAAGCGGACCGAGTTGCCGGACGTCCCGCCGATGAGCGTACCGAAGTTATCGACCGTGCCGGTGGCGCCGGAGGCGAACAACACGCCGACGCCTGCGGTGCCGGAGCCGATGATGGTGCCGTGGTTGGTGATGGTCGCCGTGCCGCCGCCGACCAGGATGCCGGTCGAGGTGCCGGTGATCGTGCCCGTGCTGGCGTTATAGACAGTGCCGCCCGCCTGCAGCGAGACGCCCAGACCCGCGGTGCCGCCCTGGATCAGGCCGGCATTGCTGAGCGAGACCCCCGCGACCGTGCCCAGCACGGCAGCCGGACCGGCCGACATGAGGGTGGCGCCCACCGCGTTGATGAGCGTGGCGCTCGCACCGGACAGTTGCAGCGATTGGGTGAAAGTCCCGGTGTTGGTCAGCGTCGCGCCGGCGGCGATGCCGACATAGGCGAAGTTCAAGTATTCGCTGCCGATACCCAGGCTGGCCACGGTCCGGTTCGTGCCGAACAGGACCGTGCTGCTGCCGGTGCCGGCCTGGACCACGCCGACGAACTTCGACCCGGGATCGACGGCCAGCAGGTTGTTGCCGTTGCCGAACTGTACCGCAGTGCCCGAATTGCCGATGATCGTGCCGGCGTTGACAAGGGTGTTAGCAAAACTCCCGACGACTTCGATGCCAACACCGCTGGTGCCGGCGCCAATGATCGTGCCCGTGTTATTGATAGTAAGGGCGTTGATAAGAGTGCCCGACCCAGTGCTTTCGATGCCGAAATGCTGGCCGGAAATCACCGCACCGGTTGCGTTGGTAATGCCAGCCGCTTCGCCGCGCAGGAAGATTCCGCTCGAACTGGAGCCGGTACCGACGATCGTGCCGCTGTTGGTCACCATCGCCGTCGTCGCAGACGTCGCGAAATTCTCTATGCTGATACCGTCATCGTAACCGGAAATCAGGGACGAGGCGGTGGTGTTGGCGATGGTCGTCGCCGCATATCGGGCGGTGATCCCGTAGCGCTGTTTGCCGATGATCGTCCCGCTGTTCGTGACCGTCGCGCTGGAGGCCGCGCTGTTGCCAGACAGGTAGACGCCGCTCTCGCGACCGTAGATCGAGCCGCTGTTGACGATCGAGGCACTGCTCAAGTCTCTCAATTCAATGCCGTAACTGCTCGTGCCCTGGAGGGTGCCGGCATTCGTGATCGTCGGGGCGCCGCCATAGCCATAGACGGCGCCTCGCCCGGTAATGGTGCCCGAGCCGAGATTGTTCAGGCTGCCGCCGCCGGACAGGGCGGCCCCATAGCTTGAACCAGACTGGATCGTGCCGGCATTCTTCAGGTACGAGCCCGAGCCATTGGCGAAGACGGTCGGCGCATTGCCGGAGGTCGCGATCCTGCCACCCGACTGATTGTAGAGCGTGGCGCCCACGCCATCGAGGATCACGCCACCGCCGAAGGTGCCGCTGTTGGTCAGCGTAACGCCGGCGGCGGCGCCGACGCTGTTGAAATTGACGAGCGTCACGCCCGAAACGATCGAACCGGGCGCCGCGAGTGTCCCGTTGGTCGTGACTTCGAGGGCGTTGACGCCGCTGGGGTTGCCATAAACGCTGCCCACGAATGTCGCCCCGGGCTGCAGCACGAGCAGGTTCGTGCCGTCGCTGAATCTGACTGCCGTACCGGCGCTGCCGATGATCGTGCCGCTGTTGACCAGCTTGTTGAGCTCACCTCTGCTGGTACCATAAAGCGCGACGCCGACGCCGGACGTGCCGATGATCGTGCCGCTGTTGACCACGGTCTCGGGCCCGCTCTCGATCCGGATGCCGGCACTGCCGCCCCGGATCGTGCCGGCATTGGTGACGCTCAGGCCGTTCTTGCCGTAGACGCCGACAGATCCGCCGGAAATGACGTTGCCGGCATTGAGATTGGTCACACTCCGGGGCGTGCTGTAGGAGTTGCCATAGACATAGACGCCGTCGCGGCTGCCCGAGATCACGCCGGCGCTGCCGCCGTTGGTGATCTGGACGGGGGAGCTGTTGCCGCTGTCGTAGCGAGACGACTTGACGCCGAAGAAGCCGCTGATCGTCCCGCTGTTGCTGACTGAGCCGCCGTGGCTCAGATAAACGCCGGCGCCGTTTCCGGCGGTCGATGCGATCGTGCCGGCGTTGGTCAGGCTCACACCCGCGGCGGAGCCGTAGACGGCATAACGGCCCGTGGTCGAGAGCGAGCCCGTTGCCAGGTTGATGAACGTGGCACCGGTGCCGCCGAGCAGCACTTGGCCGCCGAAGCTCGTGCCGCTGTTGGTCAGCGTCACGTTCGCCCCGGCACCGACCCCGTTGAAGTTCTGCAACGTGCCGCCGCCGACGCTGGTCGGCAGCCCAAGGGTGCCGTTTTGCAGGAATTCGACGGTATTGGTGCCACTCGTCCCGCCGATGATGGCGCCGCTGAAGACGCCGGTCGGTTCCAGGACCAGCACGTTCTGGCCGTTGCCGAACTGGACGGCGGTCCCGCCGTTGCCGATGATCGTGCCCGTACTGTCGAGCACATTGCCGGCGTTGTTGACGAACGCCACGCCGACGGCGCCCTGGATCGTGCCGCTGTTGGTAAGGCTGGTGGTAGAGCCGGCGCGCACGCCATAGGCCGTCCCGAGGATCGTCCCCTGATTGCTGACGGCAGTGCCGCCATTGCGGAGTTCGAGGCCGACACCGTTGGTACCGGTCGCCCGAAGGATCCCGGTATTGACGAGGGTTGAGCGGGAGCTCGAGTTGTAGACGCCGTAATGGTTGCCGCTGATCAGACCCGAATTGTTGAGCGAGCCATTGCTGGTCCAATGGATGCCGGCGCCGTTGGACTGCGTCCCGGTCGCCGTGATCGTGCCGGTGTTGGTCACGGTCGTCGTACTACGAAGTTGGACGCCGTAAGTCTGGCCGGTGACCGTGCCGCTGTTGGTGATTGTGCCGGCGCCGGTGAGGTAGATACCGCTTTTGGTGCCGGAGATCACCGCGGCCGAGCCATTGTTGCTGACGATCCCGCCGGTGCTTCTCACGCCCCGATAGCCGTAGATCGAACCGCTGTTGACGATCGTCCCGCCACTAGTAAGAAAGATACCGGCACCGGCAGTATTCGTCGAACCGATCGTACCGGCGTTGGTGACGCTCACACCCGCAACCAAGCCGTAAGCGGCGTATCGGCCGCTGGTGACGACCAGGGCGCCGGCCGCGTTGGACAGTGCCGCACCCGTACCGGCCAACACCACCTCGTTGCCGAAGCTGCCGCTGTTGGTCAGAGTCACGCCGGCCGCGGCCGCGATGTTGTTGAAATTCACCAGCGTCGTGCCGGCGAAGGTCGGCATCACCAAAGCGCCACTGGTCGTGAGCTCGACCGCGTTCGTACCGGAGCCGCCGACGATCTCACCGACGAACACGCCGCCCTGCTGCAGAAGATTGATGCCGCTGCCGAACTGGACCGCCGTCCCGCTGTTGCCGATGATCGTACCGCTATTGGCGAGCACATCGGTCCCAGTGCTGAAAACGACGCCGATGCCGCTCGTGCCGGTACCGACGATCGTGCCCGAATTCGACACGACATTCGGGACTGAACCATACCGGTTGGAAATCTTGACGCCGTAGCGGACGCCGGAGATCAGGCTGGCCGTGCCATTGTTTGTGATTGTCCCGGAGTAGACCGAGACACCGGCGGCCGAACCGGCCGTGCCGGTGGCCATGATCGTGCCAAAGTTCGACACTGAGCTCAATGACGAGCCCGAGTGCACGTGAACGCCATAGCTGGTGCCCGAAATCAGGCTGTTGATGGCCTGGTTGACAACGGAGCCCTGGTAGAGATAGACGCCCGTTGAGGCGGTGCTAGTGCCGCCCTGGATCGTGCCCGCATTCGTGACGGTGCCGACCTGGTTGAGGATCCTGACGCCAAAGCCGGCGCCGGCGACCGTGCCGGTGTTGGTCAGGAGGCCGCCGTGTCTCAGATAAACGCCGGCGCCACTGGTCGCCGTCGAGGAAATCGTCCCGGCATTGGTCACGGTCGCGCCGGTGGCGGCGGTGTTTCCATAAACCGCGTTCTGGCTGCTGGTGACGATCGAGCCCGTCGCCAGGTTGTTGAACGTGTCGGCGCTGCCGCCCAGCACCACCTTGCCGGTGAAACCGGTGCCGCTATTGGTCAGCGTCACGCCCGCTGCAGTTTCAGCCGTGCCGAAATTGACCAGCGTGCCGCCGCCGATGTTCGACAGCGAGAAGCTGCCGCTATGCGCGAAATCGACGGTGTTGGACCCGCTACCGCCGACGATCGCGCCCTGGAACACGCCGGTCGACTCCACGATGAGCAGGTCGGTGCCGTTGCCGAAGCGGACAGCCGTGCCGCTGTTGCCGACGATCGTGCCGCTGTTGTCGAGCGTCGTGACCGAGGCAACACCGACACCCGCCGTCCCGCTGGCGATGATCGTGCCTGCGTTCGTGACGGTCGTGGCACCAGTGACACCATAGGTGACACCGGAGATCAGGCTGCTCGTGCCGCTGTTCGTCGCCGTCCCTCCGTCCCGGAGCTTGACGCCGACGCCGGCCGTCCCCGTCGCCGCGATCGTGCCGGCGTTCGTGATCGTGCCGGCAGCGTGCTGGGCGATTTCGACGCCGAATTGGCCGCCGGAGATCAGGCTGCTCGTGCCGACGTTGGTGACCGACCCCTTATATAGATAGACACCGATACCGGCCGTGCCGGACTTGATCGTGCCGAAATTCGATACGGAATTCGCGACCGAGCCGGAATGGATATTGACGCCGTAGGCGGTGCCCGAGATCAGGCTGGTGACGGTGCTGTTGGCGACCGAGCCCGCGTATAGATAAACGCCGGTGCCGCTGCTGGCGGTGATCGAGCCGGCATTTGCGACGCTGCCGCTGTGGGAAATTTTGACGCCGAAGCCGTTGCCGGCGATCAGGCTGCTCGTGCCGACATTGGTGACCGAGCCGCCTGAAATGAACACGCCCGCGTCGCCGGTGGTTGTGTCGGTGATCGTGCCGGCGTTTGTGACGGTGAGGTTCGTAAGATTGCCGTACACCGCGGCCGGCGTGGCGAGCGTGCTGATGATTTGCGCGCCGGCCGAATTGACCACGGATGCGCTGGCGCCCATCAGTTCGACCGAGCCGGTGAAGCTGCCGCTGTTGGTCAGCGTGACACCCGCCGCCGCACCGAGGACGTTGAAATTCAAGAGCGTGCCGCCGCCGACGCTGGTCGGCAGCGCCAGCGCGCCGCTCGACAGCAGTTCGACGATATTGACGCCGGTACCGCCGACGATCGCCCCCTGGAACACGCCGGTGGTCTCATCGATCAGCAGATTGGTGCCGCTGCCGAACCGCACCGCGGTGCCGCTGTTGCCGACGATGGTGCCGGTATTGTCGAGCGTGCCGCCGTTGGTGAATTCGACGCCAAAGCTCCCGCCCTGGATCAGGCCGGTCCCGCTGTTGGTAACGGACCCGCCGCCGCCCAACAGCACGCCGACGCCTGCCGTTCCGGTGCCGATGATTGTGCCGGTGTTGCTGACCAGCCCGCCGTTGTGGAGATAGACGCCGCTACCCGTGGTGCCGGTGATCGTGCCTGCATTGATGACCGTCGCGCCGCTTTGATAAATAGAGACGCCATTGATGGCGCCGGTGATCCCGGCGCCGTTGGCATTGCTGACGAGGCCGCTGTACAGATAGACGCCCGAATGGGTACCCCCGGTGATGGTGCCGTAATTCACCACGGTGCCGTAGGCGCCCGCACCTCCGGTCGCTGCGATGCCAGAAACCCCGCCGGAAATGACGGACGTGGTCAGGCGGTTGGTCACACTGCCGGTATAGAGAGAGACGCCGTAACCGGTCGCGCCCTTGATCGTGCCGCGGTTGTAGACCGACGCCGATGCGTTATGCACGGCGATGCCGCTGTAGCCACCCTGGATCAGCGACGCGCTGCCCGAGTTCGTGATGCTGCCACCGGCATCAAGTTGGACACCCTGGGAGAGCGTACCGATGATCGTGCCGGCATTCACCACCGTCACTTGGCCGCCGCGAAGGCCACCCAAAACGCCATAGGCGCCGCCTGAAATTACGGACGATGCGGTCACATTCGTAACGGTGCCGCCTGTCCCGAACAACACACCGGCACCCGTTGACCCGGTGCCGGTGATCGTGCCGCTATTGGTGATCGTACCGGCGTCGTTATATTGAAAATAGATGCCGTTGGTGCCGCCGCTAATCAGGCCGTTTGCACCATTGCTGACGGTGCCGCCCTCGCCCAGGAAGGCGCCATTGCCCGTCGTCCCGATAATGCTGCCGCTATTATAAATCGCGCCGAAATGATTGATGACGACGCCACTCGTACCGCCAGAGACGCGGCCCGTATTGCTGTTCGTGAAGCTGCCGCCCACATAAAGAGCGACGCCTATACCCGAGGTGCCGATGATGGTGCCGCTGTTGTAAGCGGTACCGGGCTCATTCATGATGACACCGTTCGTGCCGCCCTGGATCAGCCCGGTACCAGCGTTTGTTACATAGCCGCCCTGGCTCAAATAGACCCCGTTGCCCGAGGTGCCGATGATGGTGCCGTTGGTGTTCGAGACGGTGCCGGCGAAGCCGACGATCGAGGCGCCGGTCGCCAAGCCCGTAATCGTCCCCCCGGCATTGTTGACGAGCGTCCCGCCGTCCATGACGGCGCCGAAGTTGCCGGTGCCCACGATCGTGCCGGTGTTGGTGAGCGTGCTGTTGGTGCCGAGATAGATCGCGCCGCCGAAGGCGCCGGTGCCGCTGATCGTGCCTTCATTGGTGAAGGTGACCGTCCCGTAATGGACATAGCCGACCGATGAGGAGCTGGGATTGTCGTAGGTCGGCGGCGTGGCCACCACCTGCGCCCTGGCCGGTGTCGGCAGTGCCACCCCCAGCGTCACCATCGCCGGCAGGGCCAGCAGCGCCGCTGCGGCGCAGCTGCCGAGCAGGTTGGCTCGAAGCGAGCCTGATCGGGCGACGCGAGCCGAAATCAGAGTGGCGGGGAGGGTCGGGCGCTGGGAGAGCATCGGCGACTATCCTAGAAAATTCGGGCTATGCGGTGCCGATCGAGGCACGAAAAATTCGAGTCGAACCCTGCCGCGACGCTGCGGACGCGGTTCGTCAACACTCAAGGACTAACAGCATCGGGATACCCGTCGTTAGGACTGGCGTCCCAGGTGCGAAGAATTTCCCGCAAATGCCATGGATCGGCAGGACGGCTTTTGGTGCGTCCATGGATGGTCGGATCGCGATCCGGGGGCAGGCCTCTGGACGCGCCATGGCGCCGGGCGGCATTGGCGGCGACGTAAAGCCAATCGGACTCCGACAGGTACGCCTTGCCCCATACGCAGGCGACGCGTACACCCGCACGGCTGGAAACATCGGTTGGAATGAAAATGACGGACGCTGCGGCCGCGACGAACGACATCACGGCGGATGCGTTCTGCAACATCACCGAGGTGATCGAGGCGCAGGCGCAACGTCATCCGGCGGCCCTTGCCATCATCGGTCCCGAGCGGGTGCTGAGCTATCGGGAGCTTGTCGGCGCAGTCCGCGTGATCGGGCGCAAGCTGCTCGACAGCGGCGTCAAGCCGGGCCAGGTCCTCGGTGTCTCGATGGCGCAGACCCCTCTGCATCTGCTGACCTTGCTGGCGATCGCCCGCATCGGTGCCGTCTCGGTCCCGGCGCATGCCGCCCTTCCGCGCGACCGGCGCCTGTTGGCAGCGCAGCGCTTCGGGGCCGTCGCAATCGTTTCGGGGCGTGCCGACATGCAGATCGAAGGGCTGCCCTTCATCTCACTGGCGGACCTGGATCTGACGGCTGCGGTGCCGCCGCTGGCGGCCGCCCAGACCCGCGCCATCGATCCGTGCTGGATCTCACTCTCGTCGGGCACGTCGGGCGATCCGAAAGGCGTGCTGCGCAGTCACGGCTACATGCTGGACAGGGTCGACAAATCGACTTACGAGCGCACGCCGCAATCGCGCCTGATGCCGATGGATCTCAATTTCGGCGTGGGTTTCGGACAAGCGATGCGGATGCTTGTCGCCGGTGGGGCCGTCGTGCTGGCGCCGGACAATCTGCCGGCCAGTTTCGTCCATATGGTCCGCGCGCATGCGGTGACGCACTGGCTGCTCTCGCCGGCCTGGGCGGAGGACATCCTGCCGCTGCTTCAGGACGACGACATTCATTTTCCATCGCTCGTCCACCTGCTGATCATCGGGGCGCCACCGGGCAAGCGTCTGCTGGATGCGATGTTCAAGAAATTTACGCCGAACGTCTATATGAGCTACGGCACATCGGAACTGGGTCCGGTGGCCCTCGCCACGCCGGAGATTCTCCAGCGGGTACCATCGAGCGTCGGCAAGATCCTGCCCTGGGTCCAGGCGGAGATTGTCGACGCGCGCAAGCGGCGGGTTGCGGCCGGCAAGTCCGGGCGCCTGCGCTTGAAGCTGGACAGCATGTTCGAGGCATATCATCTCGACGAACAGCTCAGCGCCGAACGGTTCCACGACGGCTGGTACTATCCGCATGACAACGCTCGGATCGATGCCGAAGGTCTGCTCTATATCGAGGGCCGCGAGGACGACGTGCTCAATATCGGCGGCGGCAAGGTCCATTTCCGCGACGTCGAAACCGCGATTGAGGCGCATCCGTCGGTGCGCGAAGCCGCTGTGTTCAAACTGTCCGATGCATCGGGACGCGATGCGCTTGCGGCCGCGGTGATCGTGACAAAGCCGGTGCCCCTGGCCGAACTTATGGCCTGGGCATCCGAAAAGCTCGGGCCGATCTGTCCGGAGAAACTGGTGCTGACGGACGCGTTGCCCCGCACGGCAACGGGCAAGGTTTTGCGCGACCAGCTGGCGACGCTGTTTGCCACGCAACTCGTCTGAGCGCGCCGCTAATCGACCCGTCGTTGCACGTGCCGCTCCTTGGCGAGCAACGCCAATCCCGCTGCCAGCGCGGGGGCGGCGAGGACGAAGAATATCGAGCTGGCGCCCCAGCCCATCGTCAGCATCTCAGCACCGGAAAAAATACTGACGAATGCGCCGCACCGGCCGGCGCCGTGCATCCAGCACGAACCGGTCGCACGCGCCTTCGTCGGATAGAACGCGGTCGGCAGGGCGTTGACGCAGGAAATCGCCCCGATCAGACAGAAGCCCAAGACGAAAGACTGCACCAGCAGCAACGAGGCTGAGTGCATGGCCAAGCCGAACGCCAGAAACAACGCGGCGCTTGCCAGATACGCGATGGGCGGCACCCGGGGTTGCTGGCGGCGGTCCATGGTCCAGCCCAGGACGAGAGAGCCGACAACGCCGCCCAGATGATAGACGGCACCGATGACCGCGGCGAAGCTCAAGCTATAGCCCGCATCCTTGATGACGCTCGGCAGCCAGTGGGACAGAATGTTGCTGGCAAAAAGGGCGGCGAAATAGGCGATCCCCAACATAAGGCCGCCAAACCAGTAGGGGGCGGAGAACACCAGTTTCGTGGCACCGGTTGCGACCGGCTCGGCCGGAGCCACGAACACCGATCCCTCCGGCGTCTCCCCCGGTGCCAACCGGTCGATGATCGCCCGGATACGCGACTGCGACGCCCGACTGGCGACGAGGAAACGCACCGACTCCGGTAGCAGCAATGCCAGAGCCGGAATCATCAGCAGCGGCATCAGACCGCCAAGCACCAGCACGCTCTGCCAACCGAAGCGGGGGATCATCCAGGCCGAGAGAAAACCTGCACAGGTCGCACTGAACGAGACGCCACAGATCATGAAGGCGACGGAAAGCGACCGCATCCGTTCGGGTACATATTCGGAAACCAAGGTGGCGGTAATGGGCACGACCGAGCCGGTCCCGACACCGACCAGAAACCGGAAAAGTACGAGAGAGAAGAGATCGTTGGCCGTGGCCGTAAGCAGCGTCGCGGCGCCGAAGATCGCCATGCTGGTGAGCAGCACCAGCTTGCGGCCGAGGCGGTCGGCGATCGGCCCCGCCGATATGGCCCCCAATACCAGGCCGATCTGCGCCGCACTCAACGCCGGCCCCAAGTCGTTGCTGGTGATATTCCACTGCTGCCTGAGCGCCGGGATGATGAACCCCATGGCGGTCAGGTCGAACCCTTCGAGCGTGATGATGCAAAAGCCGAAAAAGAGCACGAGCTTTTGAAGCCCGCCCAGCGAGCGGCGGGAGATCAGGGCGTTCACATCGACAAAAGCAGATACATTCATCAGGTTTTCCCGGTCCGCCGCGCTTCGCAATACATCAACGAGAGGAACGGCGGTGGGATATTCGCCCGATCTCCGCACCGACGCCCAAAATCAAGGCGCTCACAGATGAGCGCGTTGCGAATCGGGGGCCGGTCCCCGGGCCCGCCACCGGCTGGGCGTTTCGCCGAAACGCCGCTTGAAGGCGCGGGCAAAATAGGACTGGTCATGATGGCCCCAGCGCGCCGCGATCTCGCCGACCGGCTGGCCGATCCAGGCCGGGTCGCGCAGCATGCGGGCGATCGCGACCAGGCGGTGTTCAGCGACATGGGCGGCAAGCTGCAGCCCCTCCTCGCGCAACAGGCGATAGAGCGTCGATCGGGCAAAGCCCAATGCATCCGCGATCCGATCGGGCGTTTGATCGCGCTCGCCGGCGTGGCGGCACATATACGCCCTGATCTGGGATAGTTGCCGGGACCTCTCCTGCAGCTTGCACCGATGGCTGTCGCTATGCCGGGCCGCGAACGCATCTTCGATGCTGCGGCGCAGACCCAGGACCGCGCTCGAAAAAGCGGCGCCGTCCGGGTCGCCCACGCGATCTGCGACGGCCTCGATACGCTGCGCCAGCACTTTGGCCAGGAAATGCTCGGGCGGAAAGGCAGCGCCGTCGAAATCCTGGGCAAGCTTGCCATGGTGGACCACCCAGTCGCGCGGCACGAGCAGCCGGGTCTCCCGCAGCGGCGTGTGGGTCCAAAAGCTGCCCGGGCCACGGCAGTCCTGGAAATAGATCGCGCCATCGGCGACCTGGGCGAACCGGCCGCCGGCCTCGATGCCGCCCGCCGCCTGCAGACAGGACGAGAGCAGGACGCGATCGGCGTGGCGCGCCAGATGGGCCGGCGCCCGCTGGAACCCCAGCGGATCTGCAGCCAACCGCATGATGGTGATGCCGCTTCGCTCGCGCATCAATGCCGTCGCCCGATAGTCATGGACCGGCGTGCTCGGCATGACGAACGCTTGGGAATAGGCGGCGATGGAGTCGATCCAGAACGCGAGCCGGTCCCTGGGCTTTTGCGGGACCGTATTGATCCATTGCGCCTCGGCGACATCGCACGCGGGCCGCTCGGCATGTTGCCGGAGGCCGGAATACGAACCGTCGTTCACGGCGGAGAAGGTGCGATTCGGCATCATGCGCCTCTTCGGGGCCCGCTTTGCGGACCAATGTTCGGAAAAAAAGCATGTCGGCTTACGCGACGTCATCGATTGGTATTTTCGATTGCGGCGCCATCAAACCCCTGAGACGCTATTCACACCCAAGCACGCTGTCATGTTGAATCGGTACTGACGTACCATTGCTTCGTCATGAGCGAAGCTCGATACGGGCCGTCACGCTACCGGACGAGCGTCTTGAAACTGGTGTAGCGGAGCGAGATCTGCTGCCCATTCAGCGGGTAGGTCTGCCATTTCGACGGGCCGATCAGATGGACGATGTTGATCGGCTCGTAAGGGAACGAGGGGGCGGTCAGCTGCCTGGTGGCCCAGTCGAGCCGCGGCAGGCTGTGCAGCACGAGCCAATTATTGACCGCCCGTAGCGGATGCATTCTGATCGCGCCGGAATAGATCAGCCGGTGCAGGGGGATCTGGTCGGAAAAGAACCGGACCTCGCGATCGGCGAGGCGCTGGCGCGCCTCCCAGAGTGCTGCTTTCCAGGCGGCCCAGAGCGGCGAGTGCGCCCTGGCGCCGAACACGCCGGTGTTGACCATGGGGAAGCGGACGAACTTCACCCGATCCTCGTCGCCGAACATCACCGTATAGACGCTCAGCGTATAGTCGTCCGGGGCAAGACAGGTGAAATAGTTCGGATCGGCCTGGGAGTGGATCGAGATGTCCGCGAGCGATGCCGTCTCGATGACATCGGCGAGCCCGATCGGGTTCTGCACCCAGGTATCGGCATCCAGCCAGACATAGGTGTCGTAGCCCGGAAAGCACTCCGGCAATCTGGCCTTGATCCCCTCGTGGGCCAGTTGGAAGCCCTCGTCCGGCTTGATCGGGACAACGCCGCCCACCTCGACCAGGCGATCGGCCAGCGCGGCGATGTCGGCCGGCGGCGGAACGGCACCGACCCGGATGAACCCGATGTCATAGGCGCGCGCGCCGTCGGCCTGGAGCGACGCCAGCAGTTCGGCCGCGAGCGGGTCGTGGTTGGCGTCGCAGCCGGTCACCACAATGATCTTGTTCATTCGCGATCTCTTCGCGCCTTGACGGAGCACGAGCCTGGGTGATTTCGCTCGGCCTGTCACTCGTCTCGACAGGGTCGGCGACTTCCGCCAAGCTATGGAGTGGCGCGCGCGGGAGAGCTTGTTCGGCATGCAGGCGAGAACCTCACTGGCAGTTCGGTCGACTGAGACGGTCGCCGTCGAGATCATCGAGGGACCGAGATCCTGCTGGTCCTTCCGGCCGCATTTCCATGCCGGTGACGAGACCGTCCACGTGCGCGAAGGGCGCGCGCGGCTCCGCCTCCCATCCGGCGATCGGCCGGTCGGCGCGGGGGACGTCGTCGTGGTCCCTGCGGGCGTGATTCATCGGTTCGAGCCGGTCGACGAACAAGGTTGGGCGTTCGTGTCGGAATTTCGCCCCCTGCCGGCAGCCGACGAACGGCGCGCCGACAGCGCCGGCGACGGGCTCGGCGTGCGCGCAAAAACGCTGCTGGCGGACCGGGAGTCGCTCCAGACCGATGTCGAGGCCATCGCCGAGGCGTGCGCCGTTTCGGCAGGCTATCTATCGCGCGTCTTCCGGCGGGAGACGGGAACGAGCCTGCATCATTTCCATGTCCTGCTGGCCCTGCAAAAAGCCAAGAGCCTGCTGAAGCAGGGCGCGCCGCTGGTCGAGGCGGCGCTGGATGCGGGCTTTTACGATCAGGCCCACTTGACCCGCGAGTTCGTGAAGACGTTGGGCATGACGCCGGGGACATTTCGCTCGGCCTGGATCGACATCGCTTAAGGCCAGGTCCGATCCATCCAATACGGGCCTGCGGGGCGACGCCACAGTGCCCGTCATGTCCAAGCCAACGCCCCCTTTCACCCTGGTGAACATCCGAGACCGCCGAACCTACTGGATCGGCGGGCAACGCCAAGCTCTCATCGTCGGAGCGGCGGAAACTGGCGGGCGATACGCCTTGTCGCACGTGGTGATCACCGCCGAGAGCGGTGCTGCCGAACATATCCATGGCACCGAGGCCGAGGCCTTCTACCTGCTGACCGGCCGCCTGCGGTTCCGGATCGCCGGACGCGAAACGCTGCTCGAACCGGGTGCCTTCCTGCATCTCGAACCGGGGCTGCCCTACAGCTTCGACCTCGTCGGCGCGGATCCGGCGGAAGTGCTCGTGCTCTACGCGCCGGCCGGGCTCGAACGCTTCATCGCCGAAGTCGGCGTCGCCGACATCCCCGACGCCGCCACTCGCTCGCTCCAAGACGTCTCGGCGATGAAGCTCCGCGCGCGGGCCTATGGAGTCACCTACACTGCCAGGAAGACATCATGACCATCTCCGTATCCGAGGAAACCGTCGCGCGGATGCGCCATTGGCGGCACGCGCTCCATGCCATTCCCGAACTTGCCTATGCCGAGACCAAGACCGCCGAGTTCGTCGCCGCCCGGCTGACGGACATGGGGCTGCGGGTCGAGCGCGGCCTTGCCGGCACCGGCGTCGTCGGCATTCTCGAAGGGATGACGACCTCCGACCGCGCGATCGGGCTGCGCTGCGAACTCGACGCCCTGCCGATCCGGGAAGCGACCGGTGTCGACTACGCGTCCTCGCACGAGGGCAGGATGCACGCCTGCGGCCATGACGGCCATATGGCGATGGTGCTGGGCGCCGCCGATCACCTGTCGCGAAACCGGAATTTCGCCGGCCGGGTCGTCTTCGTCTTCCAGCCGGCCGAGGAGAACGAGGGCGGCGGGCGCCGGATGGTCGATGAAGGGCTGTTCGGCCGCTTTCCGGTGCAATCGATCTACGCGGTCCATAATTGGCCGGGGCTCGGCGAAGGCCGTATCGCGGTCCGGCCCGGACCGATGATGGCGCGCTTCGATACGTTCGATTTCATCATCAAGGGTCAAGGCGGCCATGCGGCCTTGCCGCAGATGCTGCAGGATCCGACGGTCGCCGCCGGGCAGCTGCTGACCACGATTCAAACGGTGGTTGCGCGCAATATCGACCCGTTCGAGCAGGGGGTCGTCTCCATCACCTTCATGCACGGTGGGCAAGTCCACAACGTCGTCCCCGACGTCATCACGATCGGCGGCACGGTGCGGACCTTCGATGACGCAGTTCAGGACAAGATCGAAAGCCGCCTGAAGGCGCTCGCCGTGGGCTTGGGACAGGCCCTCGATGTCTCGATCGACCTCGACTATGACCGGCGGATGCCGACCACCGTCAATACGATCCGGGAGGCCGAGGTCGCCCAGCGGGCCGCGCGGTCGATCATCGGCGCCGATGCGGTCGATACGGCGTTTCGCCCGTCCATGGGCTCCGAGGACTTCTCGGTGATGCTGCAGCATCGGCCCGGCGCATACGCTTGGATCGGTGCCGGTCCGTTGGTGCAAGGCGCCGGGCTGCATCAATCATCGTTCAATTTCAATGACCAGCTGCTCGAGACCGGCGCTGCCTACTATGCCGCCATCGTCGCCGAAGAACTTGGTCGTGTTTGAGGACAGCCCATGCTCGTTCCGGCCGGGCTCATAGATGCTCACAGATCGAGCGCCAGATAGAGCGTGCCGGCGAGCGGGTTGTCGTAGTAGGGCGCCGTTTGGTGGAACCCGAGCGACAGATACAGCGCTTGGGCGGCGCGCATCGAGGCCAGCGTGTCGAGCCTGATGAGAGCATAGTTCGCCGACTTGGCATGGGCGATAATCGCGAGTGCCAATCTTCTCCCCAGATCCTGGCCGCGCCCTTCCGGCCGGACATAAAGGCGCTTCATCTCGCACTCGCCGGATCGGCCCAATGGCCGGAGCGCGACGCACCCCAGCGGGTTGGCGGCCGCATCCCGCGCCAGCAAAATGCCGCCACGCGGGGGCGCATATTTCCCAGGCAGGTCGGCCAATTCCTTCTCGGCATCTTGAAAGCTGAGGTCGATGGCGAGGCTGGCCATGTATTCCGAAAACAGCGCGCGGACGATCTCGATGTCTTCGGGCAGGCGGGCCGGGGCGATAGTTGCGGGAGGGCGGATCGACATGACGCAGCAAATCCTATGCGGTTTCGCATAAGTCTATGCTGAGCGGGTTCGGCGCGCTTGGACAGTCCTGACCTCGATGCGCTGTCCCGACGCCGTTGCCGGCATCGGGACGGTTCGCACGGACGCTACGCCGCCTCGGATCGGTCGTTCCGGGTGACGCTCTGGTGCAGTGCCTCGGCGACCAGTTGCGCGGTCGCGGCCGACAGCGTCCAGCCCAGATGGCCGTGGCCGGTGTTGTAGAACACGCCCGGCCGGCTGCCGGCGCCGACGCGGGGCATCAGGCTGGGCGTCATCGGCCGGAGGCCGGCCCAGGGGATGACACGGGCGGTGCTCACGTCCGGGAACAGGCTCTGGGTCCATTGCACCAGCGGCCGGATCCGATCGGCGCGGATGTCGAGATTGCGGCCGTTGAACTCGGCCGTGCCCGCGACCCGGAAGCGATCCGGCCCCAGGCGGCTGGTGACGATCTTGGTATGGTCGTCGAGCAGGCTGACCCTGGGGGCCGCCCGCTGGCTCAACTCGTCGTCGAGACAGACCGTGATGGAATAGCCCTTGACCGGATAGACGTTGATCCGATCGCCCAGCATCTGCGCGAAATGCCGGCTGGCGACGCCCGCACAGACCACGACCGCATCGAACTCGATTTTCTCCGGCTTGCTACCGGGCGTCGCCGGCGACCAGGTGAGCGTGATGCCGCCCGCATGGTGCGTGATGGCATCGACGTTGGCACCATAGAGGAATTGGCCCCCACGGCGCTCACAGACCTCGGCCAGGCCGCGGGTGAATTTATGGATGTCGCCGGTCGCGTCCGACGGCGTGTAGAAGCCGCCATGATAGCTGCCGTGCAGCGTCGGCTCGATCTGGCGCATTTCCTCCGGCGTCACCGCACGGCGGTCGAGGCCGCCCTGGCACAGCAGGGTATTGACCTTGTCCGCCCGGTCGAACGACGGCTTGTCGCGATAGATGTGCAGAATGCCGCGACGCTCCAGATCGAAGGCGACGCCTTCCTTCTCGGCGATCCCGGTCAACAGCTTGCGCGCCTCGATCGCGAGGCGGGTGGTCGCGATCGTGTTCTGGCGATAGTCCTTGATATGGCCGACGAATTCGGCGAGCCAGCTGTATTTATGGACCGACGGCTTGGGGTTCAGCAGCAGCGGCGCATCCGCGCGCAGCATCCATTTCAGGCCCTTCAGGACCGTGCCCCAGTTGTTCCAGACCTCGGCATTGCAGGCCGACAGCTGGCCGCCATTGGCGAAGGACGTCTCCATCGCGGCATAGCGATGGCGATCCAGGATGGTGACGGCATGGCCCTGTTCGATCAGGGCATAGGCGGTGGTGATGCCGGTAATGCCGGCACCGATGACGGCGATCTTGCTCATCCGCTGGTCTCGTCCGCGACGGGGGTTGGAACGGCCGACAGCGCGCGGCCTGTCCGGTCGTTCCCCATCTGTCACGGTACCTGAGAGCGTACCCGCCAGCCTTGATCGGATGGTCGGGATTCCCCTTCGGTGGGTGCCGCATGCCCTTGCCGGGCCGGCACCTCTCTCCAGATCGTCCTCGGTAAAGCGGTCCCTGGTGCCTGAGAGTTTCCTGGGGGTTGCTCCGTCGGCGGCAGACCGGTCGAAACCGGACGGCACTCTTCCACTTCACTTCTGCGGACCAAGAAATAATGCGGAAGGATTCTTGATCCGGTCAAACGTTATTTTGGACGGGGAGAGCAGCGCCAAGCATCCGCGCGATCTATTGGGATTCGACCACGAGCAGGGCGATCGCCGGTTCGGATTGTTCGTTGATGATCGCGTGGCGGACGTCGGCCGGGTAGCGGGCGGTTTCGCCCTGGCGCACATCTTTGCGCGTGCCGGCGACATCCAGCACGACGCTGCCGCCGAATACCGACAGATGCTCCTTGGTATTCATCTGATGCGGCTCGGAGGCGAGGATCCCGCCCGGCTCCATGCGCAATTCGTACCACTCGATCCGGCCGACCATTTCGCTGGGGCCGAGGATGTGCAGGACGCACTTGCCGTCCGGGCTCTTGATCGTGGGCGTCGCGTGGGACGGAATGACCGAGACGACCGGCGACGCGAGTTCCGGCTCCTCGACCGTCAGGAACTCCGCGAGTGCCACGTTGAGCGCGTTGGTCAGGCGCCACAGCACGGCCACCGTCGGATTGGCCTCGTTCCGCTCGATCTGCGACAGCATCGATTTCGACACGCCGGCGGTCTTGGACAGCTCGTCGAGCGACAGTTTCCGCGCTTTGCGCAGCGCGTAGAGCCGTTCGCCCACGGCGGGCGGGCCGCTGCGGGATTGAGTTTCGACAGGGGCTTGCATCAGATTGAATTTCGATATATTGGAATTTACCATTCGATATAGCGGATTTTTCCATCATATCGAACGATCATCGCCGTGGGATGCCAGACATGTCAACACCCTCCGAGTTTTACGCCTCGATCCGCACCGAGCTGGCCGCGATCGCCGAGGCCGGCCTGTTCAAGCGCGAACGCATCATCACCTCGCCCCAGGGTAGCGAGATCGAGACGGCCGACGGCCGGCAGGTGATCAACCTCTGCGCCAACAACTACCTGGGCCTGTCGTCCCATCCGACGGTGATCGCGGCGGCGCACCGCATCCTGGACGAGCGCGGGTTCGGCCTGAGTTCGGTCCGGTTCATCTGCGGGACCCAGGACCAGCACAAGGAGCTGGAGCGGCGGCTCTCGGGCTTCGTCGGCACCGAGGACACGATCCTCTACGGCTCGGCCTTCGACGCGAACGGCGGGCTGTTCGAGACCCTGTTCGGCGCGGACGATGCCATCATCAGCGACGAGCTCAACCACGCCTCGATCATCGACGGCATCCGGCTCTCGAAGGCGAAGCGCTTTCGCTACAAGCACAATGACCTCGATGACCTGCGCGCCCGTCTCGAAGAGGCCGAGGCCGCCGGCGCCCGGTTCAAGCTGGTGTTCACCGACGGCGTGTTCTCGATGGATGGCACGATCGCGCGTCTGGACGAGATCCGCGCGATCTGCGACGAATTCGGCGCATTGCTGGGCGTCGACGACAGCCATGCGACCGGGTTCCTGGGACCTCGCGGTCGCGGCACCCATGAATATCGCGGCCTGTTCGGCAAGATCGACATCATCACCGGCACGCTCGGCAAGGCGCTGGGCGGCGCGTCCGGCGGCTTCACCAGCGCCTCGGCCGATGTCGTGGCCCTGCTGCGCCAGCGCTCGCGCCCCTATCTCTTCTCCAACACGATCGCGCCGCCGATCGTCGGCGCCACCCTCGCCGTGCTCGACCTCTTGGAGGGCGGCACGGAATTGCGCGACCGTCTGGAGGACAACACCAAGCTGTTCCGCGCGGGGCTGACCGCACTCGGCTTCGACATCAAGCCCGGCCTGCACCCGATCATCCCGGTGATGGTCTATGACGCGGAGAAAGCGCAAGCCCTCGCCCAGAAGCTGCTCGAGCGCGGCATCTATGTCGTGGGGTTCTTCTATCCGGTCGTGCCCAAGGGCCAGGCCCGCATCCGGGTCCAGATCAGCGCGCTCCATTCCGAGGACGAACTGCGCCAGGCGCTGGGCGCGTTCGAGGCCGCCGGCCGCGAGCTGGAGATCATCCGATGAGCCATCCCAAGATCCTGATCACCGGCGCCAACGGCCAGCTGGGCACGGAACTCTCGGCCGCCTTGGCCGAACGCTATGGCGCGGACCGCGTCGTCACCAGCGACATCAATGCCCAGGGCCGGCACCCGCATCTGGTCCACGAGATCCTGGACGTGACCGACATCGACCAGCTGCAGCAGCTGGTCGAAAAGCACGCCATCACCCAGATCTATCATCTGGCGGCCACCCTGTCGGCGGTCGGCGAGAAGAAGCCGAAATGGGCCTGGCAGCTCAATATGTCCGGGCTGTTGAACGTGTTGGAGGTGGCCGCATCGGCCGGCCTCGACAAGCTGTTCTGGCCGAGCTCGATCGCCGCCTTCGGCCCGACCACGCCGGCGGACGCCACCCAGCGCACCATCATGGAGCCGAAGACGGTCTATGGCGTCTCCAAGCTCGCGGGCGAGGGCTGGTGCCGCTGGTATTTCGAGAACCGGGGCGTCGACGTCCGCAGCCTGCGCTATCCGGGGCTGATCTCGTACAAGACGCTGCCGGGCGGCGGCACGACCGACTATGCCATCGACATCTTCCATTATGCCTTACGGCGGCAGACCTACGCCTGCTTCCTGGAGCGAAACGAAGCGCTGCCGATGATGTACATGCCGGACGCGGTCCGGGCGACGATCGAATTGATGGAAGCGCCCAGCGAGCGGATCAGCGAGCGCGGCAGCTACAATCTCGCCGGCTGTTCCTTCACGCCGGAAGAGATCGCAGCGGAGATCCGCAAGCATCTGCCGGGCTTCGAGATCGCATACAAGCCGGATTTCCGCCAGAAGATCGCCGAGGGCTGGCCGAACTCGATCGACGATTCGCTGGCGCGCGTTGACTGGGACTGGCGTCCCCAGTACGACCTCGCAGCGATGACCGACGATATGCTGGCCAATCTCGCCGGCCGCGTCGACCTGGTCGGCGCCGCCTGAACAGCAAGGATCTTGCCCGCATGCCGCCGAAACGCCGCAAAACCACCCGGAGCCCGTTCGTCGGTGTGTTCGACCTGTTCCGGATCGGCATCGGCCCGTCGAGTTCGCACACGGTCGGCCCGATGCGCGCCGCCGGCGATTTCCTGCGATGGTGTGCCGAGCGCGTCGATTGGACCGAGATCGATGCGGTCTCCTGCGATCTGTTCGGCTCGCTGGCGCTGACCGGCGTCGGGCACGGCACCGATATCGCCGTCGTGGCCGGGCTCTCCGGTGCGGCACCGGAGACGGTCGATCCCGATGAGCTGCCCCAGCTGTTGGCGCGCGCCAGGGCGACCCGGCGGCTGACGGTCGGCGGCGGCGCCGAGATCGGCTTCGATCCCGATGCGGGCATCGTGTTCCGCAAGCACGAGTTCCTGCCCGGCCACCCGAATGCGCTGACCTTCCATCTCTGGCGCCAGGACGCGATCGTCTTGAGCCGGATCTATTATTCGGTCGGCGGCGGTTTCATCATGGCCGAGGGCGAGACGGCGGCCGATCTGCCGGCCGCCACAGACGTGCCCTATCCGTTCACATCCGCGGGAGAGCTGCTGGCCTTGAGCGAGCGCCACGGCCTGACCATCGCCGAGCTCGCCCATGCCAACGAAGCCGCGTTCCATGCGCCGGCCGAGATCGAGGCGAGGCTGAACCGGATCTGGGCGGCCATGCAGCACTGCGTCAGGCGTGGCCTGAACGGCCGCGGCATCCTGCCCGGCGGCCTGTCGGTCAAGCGCCGTGCTGCCGACTTGGAGCAGGCGTTGGAGGCGCGGGACCGTCTGGACCAGGGCGACCCGCTCCGGGCGATGGAATGGATCAGCCTGTTCGCGCTTGCGGTCAACGAAGAGAACGCGGCCGGCGGGCGCGTCGTGACCGCGCCGACCAACGGTGCTGCCGGGATCATTCCGGCGGTGCTGCATTATTACGACCGGTTCGCGACCGGGGCCTCGCAGCAGGGCATTCATACCTTCCTGCTGACCGCCGCCGCGATCGGCTCGATCATCAAGCTGAACGCGTCCATCTCTGGCGCCGATGTCGGCTGCCAGGGCGAGGTCGGCTCGGCAGCGGCCATGGCGGCGGCCGGCCTCGCGGCGGCGCTCGGCGGTTCCACGCTGCAGATCGAAAATGCCGCCGAGATCGCGCTCGAACACAGCCTGGGCCTGACCTGCGACCCGATCGGTGGGTTGGTGCAGATCCCCTGCATCGAGCGCAATGCCATCGCCTCGGTCAAGGCGGTCAACGCCGCCCGCCTGGCGCTCCACGGCGACGGCACCCATCGCGTGACACTGGATCAGGTGATCGAGACCATGCGGCAGACCGGCCGCGACATGAAGCGGAAATACAAGGAGACCTCGACCGGCGGACTCGCCGTTAACGTGCCGGAATGCTGAGCCCAAATCCGGTCCCGCCGCGGGCGGAAATTTCCACGATTTCCATCAAATTTTGCGCAAATCGAACGGATCTTTCCGGCGTGCGGAACGGTCGGAAGAATCTTTGCCAAGTCATGGTAGATGCGCGTCTGACGCGAAAAATCTCAAACTTTGGGTAAGGAGTTCGGGGCGATCCTGTGTGGGTCGAGCACGTATTTTCAACCCTGGGGGCCATCGTGGCGAAGCCCATTTCCTTTTCGGTGCCTTATGCGCGGATCGGTCTGTCCCGCGCGCGCGCCGAAGAGGTTTGTGACGAAATCCGGTCCAGCGCCTGCTCGGACGCCGAAGCCTTTACCTGGACCGAGAATCACGAAGATTACATCGTCATCCATGCGGCGACCCTGGACGATCTGCTGTTCGCCCGCATGATGATTCCGCTCTGGTAGCACCGCTCGCGCGGGTCAGTGCACGATCGGCGGCACGCTGTGGGCGACATGAAATCGATGGAAGCGAACCCGCGCCTCGATCAGTCTTTCGCGATACTCTTTCAGTCGGGTAAAGCGCAGGCCCAAGAGGATGGGCACACCGACAGAGAAGACGATCCAAAACAGACCGATTCCAATCCATGTCATAGCCCGTCTCCTCTCGTCTCTTAGTTGTTCATTCTCCCTTGTTAACATGTGTGGCGGAATTTTGATCCATCAAGAGGGCGCGAAGTCTATTTCGCTGCCGGGTGGGGTCGGCAGCCATGCGCAATTCTCTGCTGTCGCTACGTCAGGTCGTTGCTGCGCTGCGCATCTTCTCCAATGCCGCCAGTCGAATGGAGAGCGCGATGCCATCGGCCGCGAGCCGGACCGATTCGAGGCTGGGAAACGTCGGCGCCAGGCGCAGCACGCGATCGTTCGGGTCATGGCCGCCGGGCCAGGTGGCCCCGGCCGGCGTCAAGGCGATGCCGAGCGCCTGCGCCAACTCGACCGTGCGGCGTGCCGTGCCGTCCATGGCATCGACGTTGATGAAATAACCGCCTTCCGGCCGGGTCCAATGGACGGTGCCGAGATCGGACAGATGCTGTTCGAGGGCTGCCAGCGTCGCGTCGAACTTCGGTGCCAGCAGCCGGCGCTGGGCCGCCATATGGCGCAGCACGCCGTCGAAATCCTTGAGGAAACGCACGTGGCGCAGCTGGTTGAGCTTGTCCGGCCCGACCGTGCGCTTGGCGACCCGGGCGAGATACCAGGCGACGTTCGCGGGCGAACCGGCGAAGAAGGCGAGCCCCGATCCGGCCAGCGTGATTTTGGAGGTCGACGCGAAGATGAACGGCCGGTCGGCATGGCCGGCCTCGGCCGCGAGCGTCAGGATGTCGGCGATCGGGTTGCGGTTTTCGGTCAGGTCGTGGACGCTATAGGCATTGTCCCAAAACAGCCGGAAATCCGCGGCACCGGTCTGCATCTGCGCCAGCCGGCGCACGGTCTCGTCCGAATAGACCGCACCGGTCGGGTTCGAGTATTTCGGCACGCACCACATGCCCTTGACGGTCGGATCGGCGGCCAGCGCCTCGACCGCATCCATGTCCGGGCCCTGGTCGGTCATGGCCACCGGCAGCATGCGGAAGCCGAATTCCTGATTGAGCGTGAAATGCCGGTCATAGCCCGGCACCGGACAGATGAAGCCTGGCGCCGCCGTGCGCGACCAGGGCTCGCTGCCGCCGGGCACGCCCTTCAGCAGGGCCCAGACCAGGCAGTCGTGCATCAGCGCCAGGCTGGAGTTTTCGCCGACCACGATCTGGTCGGCCGGCGCGCCCAGCAGCGCCTGGAACAGCTGGCGCACCTCGGCCAGGCCCTGGGTCCCGCCGTAATTGCGCGCGTCTTCGCCGGCTTCGGTCTGATAATCGCCATTGCCGGGCAGGGTCAGCAGCCCGGTCGAAAGATCCAGCTGTTCCGGCGACGGCTTGCCGCGCGTCATGTCGAGCTTCAGCCCGCGGGCACGGAACGCTTCATACTGTTCGCGGGTACGCGCTTCGAGCGTCGCGAGGGTTTCAGGCGAGTGGGCGGGCACGGGTCGTCTCCGAGGCGATGCGGCTGACCAGAGCATCGCGCCGGCGCCTGAAGCCGGCCACAAGAACAATGTCATGGAGACAATATTGGCGGCCGGGGTAAGCTCGCGGCCGAAGCGGGCGGGACCCGCGACAAGCGGGAGGAAACGGATGGGATTGCGCGCGCTCGGCTTTGCTTTGGCCGGTCTCTTCATTGCCGCGACGGCCCCGGCGGCCGACATCAAGGTCGTGACCTCCGGCGGGTTCGCGGCCCCGGCCCAGGCGCTGGTCGCGGGCTATGAGCAGGCGACCCATAACCGGGCCGAGATCCTCTTGGGCCCGTCGATGGGCGAGACCCATGACGCGATCCCGGCACGCCTTGCCCGGGGCGAACCGCTCGACGTGCTGCTGATGGTGGCATCCGCCCTCGACGAGCTGATCAAACAAGGCAAAGTGATCCCGGCGAGCCGGGTCGCCATCGCCGATTCCTACATCGGCATGGCGGTCAAGGCGGGGGCGCCCAAGCCCGACATCTCGACCGTGGCGGCGCTCCGGCAGACGCTGCTCAATGCCAAGTCGATCGCCTATTCCGACAGCGCCAGCGGCGTCTATCTGTCGAAGGAAGGCTTCGCCAAGCTCGGCATCGCCGACCAGATCGCCGGCAAGAGCCGCATGATCCCGGCGACGCCGGTCGGCGAAATCGTGGCCAAGGGCGAGGCGGAACTGGGTTTCCAGCAATTGAGCGAGCTGATGCCGGTGAAGGGCATCGACCTGGTCGGCCCGCTGCCGGAAGGCATCCAGAAGGTGACGCCCTATGCGGCCGGTATCCCGGTCGGCTCGAAACAGCCGGAAGCGGCCAAGGCCTTTATCCAATACATGGTCTCGCCTGGCGCGGCCGCGACGGTGAAGAGCTTCGGGCTCGACCCCGTGACCGCGAAACCCTGACCCTGGGGGATCGTTTTCGGGTCGTCGCGGTTTGCCTCCTCGGAAGTTTCGATCGGTCGGAGGAGACGATGGGCGAACTCGCGTTCGAAATGCAGGCACCGGCCTATTCGCTGTGGGGCGCCTGGCGGCGGTTGATCGTCGCGGCCGAGTGGACGCGGCCGGTGGTCCTGAGCGTCCAGGCCCATCTGCAGGAGCCCGCCGGCGGCGAGCTCCTGCTGGGCCAGATCCGCTGGCAGGATCGCCCCGGCGGCCCGATCCGGACCGACATCATCGACGGCGGCGCCACCGAGATCACCTTCGCGCCGAAGACGCTTGATCCCATGGTGCGGTTCGCCACGACCGGCCCCGACCGGCGCGACGTCGTGGTCGAGGTCAGCCATCGCGAGGTCGATGCCGCGGAAAACAAGATCAGCCTGGCGAGTTGAGCCCCGGCCCGACGAAACGGCTTCTTCATCGCAATGCCCTATGGTCGGACCGACTGCGGAGCGATAAAGTCGCCCGCGAGTTGAGCAAATTTGGGCAGGCCTCCACTCGGGAATGGGCCGCCCTTGACCGGAAGTGGCCAGATGAGTTCGAGCAAGACACGCGTGTTCCTGGCAGTGGGTCTGGTGGCCGCTGCCGGCATCGGCTTCGGCGCCTACCGGATGACGGCAGACGCCAAGGATGCGCCGGCGAAAAGCACGGCCAAGGCCGCGCCGCCGGCGACCGATGCCGCCAAACCGAATGCCCTCTGGGGCAAGTCCTGCGACAAGGGCGCCGACGGCAAACAGACATGCGTGGTCGTCCAGAATGTCGTCATCACCGACAAGAACACCAACCAGAGCCTCCGGGCGCTCGCGGTCGCGGTCGGTTACCTGCCGGGCGATACCAAGCTGCGCATGGCGCTGACCATTCCGCTGGGCGTCAACCTGCCGACCGGCGTGGGCTTTCAGATCGATGAGGGCACGGCCAATACGCTGCCGGTCGAGACCTGCCTCGCCGACGGCTGCCGCATCATCATGACCATCGACGCCGGCGGCCGCGACAGCCTGGTCAAAAGCAAGATGATCAAGGTCAGCTATCAGCTGGCCAATGGTCAGAAGGTGGTGCTGCCGATCGAGCTCGCCGGCTTCGGCGATGCGCTGGCCCAATTGGGGCCGACGCCCTGACGGCAGCGCTTTGCGTTCGGGGCCTCGCGAAGCGCTTCGACAAACCGGCAGTCGCCGGCCTGGATCTGACCATCCAGGCCGGCGAATTCTATGGGTTGCTCGGCCCCAACGGCGCCGGCAAGACGACCAGCCTGCGCATGATCGCGGGGCTGCTGCGGCCGGACGCCGGCACGATCGAGATCTTCGGCCGCGACGCGCTGGCCGATCCGGTCGCGGCCAAGCGGCTGCTCTCGTGGCTGCCGGACGAGCCGATGCTCTACGACAAGCTGACGCCGCTCGAATATCTGGAATTCGTCGCCGGCCTCTGGGGCATCGGCGCGCGCCAGGCGGAAAGCCGGGCCCAGGCGCTGCTGGAACGGCTGGAGCTGTGGGATCATCGTGACGAACGCTGCGAGGGCTTCTCGCGCGGCATGAAGCAAAAGGCGGCCCTGGCGGGTGCGCTGATCCATGACCCACGGCTGTTGATCCTGGACGAGCCCCTGACCGGGCTCGACGCCGCGATCGCGCGCCAGGTCAAGGACCTGCTGCAGGAACGCGCGCGGGCCGGCTGCACCATCATCCTTACCACCCATATCCTGGACGTCGCCGAGCGGCTGGTCGATCGGATCGGCATCATCCGCGCCGGCGCGCTCATCGTCGAAGGCACGCTCGACCAGCTGCGCGCCGAGGCCGGCAGCGAGAAGGCCTCGCTGGAGGATGTCTTCCTCAGCCTGGTCGCGGCACCCGGGGCGGCCGATTGACACGCCGACCTATAACCCTGCCGCCGGGCTCGTTCCTGTGGCTGCTCAGGCACGAGCTGCGGCTGCGGTTTCGCGGCATGTCGAACCGGATGAACGCGCCGTTCCTGGGCGGAACCTGCGCGATGCTGCATCTGTTCGGGCTGCTCGTGGCAGTCGGTGTGAGCCGTATGGCGCCGGTGCCGCATGCGACGGTACTGGTCGGCCTCGGCATTCTCTGGCTCAGCACCCTGCTGTTCATGCTGTCCGGGACGCTCACGGCGGCGACCCAGGCGCTTTATGAACGCGGCGACATGGACCTGCTGCTGGCCTCGCCGCTGTCGCGCCGGGCGATCCTGTGGAGCCGTGCCACCGCCATGGCGGCCAGCCTGACGCTCAGCAGCGGCTTCTGGTTCTGGCCGATCGCCAACGGCTTCGTCCTGTTCGGCCATACCGCGGCCCTCGGCGCCTATCTGCTGGTGCCGGCGGTGGCGCTGTTGGCGACCGGCCTCGGCATCGCTTTGACCCTGGCGCTGTTCCGCCTGATCGGCCCGCGCCGGACCCGGCTGGTGGCCCAGATCATCGGCGCCGTGACCGGCATCGGCTTCGCGCTGGTGTTCCAGGGGCCGAACCTGCTGTCGGTTGAGGCGAAGCGCCAGCTGTATCAGCACCTGGCCGCCGCCGGCAACGCGCTGGACGGCGTGGCCCTGCTGCCCGGCCGTGCGGTGCTGGGCGAGATCGGCCCGTTGCTGCTGTCGCTGGCTGTCGGCGGCGGGCTGTTCGCCTTGGTGGCGTTCGGGCTGGCCCGATCCTTCACCGGGGCCACCGTCGCCGCGATCGGTGCCACGGGTGGGCGCAGCCGACCGACGCGCCCGGCCCGGCGGTTTCACCGCGGCACCGTAGCGATCCTGCGCCGGAAGGAGCTGCGCCTGCTGGTGCGCGATCCCTGGCTCTTGACCCAGGTATCGCAGCAGGTGGTCGGTGTCCTGCCGATCGCCTTCGTCCTCTATCGCCATGAAATCGGCTATGGCACGCTCGCCTGGCTGGCGCTGGTTGCGGCGGCCGGGCTGTTCGGCGGCGGTTTCGTCTGGCTTACCGTCGTGGGCGAGGAACTGCCCGATCTGCTGGCGGCGGCGCCGCTCAAGCCCCGGACCGTCCTGTGGGGCAAGCTCCAGGCGGCCTATCTGCCGATCGCCTGTCTGGTCTTGCCGGTCTCGGCGATCGCCGCGGCGGGTACGGGCGGACCGTGGCTGGGCCTGACCCTGGGGCTCTGTTCGGCTGGGGCAGCGCTCTCGATCGGCATGCTCGATCTGCAATATGCCGCGCCGGCCAAACGCGGCGATTTCCGCCAGCGGCACCAGGGCCGGGCGGTTCTTGCCGTCGGCGAGATGCTGATGGCGATGGGTTGGGTCGGAACGGCGGCCCTGATGCTGATCCACAGCCCGTGGGCGCTCGCGCTCGGCCTGGTGTTGCTGGCGCCGCTGCCGGGCGGCCTGCTCAAGTTCGGTCGGGCAAACCGGGTCTGACCGGAACCGCGATCGGCCAGGGCCGTTCCCTAGAGGCACGAGACAACAGTGGGAGCGACCGATGGCCGGATTGCAGGGAAAGCGGATACTGGTCACGGGCGGTGCCCAGGGCATCGGCCGTGCGATCGCCGTGCGCTTCGCGGCCGAGGGCGCACGGGTCGCGGTCGTCGATCTCAAGGACGGCCCGGCGATGACCGAGACCTTGGACCTGCTGGCACCGGTCGCGGCCGGTGCCCATGGCGGCTTCGCTGCCGACGTCAGCGACGAGGGCCAGGTCGAGCGCATGATGGCCGACGTCATTGGCCGGTTCGGCGGGCTCGACGTACTCATCAACAATGCCGGCATCCAGATCGACGCGCCATCGGACAGCATGACGCTCGAGCAGTTCCAGAAGGTGCTGGGCGTCAACCTGATCGGCACGTTCCTGTGTTCGCGCGCGGCCCTCCGCCATTACCTTGGCACCGGCAACAAGGGCTCGATCATCAACACCACATCGGTGCATGAGCGGATCCCGAAGCCGGGTTTCCTCGGATATTCGGCCAGCAAGGGCGCCATGGGCAACGTCACGCGCACGATGGCGCTGGAATATGCCAGCCGCGGCATTCGCGTGAACGAAGTGGCGCCCGGCGCCATCATCACGCCGATCAACGCCGCCTGGAAGGACGATCCGGAGAAGCGCGCCGACGTCGAACGCCACATCCCGATGGGCCGCGCCGGCACCCCCGAAGAAGTGGCGGGCCTGTTCGCCTTCCTGGCATCCGACGACGCCTCCTACGTCACCGGCCAGACCTTCTTCGTCGACGGCGGCCTGACCCTCTACGGCGATTTCGCCCATAATTGGTCGTCGTAGGCGGACTGCCTCTGATCTGGTGCTTTCCGGTGCGAACAGCCATTCTGGGTCCGGAACCTGGAAAGAACTTGAATGCGGATCGCCCTGGCGGCATTCGGATCGCGCGGCGATTTTCAACCGATGGCGGCGCTGGCCGTGGCGCTCGCCGCCCGCGGCCATGACGTCCGGCTGATCGGCTTTGCCGAATATGCGCCGTTCGTCGCAGGCCGCGGCGTGGATTTTCGGGCCGTGTCCGGCGACCATCAGGCGATCTTCCTGGGCGATGCCGGCCGTCGGATGTTCGCGAGCGGGCGGCGCCCGGTCGCCCTGATCCGGGCGGTCACCGAGATTACGCGGACCTGGCTGCCGCGCTGGGCGCCGGAACTCCGCGACCATGTGGCCGGCGTCGATCTGTTGATCGGCGAATTCACCAGCTTTGCCCTGATGGCGTCTCTGGCCGAGCTCTGGGAGCTGCCCTCACTCCGCGTCCTGCTGCAACCGGTGCACCGGTCGGCCTTGCTGCCGAGCCCGATGCTGGGCGGGCTGAAGGCCGGGTTGCCGCGCCGGCTCAATCGCCTGTCGCACGACATTGCCGACCAGATCCTGTGGCAGCCCTCGCGTCGATTGATGAACCGGATCCGGACGGAGATCTATGGGTTGCCGCCCTGGCCGCTGCTGGGCCCGGTGGGCGTGTTCCGGCGGGCGCGCATGCCGACGCTGATGGCGTACAGCGCGGCGGTAGTGCCGCGCCCCGCCGACTGGGGCCGCGAGGTCCAGGTCACCGGCTTCTGGTTTCTCGATCGCCCCATCGACTGGCAACCGCCGGACGATCTGGTGCGCTTTCTCGATGCCGGCGCGGCACCGGTCTATCTGGGCTTCGGCAGCATGGGGCTCACCGACCCGGCCGCCACGGCGGCGCTGCTGGTGGCGGCAATCCGGAGCGTCGGCTGCCGCGCCGTCATCGCGGCCGGCTGGGGCGGTCTGGCGGCGGCCGACCTGCCGCCGAATATCCATGCGATCGATGCCATTCCCCATGATTGGCTGTTTCCGCGCATGGCGGCGATTGTCCACCATGGCGGCGCCGGCACGACCGCCGCGGCGTTGCGGGCCGGCGTGCCGTCGGTCGTCGTGCCGTTCATGGCCGATCAACCCTATTGGGCCGGCCGTCTGCAGGGCCTGGGCGTGGCACCGCCGCCGATCGCGCATCTGCGCTTGACCGCGCCGGCGCTGGCGGCGGCGCTCCGCGTCGCCCTCGGCGACCCGGCGATGCGGGCCCGGGCCAAGGCATTGGGCGACCGGATCGGCGCCGAGGATGGTCTCGGCGCCGCGGTCGCCCGGATCGAGGCGCTGGCTTAGGCCAGGTTCCTGACCTCGACCTGCTCGCTCAGCCCCGGCGGGTTGAAGCCGAAGATGCGGCCGTAGAAGCCCAGCTCCAGTTCCAGCACCCGGCGGATGGTCGTGCCCTGGCGGAAGCCGTGGCCTTCGCCGTCGAAGGTATAGTGCGCGACCGCCAAGCCGCGGGCGGCCATGGCCTGAGCCATGTCTTCGGCCTGGTTGGGCGGCACGACCTTATCGTCCAGCCCTTGGAAGAAGATCACCGGGCAGGAGAGGCGATCGAGATGGTGGATCGGCGAGCGCTGGCGATAGAGCGCTTCCGCCTGGGGCAGGGGACCGACCAGCCGGTCGAGATAGCGCGATTCGAACTTGTGCGTGTCGGATGCCAGCAGCGTGAGGTCGGCCACGCCGTAATGGCTGGCGCCGGCCTTGAACAGCTTGGTGTTGGTCAAGGCCGCGAGCGTGGTGAAGCCGCCGGCGCTGCCGCCGCGGATCGCGATGCGCGCCTTGTCCACCAGCCCTTCGTTCGCCAGATACTCGGCCGCCGCCGCGCAATCCTCGACATCGACCAGGCCCCAGCGGCCATAGAGCCGTTCGCGATAGGCCCGGCCGAAGCCGGTCGAGCCGCCGTAGTTGACATCGACCACGGCGATGCCGCGGCTGGTCCACCATTGGATGCCCAGCGAGAACCCGTTGGTGTTCATCGCGGTCGGGCCGCCATGGCTGATCACGATCAGCGGCGGCTTTTCGTCGGCGGGGCCTGCGACCGCGGCATTGGTCGGCGGGTACCAGAAACCATAACCTTCGCCGCCGTCGCGGGTCGGGAAGGTGAAGGGCTCGCCGATCGAGACATCCTCGGTCCCAAGCACGGCGGGCCCGGCCGCCTTCACCGCCTCCGCCGTGCCGCCCAGCTGCGCCAGGCGCGTGACCGCCGGCGGCGCGGTGGTCGGCGTCGCGATATAGGCGAGGCCGGCACCGGACGGCACCGGGCATTCCTGCACAGGGCCCAATTCCAGCGGCGTCAGCAGGCCCTGTCCTTCGATCAGCACCGCGCGCTTGATGCCGCGATCGACCAAGGCGGCCACGATACGGCCGTCGTGCAGAAAGGCGAAATAGCGCTGGCCGAACACCCAATGGGGGCCGCCGATCTCGGCCTCGACCGGGCAGACCGGATGGATGCCGCCGTCGCGCACGACATAGAGGTTCCACCAGCCGCTGCGGTCGGAGGCGAAATGCAGCACGCCGTCCGGCGACCAGGTCGGCTGTACGATCGCCTCGGGAATGGCGCCGGTAACCAGGCGGATCGTCGCCGACTGGGTCTGGTCGATCGGCGCCAACCACAGGCGGGTGCCGTCCCAGGGCATGTCCGGATGATCCCAGCTGAGCCAGACCAGCGTCTTGCCGTCGGGCGACAGGCGGGGTGCCGCCAGGAAATCATGGCCGTCGACCAGCACCTGGCCGGCATTCTCCGCGGGCGGCATGCGGCCGGTGATGTCGAGCGCCACGATGGCGGCGCGGGGTTCTGCCGCGGGTTTGCCCGGCTGCGGCCGATGATCCTCGCGCACGGCCAGCACGCGGCCGCGCACCGGATCGAAGGCGAAATCGGCATAGCGGCAACCCTCGACCGCCGTGATCTGCCGGGCCGGCGCGTCGCCGTCGATCAGCCAAACCGCGCCCGTCGCCTTGTCGCTGAACACGATCCGCCCGTCGGCAACCAGATAGGCCCCGCCGCCATATTCATGGACGCGGCTCGCGACATTGAGCGGTGCGGGCGTCAGATCGACGCTGCGCCCGTCGGAGCCCCGCCGGACCAGCACGGAGCGGCCATTCTCGTTCGGCCGGCTCTCCAGCCAATAGAGCGCACCCTGATCGGCCTGCAGCGAGCTCAAGCCCACGGTCTTGCCGGCGACCAGATCGGTGGTGACCGGCGATTCCCAGGCGCCGTAGGGGGCGGTGCGTTTCTTGTTCATTCTCACCTCTCGTGGGGAAGCGTTTTTCTCAGTCGGGGAAGCGATCGAGCGGCCGGATCTCATAGCGCCACTGCCGCCGGGCGCCGGGATCCAGGCTGACCACGCCAGGCTTGTCCTTGATTTCGCCGTCGAAGCCCGCGGGGCTGGCATGACCCTGCCAGGGTTCGATGCAGAGATAGCGCGCACCGGGCTTGGTCCAAATGCCTAGATGCGGGAAATCATGCCACGCCAGGGCGATCGCCGGGCCGCCCGGCGCGCCATAGGTCGCGGCGCGTGAGTTGGGCCGGTCCATAATCACGGCGTCATTCTCGAACAGACTATCGCGGAGGTCCAGCACCCGGCCCTTGATCGGCGTCGGCTCCGGTTCGGCGTCGATCAGCTTGCCCTTGACCCGGCGGATCGGCGCCGGCTCGTCATGCTCGAACAGCAAGCGATAGTCTTCCCGGGCACGGCCGGGTTCGAGCGGCCAGTTCAACGCGGGATGGATGCCCAGGCTGGCGATGAGCGGTTCGTCACCCGGGTTCGACAGGGTGAACTGGCCGACCAGAGCGCCCTCTTCGATCGCATAGTGGATTTCGAGCACGAAACGGAACGGATAGACGGCAAGCGTCGCGGCACTGTCGCGGAGGCGCCAGGTGCAGGAGGTCGCACTGCTGGCCGCGAGTTCGCAGACCGTGTGGCGGAGGAAGCCGTGGGACGGCAGCGTGTAGGACTTGCCCTTGTGCTGCAGCCGGTCGCCCGCGAGCCCGCCGACGATCGGGAACAGGTTCGGCGCGTGCCAGCCCCAGACGGCGGGATCCGCCTGCCACACAAGCTCGACGCCGTCATGGCGGAGCGAAGTCATCTGGGCGCCCTTCGCCTGAAAGCTCGCCTCGACCCGGCCCTCACCGATCGTCACCGCATCCGTCATAGTCGTTCGATCGTCCCATCTTCGGCGATGGCGACCCGTTCGCCATCGGAAAAACCCGCCTGATCCGCCGCCGGCAGCACCATCAGCGGGATCGTATGCCAGCCCATTTCGCGCGCCACCAGGATGCCCAGGCCCAGGATCGCGTCCAACCGGCCCATGACGATCGCCGCCGGTGCCAAGCCCGCCGCCAGCAGCTCCAGCATGACGGCACTCGACGAGCTCGACCCGCGCGTCTCAGGCACCATCAACACCCGGCCGCCGATGCGGGCACCGTGGTGGGGCGAGCGCGGATCGGTCAACGCGCCGCTATAAGGATCGACGCCGCCCCAGAAACTCAAGGGGCCATCGAGACGCAGGACCGTGCCTTCGGCGCGGCCGGGCAGGATCGGCTCTGCCTTCATCGCCAGATCGCCTCGTCGCGCATCAGACGTCCGGCGACGGCGCTTTCGACGCAATCGGCAAGGCTGCCGTAGAGCACGTCCCAGCCGGTGGTGGATGGCGTGTAATGGGCGAACTTGCCGGAATTGGTGATCAGCAGGCCGGCGGCGGCGGTGAGGATCGGCGTCACTACGATGCAGGTGTCGGCGATCAGCGTGACGCCAGCCGCATCCAAGGCCGCCCGACGTCCGTCGCCCAGCCGGTCCAGCACGTGGCGGCCGGTGCAGGCATAGAACGGGATCGCGACCCGGCGGCCGTCGAGCCCGGCCAGCAGCGCGTCGATCTCCGCCTCCGACAGGTGCGGGCTGCCGATCGCGACCGCGTCGATCTTGCCGTCGGGCGGGAGCGTGCCGGTCGAGAGCCGGCGGCGCGCAGCCTCCAGCATGGCGGGCTCCAGACGGATCACCTGTTCCGGTGGCTCGCCGCAGAACACGGTTGCGCGGTCCGGCGCCTCCGGCGTCACGCCCACGACATGGAACAGCCCGACCGAGCCGGTCGAGGCGGCAGCGGCGCCGAGCGCCTTCAACCGGTCCTCGGCCAGCCTCGGCGGCAGCCCGTCGATCGCGGCCACCCGGTCGCCGACCGTGGCGCCGAGCCAGGCGCCCAGCACCGGATAGAACGCGTCCTGCGCGACCAAAGCCGGCTTCAGGCCCGACGCATCGATCAGAATCGTCGCCCGACGATTCTCGGGCAGATGCAGGCCTGCGCGCGGCGCCCGGCCGGTGATGGCGGCGCAGATGTCGAGGAAATCGCCATAGCGGTTCGTGCGGGCGCCCAGCACCGAATTGCAGAACACGACCGCGTTGGATTCGCCCCAGGCGACATCCTGGCCCAGCGCCGGGCGATGGCCGGCCTGATAGGGGGCGCAGGTCCAGCTTTCCCGGCAGCCGAGCCCGGCATAGGCCGCCATCAGCCGCCGCGCCATGCCGGCCTGCTCCGGGCTCAAGCGCTCGCGGCCGGGATGGACCAGGTCGAGGGCGCCGACATTGAGCGTGGTCGGCACCTTGACCCGGCCGCCGTCGGCCAGCAGCCGCTCGGCGAACAGGGTGCCGCTGTCGCCATGATAGAGACAGCCGTCGATATGGGATGACGCGACGTCGATCAGCCGGTCGGCCCCCAGCATGCGGGCCGTGTCGGCGACGATGCGCAGCGCCATGGCCGTGGCCGGCCCGTCACGCCCGGCCAGGACGGCCTCGTCCTCCGGCGACAGTTCAAGAGCCATGGGCGGTCTTCATCGGCGGCGCGCGATCCTCGAACGTCGGAATGGAGACAGACGATGATCGTCGCTGCGTTGCGGCGTCAAGCCGGGCGCTATGCGGTGATCGTTGCCGCCGGCAAAGCTTCGGCCACAGTCCCGGACGACACTCGATCATGTCCCGGCAGCGCTGGACAGCATGCAGACCGATCGAATATCCCCGTCAAGCCTTGATGACAACGAGGTCGAGAAATTTGCCGATCACCGCGGGCCGCTCGTTATCGGCCCGCGGCGTCGTTTTTGTTGGCCGCTCTTAGGTCCGCTATGCCGTGGGTGGGCTGGCCGGCATCGATTGTGCGACCACCGTCGTGGGCGGGCTGGCCGGCATCGATTGTGCGACCACCGTCGTGGGCGGGCTGGCCGGCATCGATTGTGCGACCACCGTCGTGGGTGGGCTGGCCGGCATCGATTGTGCGACCACCGTCGTGGGCGGGCTGGCCGGCATCGATTGTGCGACCACCGTCGTGGGTGGGCTGGCCGGCATCGATTGTGCGACCACCGTCGTGGGCGGGCTGGCGGGCATCGATTGCGCAACCACGGTGGTGGGCGGGCTGGCCGGCATCGACTGCGCGTCCGGCGAGGATACGATCCAGCTATGGTCGAACAGGCGATATTCGACCTGAATACCAGGCGATGCCAGCGTGTCCGCTGCGAGTTTCAGTTCCTGATCCGAGGCAAGCCCGTGCGCTTCGGCGGAGTTGGCTTCAACGCTGGCGATTAAGCCGAGCGCGGCAATCATGTCCAAAGTGACGGATCTCGGCTTATAGTTTCCGGCCATATAATTCCTCCAAAGATCGCTTTGCGAGAATTTTCTTATATCGGCAAACTCTTGCCCGAGATAGCTCATTTACACGAAATGCGTGTGACGTGAGCCCATCCCCGCAGGCCTCCAGAATACAGATGTAGGATATCGCTGTGGGGGCGGACGCCTCGTAAGAGGCGCCGGAGGCTGATGCTGATCGCGCCCCGGATCTTGGGCACCAGTCCATGGGGATTTTTGCGGCCTTGCCGGCCTATAATCCTTAAGATCCCGCCCTCACCCCAGCTCCAGAGGTGACCCGTGCTCCGCTCGACCCTGCTGGTGGCCTTTCTGGTCGGCCTCGTCGCCTTCGTGGCGGTCCTGGTGCTGAACGGGTTTGGCGACATCGTCCGCGGGGTCACCGTGATCGGCTGGGGCTTGGCGGCGATCGTGTTGATCCGCCTGGCGGCGCTGACGCTTGCCGGCACCGCCTGGGGCCTGACGCTCGGCCACGAGGTCAGCCGGCCGATCCCGCTCTATGTCGGCCTGCGCATCATCCGCGAGGCGATCAATTGCCTGCTGCCGGCGGTCCAGGTCGGCGGCGATATCGTCGGCGGCCGGCTGCTGGCGCAGTTCGGCGTGCCGCCCGGCCTCGCCGCCGGCTCGATCCTGGTCGATCTTTTGCTGCAGACCGCGACCCAGGGCCTGTTCGCCGTCGCGGGTCTGTTCGCGCTCTGGGCGGCGTTCGGCGATACGCCGGTCGTGCGCGAGATCGGCTGGGGCCTGGTCGTCGCCGTGCCGGCGCTGGGCGGCTTCTTTGTCGCCCAGCGCATGGGCCTGTTCGCCCTCGTCGACCGTGGCATGGGCGTGCTGCAGCGCTTCCTGCCGGGGCTGATGCCGGATCAGCCGATCGACCTGCAGGCCGGCCTCACCCGGATCTATGGCGCCCCCGGCCGTATCGCCGGCGCCAGTCTGGTGCATCTCCTGGGCTGGTCGACCGGCATCGCGGAGATTTGGCTGGCGCTCGACCGGATGGGCCAGCCATCGAGCTTTGCCGAGGCGCTGGTGCTGGAGAGCCTCGGCCAGGCCGTGCGCTCCGCCGCCTTCGCCGTGCCGGGCGCGCTCGGCATCCAGGAAGGCGGGTTCATCCTGCTGGGCAGCCTGTTCGGCCTGTCCTCGACCACGGCGCTGTCGCTGTCGCTGGTGAAGCGCCTGCCGGATCTGGCGATCGGCCTGCCGGGTCTCGCCGCCTGGCAGATGCTGGAATTTCGCAAGCTCAAGCTGCCGCTGTTGCGCCGCGGGGCCTAGAGACCTATCTGCAGCGCTCGATGAACGCCGTGATCAGGCGGGTGATCGCCGCCGGCTGATCCAGGCTCGGCAGATGGGCGGTGCCGGGCAAGGCATGACCCGACCCGTTCGGCATCATTGTCGCAATCTGGCGGCTGCGGTCCTGGATATGGGGAAATTCCAGATCGCCCCAGATCACCAGAGACGGCACCGAGATCTCACCCAGACGCGGATAGGCGGGCGCCACATCCCGGTTCGACCCGACCGGCGGCGCATGCAGCACGATGGCATTCATGTCGAGGAACAGGCGCCGCGCCGCGCCCGTGACGCGTCCCTCCGGCGCCAGCGGACCATCCAGCAAAAGCCGCGCCTTGATCGCGTTCAGCCGATCCAGGTCGCCCGAATCCTGTGCCTGCTTCTGCTCGACCATCAATGGTTTGACCTCGGGCGGGTAGATGGCCTCGGGGGCGCCGCTGACGTTGGGCGCGATCAGCAGCAGCGCGCGGATGGCGGAGGGGTGGCGCAGCGCCGCGTCGAGTGCGATGGCGCCGCCCTGCGAGCCCGCGACCAGGATCGCGGGCTCGCCGTCGCCCAAACGGTCGATGACCGTCATCAGGTCCTCGACCGAGGAAAAATCCTCCGGCTCGGCCCGGGTTTCGCCGAAGCCGCGGCGATCATAGGCGATGGCCTTGTGGCGCGCTCCGACGGCCGGCATCTGGGCCAGCCACATGCGGCGATCGCAGACGCCGGCGTGCAGAAACACGACGGGATCGCCGTGGCCGACGACCTCCGCGGCCAGTTGGGCGCGGCCGGATGCGATCTGATGCAGGCGGCTCACGCCTATTGGTTCGGAGCGGCGGCCGGCGGCGGGTCGGCGGGCGAGAGCGCGCTGGGCGGCGGATCGAGTGGCCGGGTCTGGAGGTCGCGAGCCTTGTCGGCGGGCGGCCTCGCCGGCGCGTCGGGCGCGTTGCAGCTGGCCTTCGTATGGCTGGTCGGCTGCCCGCCGAAGGCGCAGGGAATGTCGTCCTGGAAGAAATGCGGGATGTCGGTCGTGAAGGTCTTGCGCGCGTCGTCGAAGAAATCGGCGCGCGCCGGCGCCGCGGCGGTGGCCGCGAACGCCAGGATCGCACCGCCACAGGCCAGGCGCAGCATCCGGCAGGTATTGGAAGTCAAAGCCGTCTCTCCTGCTTTGGCGGCAGGCGAGCGCTGCCGCGTGTTAGTCGCTCGATCCTGCCAAAGCCCGCTGGATCCGGGAAGGTTCCTTGGAATGGGCCGAGCGGCCCAGCCAATTGTTCAACCGATCCATATAGAGATAGACGACCGGCGTCGTATAGAGCGTCAGCATCTGCGACAGGATCAGGCCGCCGACGATCGAGAAGCCCAGCGGCTGGCGGATCTCGGCGCCGGTGCCGTTGCCGAACATCAGCGGCACGCCGCCCAGCATCGCCGCCATGGTCGTCATCATGATCGGGCGGAAGCGCATCAGACAGGCTTCGTAGATCGATTCCTCGGGCTTCAGGCCACGGTTGCGTTCAGCCTCCAGCGCGAAATCGATCATCATGATCGCGTTCTTCTTGACGATGCCGATCAGCAGGATGATGCCGATCAGCGCGATCACGCTCAGGTCGAAGTGGAACAGCATCAGGATCAGGATCGCGCCAACGCCCGCCGAGGGGAGCGTCGACAGGATGGTGATCGGATGGATGTAGCTCTCATAGAGCACGCCCAGGATGATATAGACGACGACCAGCGCCGCCGCGATCAGGTAGGGTGTGGTCGAGAGCGAAGACTGGAACGCCTGAGCGTTGCCCTGGAAGGTGCCGATGATGGTCGACGGCAGCTTCATCTGGGCCTCGGCCTCCTGAATGGCGCTGACCGCCTCGCCCAGCGATGCGCCCTGGGCCAGGTTGAAGCTCAGGGTCACGGCGGGGAACTGGCCCTGATGAGCGATCGACAGGTAGTTGGTCTTGGTCGAGTCGAGCTTGACGAAGGTCGAGATCGGCACGAGGCCGTTGGTGACCGGCGACTTTACATAGATCTTATCGAGCGCCGCCGGATCGCCCTGCAGCGCCGGCGGGACTTCCAAAATCACGTGATACTGGTTCAGCTGGGTGAAATATTGCGCGACCTGACGCTGGCCGAACGCGTCGTAGAGCGTGTCATCGATCACCTGCGGCTGGATGCCGAAACGGGCAGCCGTCGTGCGGTCGATCGTCATGGTCACGCTGGGCGCATTGGTCTGCTGGTCGGTCGCGACATCGCGCACCATCGACAGGCTGCCGAGTTTCTGCAGCAGCAGCGGCGCCCAGTGGTTGAGCTCGTCCAGGTTTGAATCCTGCAGGGTATATTGGTACTGAGTCTTGGCCGACCGGCCGCCGACATTGATGTCCTGAGCCGCCTGCAGAAACAGTGCCACGCCTTGAATCTTGGCCAACTGGGGCCGCAGGCGGGCGATGATCTGATCGGCTGATGCCTTGCGCTCCGGCTTCTGCTTCAGCGTGATGTAGAAATTGCCGTTGTTGCCGGTACGCGAGCCGCCGGTCGAGCCGACTGAGGAGTTGTAGCTATAGACGTCGGGGTCCGCGCCGATGACCTTCATCAGCTGTTCCTGCTTCTCCATCATGCCTTGGAACGAGATGTCCTGCGACGCCTCCGAGACGCCCTGGATGAAGCCGGTGTCCTGCTGCGGGAAGAAGCCCTTCGGGATGGTGACGAATAGGAACACGGTCAGGCCGACGGTTGCGAACAGCACCATGAGCGTGAAGAACTGGTGCCGCAGGACCCAGCGCAGGCCATAGGCATAACCGTCGCGCATGCCGTCGAAGAACCGCTCCATTATCAGATAGAGCCGGCCGTGCTTGGTGTTGTGCTCGTCCTTGAGGAAGCGCGAGCACATCATCGGCGTCAACGTCAGCGAGACGATGGCCGAGACCAGGATGGTGACGGTCACGGTCACGGCGAATTCATGAAACAGGCGGCCGATGATGCCGCCCATCAGCAAGAGCGGGATGAAGACGGCGATCAGCGACAGGCTGATCGACACGATGGTGAAGCCGATTTCGCCGGCACCTTTGAGCGCGGCCTCCATCGGCTTCATGCCTTCTTCGATATGCCGGACGATGTTCTCGATCATGACGATCGCGTCATCGACCACGAAGCCCACCGAAATGGTGAGCGCCATGAGCGACAGATTGTCGAGGCTGTAGCCCACCACATACATGACGGCACAGGTGCCGACGAGCGAGACCGGGACGGTGATGCTGGGTATGACCGTCGCCCAGAAATTGCGCAGGAACGCGAAGATGACCATGACCACGAGGCCGATGGTCAAGGCGAGCGTGAATTGCACGTCGGACACCGACGCGCGGATCGTCTGGGTCCGGTCGGAGATAACCTGAACGTCGACCGCCGGTGGCATCGCCGCGCGCAGGCGCGGGAGCGCCGCCATCACCGAATTGACCACATCGATGACGTTGGCACCGGGCTGGCGGAACACGCCGAGCGTGATGCCGCGGACGCCGGTCTGCCACGACGCGAGGCGGGTGTTTTCCGGGCCGTCGACCGCCTGTCCGACGTCGCGAATGCGGACCGGCGCGCCGTTGTGATAGGCGAGAATGACGTCCTGGTAGTCCTTGGCGATCGTCAGCTGGTCGTTGTTGTAGATCGTGAAGCTCTGGTTGGCACCGTCGAAGCTGCCCTTCGGCTGGTCGACCGTGACCTCGCCCAGCGTCGTGCGGATGTCCTCAAGGCTGAGGCCCATGCTGGCAATCTTGGCCGGGTCGATCTGCACACGCACGGCCGGCTTCTGCTGGCCGAACACGCTCACCTGCGACACGCCCGAGATCTGCGACATCTGCTGCGCGAGGATGGTCTCGGCCGCGTCATCGACCTGGATCAGCGGCATGCTCGGGCTATAGACCGCCATGAGCAGCACGGGTGCGTCGGCCGGATTGACCTTGCGATAGGTGGGCGCACTCGGCAGGGTCTTGGGCAACTGGCCGCTGGCGGCGTTGATGGCGCCCAACACGTCGGTCGCGGCCGCGTCGATGTTGCGGTTGAGGTCGAACTGCACCACGACGCTGGTCGAGCCGAGCACACTGGTCGAGGTCAGCTGCGCCACGCCGGCAATCTGCGCCAATTGCGTCTCGAGCGGGGTTGCGACCGAGGAGGCCATGGTATCGGGGCTGGCGCCCGGCAGCTGAGCTTGGACCTGGATGGTCGGAAAATCGACCTGCGGCAGCGGCGCCACCGGCAGCAGGGGATAGGCCACCGCGCCCACCAGAAACATCCCCGCCATCAACAGCGAGGTGGCGATCGGACGCTGGATGAACGGGGTCGAAATGCTCACTTGGCGGCGCTCCCCGGAGCGGCGCCGGCATCGGCCGTCTGGTTGCTCTGCGGTGTGGCGGCGACCTTGATGCCGACCTTCACCTTGTACTGGCCATCGACCACGATGGTCTCGCCGGCGGTGAGACCCTTGTCGACGAGCGTGGTGTTGCCGTTGACCTGGCTGGTCTTGATGTCCCGCATTTCGGCGGTGTTATCGGGCTTGATGACCCAGACGAACGTGCCGTTCGGTCCGCGCTGCACACTCTGCGTCGGCACGGTCAGGCCACCCTTGCGGGTGCCGATCAGCAGGTGGGCGGTGACGAATTCGCCGGGCCAGAGCACGTTGTTCGGATTGTCGAACGTCGCCTTCAGCTTGACGGTGCCGGTGGTCTGGTCGATCTGGTTGTCGATCAGCAGCAGCTTGCCTTCGGCAAGCTTGGTCGTGTCGTCCGAGGAATAGGCATAGACCGTCAGCGGCTGAGCACCCGCGCGCGCCTGGTTGATCGCGTCCAGCAGGTTTTCCGGCAGGGTGAAGATGACCGAGATCGGATGGGTCTGGGTGATCACGACCAGACCGGTCGTGTCGGTCGCATGAACGATATTGCCCTGGTCGACCAGGCGGATGCCGGTCAGCCCATCGAGCGGCGACGTGATCGTCGTATAGTTCAGATTGACCTTGGCGCTGTCGATCGCGGCCTGGTCGACCGCAACCTGGGCCGTGTCCTGATCGACCAGCGCGCGCTGGGTATCGAGGGTCTGCTGGCTGACGAACTGCTTGCCGATCAGGCCTTCGTCACGGGCAAGGTCGCGTTTGGCATTGGCCAGCAGCGCCTCGTCCTTGGCCTTGGATGCGACCGCCTGGGCCAAGACGGCCTGATAGGGATGCGGGTCGATCTGCGCCAGCACGTCGCCGGCCTTGACCTCCTGGCCCTCGGTAAAGGCGACCTTGTCGAGCTGACCGTCGACGCGGACGTGGATCGTCACGGTATTGAAGGCCTGGACGGCGCCGATGCCGGTGCGCAGGATCTGCACGTCTTCGGCCTTGACGGTGCCCGAGGTGACGGGGACGGCGGGTGCGGCAGGGGGCGGGCCTTCGGCTGCGGCCGGGGTGCGATCCGCGAACCAGGCACCACCCGCAGCGACCAGCGCAATCGCCACCATTCCCGGAACCCAAGCCTTGCGCATCTCGTCACTCCCGCAGGCCGGCCAATGGGACCGGCTCAAAATGCTCATTACGCTCGTTTGTGGAGCGCCCGACCGCTCAGCTACTCACTTCCGATAAGACTTTCGGATTAAAATAGCATTATCCGCAACGAATCGGGCGCAGAACCTTTTGTTGCGATGCAAACGTATTAAGAGCGCTGGCATAGACCAAATCGATTAATTATATTGTGGCCATGAGTGGGACGAATATCGCTGCCGTCGACCTGAACCTGCTGAAGGCGTTCGAGGCGCTGCTGCGCGAACGTTCGGTCACGCGGGCGGCCCAGGCGATCGGCGTATCCCAGCCGGCGATGAGCCATTCCCTGACGCGATTGCGCCATCTGTTCGGCGACGACCTGTTCGTCCGGCTGCCGCACGGCATGGAACCGACGCCCAAGGCGCAGGAGATCGGCATGCTCGTAGAGGTAGCGCTCGATCGCATTCGGCGCGCGCTGGACTTGCAGCATGGCTTCGATCCCGCGACTACCCGCCGCAGTTTCACCGCCACCATCGCCGAGTATGCGGAGGTGGCTCTGATCGATCAATTGACCCGGCGCATGGCGCTTGCGGCGCCGGAAGCCGATCTCAGGCTGATGCCGCTCGATTTGACCGCGACGCCGGAGCAGCTCGATACCGGCGGCATCACGCTCGCGATCGGGCATTTCCGCGATCATGCGCCGCGGTTCGCGCGGCGTATGATCTATCGCGAGCGCCTGTGCGCCCTGGTCCATCGCCGCCATCCGGTGCTGATGCAGCCGATGACGGCGGAACACTACGTCGCCTGGCCCCATGTCGTGATGTCGCCCTCGGGCAAGGCGATCCGCGCGATCGACCCGCACTTGTCGGCACGCGGGCTGAAGCGCCGGGTCGCGGCGACGGTCGGGACTTATCTGGCCCTGGTCCCGATCCTGCGCGCGTCGGAAATGATCGCGACCGTGCCCAGCATCACGGCGGCGACCCTGGCCGAGCTCTCGGGCGATCTCATCCGGATCGAACTGCCCTTCACCCAATTCGTCGATGTCTCGATGATCTGGCACGTCAAGACCGAGGCGGATCCGGCCGAACGCTGGTTCCGCGATCTGGTTGCCGACACCGCGCGGCCGCTGGGCGACCACGGCAAGCCCTAGCTGGTAATCCATGCCCGCGCTGCAAGCCAGGGAGGGCGGCGCGGACTGGCGTCCGCCCCGCGGCGGGTTTAGGCTCGTTTCCGAGATTATGGTTACGCCGCTAAACGATTGACCGTCGGGAGGACCCTGCCATGGCCGAAGCCTTCATCTGTGATGCCGTCCGCACGCCGATCGGCCGCTATGCCGGCGCGCTCGCCGGCGTCCGTGCCGATGATCTGGGGGCGGTCCCGCTCGCGGCCCTGGTCGCCCGCAACCCGGAAGTGGACTGGGCCGCGGTCGATGACGTGATCTTCGGCTGCGCCAACCAGGCCGGCGAGGATAATCGCGACGTGGCGCGGATGGCGCTGCTGCTGGCGGGCTTGCCGGACACGGTGCCGGGCGGCACGGTCAACCGCCTGTGCGGCTCCGGGCTCGAGGCGGTTGCCGCCGCCGCCCGCGCGATCCGGGCCGGCGATGGCGAGCTGTTCATCGCCGGCGGGGTCGAGAGCATGAGCCGCGCGCCCTTCGTCATGGCCAAGGCCGAGAGCGCCTTTTCGCGCGATGCCCATATCTACGACACCACGATCGGCTGGCGCTTCATCAATCCGAAGATGCAGGAAGCCTACGGCACGGATTCGATGCCCGAGACCGGGGAGAATGTCGCCGAGGATTTCAAGATCTCGCGCGCCGATCAGGACGCCTTCGCCTGGCGCAGCCAGCAGCGCGCCGGCCGCGCCCAGGCGTCGGGCCGCCATGCCCGCGAGATCGTCCCGGTCATGGTGAAGCGCGGCCGTGAGCTGGTCGAGGTCGCGACCGACGAGCATCCGCGCCCGGATACCACCCTCGAACAGCTGGCGAAGTTGAAGACGCCGTTCCGCGTCGGCGGCACGGTCACCGCCGGCAATGCGTCGGGCGTCAATGACGGGGCGGCGGCGATGATCGTCGCGTCCGAGGCCGCGGCCAAGCGCTACGGTCTGACGCCGCGCGCCCGGGTGTTGTCGACCGCGGTTGCGGGTGTGCCGCCGCGCATCATGGGCTTTGGCCCGGCGCCGGCGACCCGCAAGGTGCTGGCGCGCCTGGGCCTGACCATGGCCGACATCGACCTGGTCGAGCTGAACGAGGCCTTCGCCTCCCAGGCCCTGGCCGTCACCCGCGATCTGGGGCTGCCGGACGATGCCGAGTTCGTCAACCCGAACGGCGGCGCCATCTCGCTCGGCCATCCGCTGGGCATGAGCGGCGCGAGGCTGGTGCTGACCGCCACGCTCGAACTCGCCGAACGCCAGGCGCGCCGTGCGCTCTGCACCATGTGCATCGGCGTCGGCCAGGGGATTGCGATGGTGATCGAGCGGGTTTGACGCTCGACTTCTGCGAATTCAGGCTAGATCGTTGCAAAGAGCGATGGCAATCGCGGGATGTTAACCCGCCATACGCTATTTCCATGCGATAATACCCGTATCGGTAGAATATCCGCCGTCTCGCTTACGCCCCGGTTGGTCTGGTTTGATCCTATCCTCTGACCGGGGACCGTTTTTTCCGAGGGATCATGCGCACACTGGAACGTGCGGCGGTCGGTCTGGTCGGCATCGCGCTGATCGTCATCTTGACCGGCAGCCTGCTGCTGGCGCTTTGGGCGCAGAATGCCGTGCGTGAGCGCGAGGCCTGGGTGACGCATACCTATCGGGTGATCGACAAGCTCGCCGCAGTGCGCGCCGCCGTGACCGATGCCGAGACCGCGACGCGCGGGTTCGTCCTGACCGGCGACGATCGCTTCCTCGACATCTACAATACCAGCGTCCGCGCGCTCGATGTGTTGCCGGACGAATTGACGGCTCTGGTCGCCGACAATCCGGCCCAGGTCGCCGATACCCAGCGCCTCACCAAGCTGATCGCGCCCCGGCTGGAGGTGCTGGCCGACGGCATCGCCAAGTTCAAGGCCAATGGTAGCGTTGCGGCACCGGTCGCGGCGACCGGCACGGCACCGACCGGCAAGGGCATCGCGCTGATGGCACAGATCCGCGCCCTGACCGAATCGATGCGGACCAACGAACTCAATCTCCTGGCCGAACGGACGGCCCAGGCCGATCAGGCGCGGACCGCCAGCCTGCAGATCTTCGTCGGCGCCGGCGGGGCGATGCTGCTGGTGATGGGTCTCGCCTTTCTGCTGCTGAAGCGGGAGGAAAAGGCGCGTCAGCGGGCCGAGGACGCGGTGCGGAGCCGGGAAAAGCTGCTGGCGTCGATTTTCGACACCGCGCAGGTCGGCATCGCGCTTGCCGGTGCCGATGGCGTTCTGTACCGGGTGAACGCGGCCTTCGCGACCATGGTCGGCGTCGATCAGGCGCGGCTGATCGGCGCGCTGCCGCCGGTCGCCGACCTGTTCGGCGATCTGGGCTTCACGCGGCAGATGACGATCGTCCGGCCCGACGGCTCCTCCTGCATCGTCATGGCGATCGCCGCCGAAATCCATGACGAGACGGGGCAGACGCTCCGGCTCGCGACCCTCGCCGATATCGACGACCTGCACCGCACCCAGGCCGAGCTGCAGGCGAGCCATCAGCGGCTGGCGGCGATCTACGACAGCGTGCTCGACGGCATCATCACCATCAACCCGTCCGGCTCGATCGAAAGCTTCAACCATGCGGCCGAGACGGTGTTCGGCTATCGGGCGGCCGAGGTGATGCGGCGCAATGTGCGCATGCTGATGCCGGAGCCGTTCGCCTCTGCCCATGACGGCTATCTGGAACGCTATCTCGCCACCGGCCATTCTTCGATCATGGGGGTGGCGCGCGAGGTCGAGGGCCTGCGCGCCGACGGCTCGATCTTCCCGATGGAGATCGCGCTCACCGAAACCACCCTGCGCGGCCAGCGCCTGTTCGTCGCCGCCGTGCGCGACATCACCGACAAGCGCGCGCTGGAGCGGGTGAAGAACGAGTTCGTCTCGACCGTCAGCCACGAGCTGCGCACGCCTTTAACCTCGATCTCCGGCGCGCTGGCGCTGATGGCCAAGGGCACGGCCGGTGCCTTGCCCGACAAGGCGCTGGGCCTGGTCGCGATCGCGCGCTCCAACTGCGACCGGCTGGTGCGCCTGATCAACGACATTCTCGATCTTGAGCGGATCGAGGCCGGCGAGCTGGTGTTCGAATTCTCCAGCGTTTCCATCCGCAGCCTGGTCGAGCGCGCCATCACCGAAAACCTGGATTACGCCGCCAAGTTCCAGGTCACGCTGGAGCGGGACGGCGACACGGTCGATGCCGCGGTCTGGGGCGACGAGCACCGGCTGCTGCAGGTTCTGACCAATCTCATCTCCAATGCGGTCAAATTCTCGCCGGCGGGCGGCACGGTCCGGATCGCGGCGACCCAGGTCGGCGGCAACCTGCATCTGGCGGTGACCGACCATGGCCGCGGCATTCCGGACGCGTTCAAGCCGCGGATCTTTCAGAAATTCGCCCAGGCCGACGGCACCGACAGCCGGCAGAAGGGTGGCACCGGCCTCGGCCTGTCGATCGTCAAATCGATCGTCGAGCGCCATGGCGACCGGATCGGCTTCGAGTCCGAATGGGGCCAAGGCTCGACCTTCCATGTCGATCTGCCGGAAAAGCGCGGACGCCTGACCGATGTGCCGGCGCCGGCGGCCAACGAGAAGCGCGTGCTGATCTGCGAAGACGACGACGATGTCGCCCAGATCCTGCGGCTGCAACTGGCCGAGGCCGGCTATCAGTCGATCCGGGCGGCGACCGCGGACGAGACCATGCGGCTGCTCGACGCGGGCCGGTTCGATGCCATGACGCTCGATCTGGCGCTCCCCGACGGTGACGGCATCGCCATGCTGCGGCGGATCCGTTCCGACCAGCGCCACGCCGGCATGCCGGTCATCGTCATCTCGGCCTGGCTCGATGAGAAGGTCGAGGATCCGATGCTGACCGGCCAGGTGCTGGGCGTGGTCGATTGGATCGGCAAGCCGGTCGAGGGCGACCGGCTGCATCTGGCGCTGGATCTGGCGCGCCGCCGTGCCGGCAAGCCGCGGGTGCTGCATGTCGAGGACGACCCGGACATCGTGCGGCTGGTCGAATATGCGCTGCGGGACGAGGCCGACGTGATCGCGGCCGCCTCGCTGGTCGAGGCACGCCGGCGCTTGGGCGGCGGCGATATCGATCTGGTCATCCTCGATGTCGGCCTGGTCGACGGCAACGGCCTGGCGCTGCTCGACGATGTCAAGAACGTCAAGGGCATGCGCTCGCCGCCGACCGTGCTGTTCTCGGCCCAGGAGATCGGCCCGGACCGGCGCGACGAGCTGGTCGCCGTGCTGGTCAAATCACAAAGCACGATCGACCAACTAGCCAAGGTGATCCGCGACCAGTTGGATCTTCATCTGCCGGAAAGCTGATTTCCACGCGCCGATCATGTAAGATCGCGTCCGGGTATAGGGAGACGTGTCAAGTGACCATGGCGGCGAGCGAGATACAGGACGTGGAAGCGATGTTGCAGGGGCTGGCGGCCTGGCTGCCCCGACGCTTCCTGCTGGCGATCGACATCATGCTCGACGTGTCGTTCAACGGCGCCAGCGGTCCGCTGCCGGCAGCCGAATTGGGCGAACGCCAAGGCCTGGAGACGCGCAAGCTCGAGGCGATCCTGCAGCGCCTGTCGCGCGCCGGCCTGCTGAAAAGCGTGCGCGGTCCGAACGGCGGCTATCTGCTGGGGGCCGAGCGCGGTGCCATCACCGTCGGCGCCATCGCGCGTGCCATGATGGGCCAGGACAAGCCGACCCCCTTCACCGAGTCGCCGTCGCCGACCATGCGCAAGGTCGTCCTCCCGATGGTCGAGCGGGTGCACGAGTTGCTGCTGGCCGAATTCGACCGGGTGACGCTCGCCGAACTCTGTCGCCTGAGCCGGCTCGCCGGCCTCACCAGCAAGTGCGACGGCATCGTCGATTTCGTGATCTGATAAAATACGGGGCCAGGCCGTTGATTGAGGGGGGGCCTAAAGCACGCCCCCGGCCAGCCCGGCCAGGATCACCCGGGTGACCGCCTCGGCGCGGGCGTCCATGTCCCTGCCGGCGGTTTCTGCGACCAGGCGGGGATGGTGGAAGCGGACGGAGGCGTCCAGCACCATGGCTGTCGCGGCGTCGAGATCGCGGACGCGGAACTCGCCGCTGGCGCAGCCGGCCTCGATCAGGCTGCGAACCTGGGCTTTCAGATGCTCCATATGCCCCGTCGTCGCCAGGCGGGCATCGCCGACCAGGCCCTGGAACGCCGCGTACATGTCCGGATCGTCCAGCACCTTGTGCCGCTTCTCGGCCATGAGCGTGTTGGACCATTGGCGCAGGCGCTCCGTCGCCGGCCCCTCCGCGGCGACGATGGCGTCGAGCGGGGCGGTGACGCGGGCGAGCCAGCGCGCGACGATCGCATTGCGCAGCGCCAGCTTGCTGTCGAAATAGCGATAGACATTGGCGTGGCTCATGCCCAAAGCGCGCGCCACGTCGACGACCGCGACCTTGTCCGGCCCATGGCGGCGCAGCAGGGCCTCGGTCGCTTCCAGAATTCGCTCGCGGGTATCGTCGCTCAAAGTAGATGGGTCTCTCTCTGACTTATCGCCAGAGAGTAGGGCTTCGCCTAGCCGTTGAGGAGCGCCATCTGCGCGGCCGAGTAGCGCGTGCCGGCGACCTGCTCGGGTCGGATGATCGCGTCGAGCGTCAAGAGGTCGTCGGCGCTCAGCGCCAGTTCCGTGGCGGCGATCGCTTCGGCGAGGCGGGCGCGCCGCTTGGTGCCGATCAGCGGCACGATATCGGATCCACGCGACAGGACCCAGGCGATCGCGACCTTGGCGGCGCTGGTGCCGTGCTCGGCCGCGAAACCGGCGAGCGCTTCGACCAGCTTGTGGTTCTGCGCCAGATTGTCCGGCTGGAAACGGGGCGTGTGGCCGCGATAGTCGCCGGGGGCGAAGGGCTGACCGGGCTTGAGATCGCCGCCCAAAAGCCCGCGCGACAGCACGCCATAGGCCACGAGCCCGATGCCCAACTCCCGGAGCGTCGGCAGCACCTCGGCCTCGATGCCGCGGTCGATCAGCGAATATTCGATCTCCAGCGCCGCGATCGGGTGGATCTTGTGGGCGCGCCGCACCGTGGCCGCCGACGCCTCCGACAGGCCGATATGGCGGACATAACCGGCCTGGACCATCTCGGCGATGGCGCCGATCGTGTCCTCGATCGGCACGGCCGGATCGACGCGGGCCGGCTGGTAGAGATCGACGTAATCGGTGCCGAGCCGTTGCAGCGTATAGGCCAGGAAATTCTTGACCGCCGCCGGACGACCATCGAAACCGCCCATGCTGCCGCTGGGTGCGCGCAGCGCGCCGAACTTGACCGCGACGAACGCCTGGTCGCGCCGGCCGCGGATCGCGTCGCGCACCAGCGTCTCGTTATGGCCCATGCCGTAGAAATCGCCGGTGTTGAGCAGGTTGATGCCGGCGTCGAGCGCCGCCTGGATCGTCGCCACGCTCTCGGTCTCGTCGGCGGCGCCGTAACTGCCCGACATGCCCATGCAGCCGAGGCCGATGGCCGACACACGGGGGCCGTTCGCCCCCAAGACACGCTGTTGCATTGGATGCTCCTATGGATCGCCGGGACCATAGTTAAGCGACGCAATGACAAATTACAAGTTTTGTAATTGATAAAATCTAGCTGCCCGATCGCCCCGCGACCTCGCCGAAGAACAGGTCGGTCCAGAATTTCGGCGGGGCCTTGATCTGGCCGGTCCGATAGAGGAAATCGGCGAACTTCTGCACGTTCTGCGGCACGATGGTGAAGACATGGTCGGGGTCGCGCACGATGCCTTCGACGAAGGCGGGGTTAAGCGGCGATTCCTCGGTCTTCACATAGAGATCGGCCGCGGCCTTGGGATCGGCGCGGATGATGCGCATGGCCTGGTCCAGCGCCTCGAACACCGCGGCCGAGGTTTCCGGATTGTCGTCGTGGAACTTGGCGCCGGCATAGAGCACCGCCTGGGTATGCGGGCCGCCCAGCACGTCGTAGCTGCTCAGGACCCGGTGGATATGCGGGTCGTCCAACTGCTGCTCCTGAAACGGCGAGACCGAGAAGGCGGCGGTGACCGTGCCGGACCGGGTCATCAGCGCGATCGAGGCATCGGCGAAGGTCATGCCGACGGTCTGCTCGTTGAGCGCAGACCATTTGCCGTCGCCGAAGCTCTGTTCGGCCGCCATCTCCAACACGATTGCGTGAATGCTGACGCCGACGGCCGGCACGGCGATCCGGTCCTGGGGCCCGAAATCGCGGATCGTCACGATGCGCGGGTCGGCCGACAACAGATAGATCGGCATCGACCCCAGGGCGGCGATGCCGCGCACGCCCAGCGAATTGCGGCTGCGCGACCACAACAGAACCATCGGCGTGATGCCGGCGGCGACCAGATCGGCGCGCCCGGAAATCAGCGCTTCGTTGAGCGCGGCACCGCCGGCGAGGTCACTCCATTCGATCGTCGGGCGCGGCAAACCCCGACGTTCGACCGCCGCTTCGATCAGTTCTTCGGCATGCAGCACGCTCATCGGCAATTGGCCGACGCCGGGCTGCATCGCGATATGGATCTCTCTGGTCTCGGCCCGGGCGGCGCCGAGCGACAGCGCCGCGACCAACCCGAGTGCCGCCAGTGCCCAGCGCATGGAATTCCTCGTGTGGTGACCGGCCACGAGTTTTGCACGGGATGAGGCTTGCAAGCCACCAACAAATAAACATATTACTCAAGTGAAATTTTGGAATTTACATTTTCGATCGCGTGAGATTTATCGTAACCCGATTCTCACATGTGGTCGGTCGGCGGAGCAGGGCGATGGTCGCGGCAAACGGTAGCATTGGGCCGGAAGGCAAGCTTTCCAAGGTCGAAGCGTTCAAGGCGGACAGCCGGCGCCTGCGCGGCGGCATCGCCGAGGGCTTGCGCGCGCCCACCAACGCTTTCGAAGAGTCCGACCATCAGTTGCTGAAATTCCACGGAATTTATCAGGGGTATGACCGCGACAGCGCCACCGAGCTGAAGCAGGCGGGTGAGGACAAGCGGACCGAGTTCATGGCGCGCATCAAGGCGCCGGCCGGCCTCATGACCTCCGCGCAATATTTGGCGGTCGATGCGCTCGCCCGGCAATACAGCCAGGGCCGCCTGCGCATCACCACGCGCCAGGGGCTGCAATTCCACGGCGTTGCCAAGCGCGACCTGTGGGCCACCATCCATGGCGTGAACCAGGCGCTGTTGACCACGTTCGGCGCCTGCGGCGACGTCGCCCGCAACGTGACCGCCACGCCGGCGCCGATCGACGATGCCAAGCACCGCCGCCTCCGTGCCGATGCGGTCATGATCTCGAACGCGCTCTTCCCGCAGACCAAGGCCTATCACGAGATCTGGGTCGGCGACGAAGCGATCCAGCCGGCACCCAAGGCGGAGCCGGCGGTCGATCCGCTCTATGGCGCCACCTACCTGCCGCGCAAGTTCAAGATCGGCATCACCTCGCCTGAAGATAACGCGATCGAGGTGCTGACCAACGATCTCGGCATCATTGCGCTGTTCGATGGCGACCGGCTCGACGGCTATGTCTTCGCCGTCGGCGGCGGCCTGGGCATGACCCATAACAAGGCGCATACCTATCCACGCCTGGGCTCCTATATCGCCTTCATCGAGCCCGACGATCTGCTGGAGGCGGTCAAGGCGGTGATCGCCGTGCACCGCGATTACAGCGACCGCGCCGACCGCAAGCATGCCCGCATCAAATATGTCGTCGATGCGCTGGGCGTGCCGCGGGTCAAGGCCGAGATGGAACGGCACATGGGCAAGGCGCTGGAAGATCCGCGCCCGTTCCCGGCGCTCAGGATCAAGGATCATTCCGGCTGGCACGAACAGGGCGATGGCAAATGGTACTATGGCCTGCCGATCCTGTCGGGCCGCATCCAGGACCAGGGCAAAGTCCATTACGCGACGGCGTTGCGCCGGGTCATGACCGAGATCCCGACGCGACCGGTGTTCACACCGGCCCAGGACGTGATCTTCGCCGATGTCGATGCCGCCGATAAGGCGCGTCTGGAGGAAATCCTGGAGGCCGAGGGTGTCACGCTACCCGGTGCCGAAAGCCTGCTGCGCCGCTTCGCGCTCGCCTGTCCGGCCTTGCCCAGTTGCGGCTTGGCGCTGACCGAGGCGGAGCGGGTGCTGGACGATATCCTGATCGATATCGAGGGCGTGCTGAAGCGCCACGGGCTGGAACACGAGCGCCTGGCGCTGCGCGTCACCGGTTGTCCCAACGGCTGCGCCCGCCCGTCGGTGGGCGACATCGGCCTGGTCGGCCGCATCCCCGGTCATTATGCGATCTATCTGGGCGGCGATTTCGATACGACCCGGCTGAATGCCCGGGTGTTCGAGCGCGTGCCGATGGCCCTGATCGGCCGGACGCTGGAGCCGGTGTTCGCCGCCTGGGCGGCCGAGCGTCAGGCCGGCGAGGGTTTCGGCGATTTCTGCCGGCGCTGGGGCCTGGACCGCATCGCGGCCACCGCCGAACAGGCGGCGGCCGACGCGGCGGAGTAAGCTCTAGCGGACCCGATCGGGGAACAGCTGGAAGGCGATATAGTCCATGTCGCCCTTGACCACGACCGTGTCGCCGTGACCGAACGAGACTTCCGTGAAGCTGTCCGAGGCCAGGAACGCGGCCTTGCTCAGCCGGTTGACCCGGTCGGGATTGACATAGACCGGCTCGCCGCTGGCTAGGGTCAGTCCGACAACGCTCATGGGGCGATCCTTTTCGATTTTCAGTCTCGATATCTTATGCCGCTCCAGGATCTCAGATCGGGATTAATGGACGGATAACGTGTGGGCGAATTGACGCTGTGAAGGCGGCCGGCAATTGCATCGGCGGCAATTCCTGGCAACATCGCCCGAGCCGCGTCGTTTCCCCGTCAGGATAGCCCCGCCCATGTTCCGTCCGCCCACGCTCGCCGCCCTCACGGCCGATCTCGCCGCCGGCCGCACCAGTTCCGCCGGCCTCGTCGAGGAGGCGCTGGCCCGGATCGAAGATCCGGCGGGCGAGGGGGCGCCGACCTATCGCGTGATCTATGGCGCCGTGGCGCGGGCGACCGCGGCGGCGTCCGATGCGCTGCGTGCGACCGGCCAGGCGATGGGGCCGCTCGCCGGATTGCCGATCTCGATCAAGGATCTGTTCGACGTCGCCGGCGAGACGACGCTCGCCGGTTCGCTGGCGTTGGTCGATCGCCCACGAGCGACCGCGGATGCGCCGATCGTGCGCCGGCTGCGTGCCGCGGGGGCGATCATCATCGGCAAGAGCAACATGGTCGAATTCGCCTATTCCGGTTTGGGCCTCAACCCGCACTACGGCACGCCCGGCAATCCGTTCGACCGGGCGCGGGTCCCGGGCGGCTCGTCATCCGGCGCCGGCACCTCGGTCGCCTATGGCATGGCCGCGGCCGCGATCGGGACCGACACCGGCGGCTCGGTGCGCATTCCGGCCGCGTTCTGCGGGCTCGCCGGCCTGAAACCGACCCAGCGCCGCATCACGCGCGCCGGTGCCGTGCCGCTCTCGACCTCGCTCGATTCGATCGGACCGCTCGCGGCCTCGGTCGAATGCTGCGCGCTGGTCGATGCCGTGCTGGCCGGTGAGGATCCGGCGCCGCTGGCCCAACTGCCGCTCGCGGGCTTGCGCTTCGCCGTACCGGCCAGTTTTCTGCTCGATGGGCTGGCCCCGGTGGTGGCGACGGCCTTCGCCCGCGCGCTGAAGCGCCTCGCCGATGCCGGCGCCCGCATCGTCGAGACGCCGATGCCGGTGTTGGAACGGTCGCTCGACATCCATCGCCTGGGCGGCATCGCGGCTCCCGAGGCGTTCGCCTGGCATCGCGAGTTGCTGGCCCGCGCGGGCGATCGCTATGACCAGCGCGTGCGCGCCCGGCTCGAGGCGGCCGGCGGCGTCTCGGCCGCCGACTATATCGCGGCGCTGGAATTCCGCGCCGCCCGCATCGCCGAGTTCAACCAGGCGACCCAGCCGTTCGACGCGGTGCTGGCGCCGACCGTCGCGATTGCGCCGCCGCGCCAGGACGAACTGGTGAATGACGCCGACTATGTCCGCATCAACGGCCAGGTGCTGCGCAACACCACCATCTTCAACCTGCTTGACCGGTGCGCGCTGACCCTGCCGATCCAGGCACCGGGCGAATTGCCGGTCGGGCTGATGCTGGTCGGCGAGCATGGCGGCGACCGTCGATTGCTGGCGGTCGGCAAGGCGGTCGAGACGGGGCTGGCCGCATGACCGACCATCGCCTGGCCTCCACGCCCGAGACCTGCCACTGGGGCTTCTTCGATGCGGCCCTGGCGCCGGTGCTGACCATCCGCTCCGGCGATCGGGTGACGATCGAGAGCATTTCCGGCGGGCGCGAGGTCTTGCCGCCGCCGGGCTTCACCCTGTTGCCCGATCATCTGCATGTCATCGAGAACATGGTGCCGCGGATGCGCGGGCATCTCCTGACCGGGCCGGTGGCGGTCGAGGGGGCCCTGCCCGGCGACGTGCTGGAGATCCGTATCGAAGCGGTCGAGTGTCGCCAGGATTGGGCCTGGACCGCGATCCACCCGACCTTGGGCTCGCTGCCCGAGGATTTTCCGATCCGCAAGCTGTGGCACACGCGGCTCGATCGGGAGCGCGGCATCGCGACCCTGCCCTGGGGCACGGAGCTGCCGCTGGCGCCGTTCTTCGGCGTCATGGGCGTGGCGCCGCCGCCCCATTTCGGCGCGGTCAGCACGATCGAACCGCGCGCCTACGGCGGCAATATGGATCTGAAGGAACTGGTGCCGGGCACGGTCGTGTACCTGCCGGTGTTCGCGCCCGGCGGCTTGTTCTCGGTCGGCGATGGCCATGGTGTCCAGGGTGATGGCGAGGTCTGCCTGACAGCACTGGAGACGGCGCTCGAAGGCCGGTTCCAGATCATCCTGCGCAAGGACATGAAGCTGCCGCTGCCGCGCGCCGAAACCGCGACCCATTGGATCACCATGGGTTTCGACCCGGACCTGGACGATGCCGCGAAGACGGCGTTGCGCGAGATGATCGACCTCATCGCGACCAGCACCGGCCTCGCCCGCGAGGACGCCTACATGCTGTGCAGCGTCGCCTGCGATCTGCGCGTCACCCAGATGGTCGACGGCAACAAGGGCGTCCATGCCATGCTGGCGAAGAGCCTATTGGTTCGTCCCAATTAGGGTTGCGGCTTCCGAACCGCTTCACAATCGGAGCGGACTGCTGGATGCTCTCGCCAACCCGCGTCCGTCTCTTTCCGGAGCCCACTCAATTGCTGAAGCTTTTCGCCGTTGCCCTCCTCGCGACCTCGACCCTCGCGCTCCCGGCCCTTGCCGCCGACAAAATCAAGCTCGAACGTGCCGCCGATCTGCCGCGCTTCAGCTATCCGGTCAGCGGCGATCTGGTGCAGCTCGTGCGCAACGATGCCGCGTTCGAGGTCTTTTCCGGCGCGGTGCGCAAGGACCTGGACGGCGTGCTCGACCAGTATGAGATCGATGACAAGTCGACGCTCAAGGACTTGCTCGGCCGGCGCATGCTGCTGGATTTCCTCGACGGCAAATATGATGCGGTGCTGTCGACGATCGAGCAGATCCGGGCGCTGGAAGACAAGCCGGCGGAGAAGCTGATCGTGGGATTGCAGATCGGTACCATCGCCAAGGCACGGGCCGACGGCTTGAAGCCCGGCACGCCCGACTATGACGCGGCGATCGGCAAGGCCCTGTCGGAGAAGCTGGCGGCGCTGCCCTACGAAGTGGTCGAGAATGAGATCAAGGAAGCCAAGGTCGGCGCCGAGCTGATCGGCGAGACGCTGATCCTGGGCCGGATCCGCGAGGTGCTGCAGCCGATCGCCGACAAGTCCCATGTGTTGAGCTCCGACGTGGCGCCGGCGCTCATCAACGCCCGCTTCCGCCTGACCGCGGTGCTGCCGCTGAAGTCGGTCCTGGTCGCGGCCTACACCACTTATCTCGACGCGCACAAGGTGACCAAACCCGACATCTGGGCGGCGCGCGATCAGGCCCTGCCCGCGGGCCGTCACTATACCCCGGTCAATGTCGGCATCTGGGACAGCGGCAGCGACTTGAGCCTGTTCAAGGACCGGCTGGTTGGCGGCAAGCCGACGCTGATCGCCTTCGACAAATATTCGAAGCCCGCGACCGGCTATCTGATGCCGGTGCCGGCGGCGTACCAGCCGAAGCTTGAAGAGATCAAGGCGCGCGAGAAGGGCTTCGGCGATCTCGAATCCAACATCGATTCGCCCGAGGCGTCGGAGGTCAAGCAGTACCTGTCCTCGCTCGGGCCTGACGCCTACAAGGGGGCGGTCGAACAGCTGGGCTTCGGCGGCGACTATATTCACGGGACCCACGTCGCCGGCATCGCCATGGCGGGCAATCCCTATGCCCGGCTGGCCGTCGCCCGGATCGAGTTCGGCTATACGCTGAAGCCCGACCCGTGCCCGAGCCAGGAGTTGGAGGACCGTGGCGTCAAGGCCAACGCCGCCTATGTCGCTTTCCTACGCAAGAACCATATCCGCGTCGTCAACATGAGCTGGGGCGGTGACGTCCAGGCCTATGAGAGCGATCTGGAGAAATGCAACCTCGGCGGCGACGTCGCCGGGCGCAAGAAGCTGGCGCGGCACTTGTTCGATCAGGAGAAGGCGGGCCTGACCGCGGCGATGCAGTCGGCGCCGGAGATCCTGTTCGTGGCTGCGGCCGGCAACAGCGACCAGGACGCGAGCTTCTCGGAATCGATCCCGGCGGGCATCGTGCTGCCGAACCTGCTGACAGTCGGCGCGGTCGACAAGGCCGGTGACGAGGCGTCCTTCACCAGCTACGGCCCGACCGTGAAGGTCGACGCCAACGGCTATCTGGTCGAGAGCACCATCCCGGGCGGCCAGCGCGTCCCGCTGTCCGGGACGTCGATGGCCGCGCCGCAGGTTACCAACCTGGCGGCCAAGATCCTGGCGGTAGATCCGAAGCTGAAGCCGGCCGAGGTGATCAAGCTGATCGTCGACACCTCGGACGCGACGCCCGACGGAAGGCGCCACCTGATCAATCCCAAGAAGGCGCTGGCCGAGGTCGGCGTCACCGGGTAAGGGCGGAGCCCCGGACTGGGCCTATTTCCGGTAGACCCAGTCCGGCAGTGCCGTAGCGATGCCGGGCAAGAGGCACATCAGCACGACCGCGAGCATCATCAGCGCCACGAAGGGCAGCGTGCCCAGCACGACATCCTTCAGCGGGATGTCGGGGGCGATCTTCGAGATCACGAAGATGTTCAAGCCCACCGGGGGGTGGATCAGCCCCATCTCCATCACGACCGACATGATGACGCCGAACCAGATGAGGTCGAAGCCGGCGGCGCGGAGCGGCGGCAGGATGATCGGCGCGGTCATCAGGATGATCGAGACCGGCGGCAGGAAGAAGCCCAGCACCACGACCAGGACCAGAATCGCCGCCAGCAGCACCCAGCGCGACAGGTGCTGGGCCACGATCCACTCGGCCGCGCCCTGGCTGATGTGCAGATAGCTCATCACATAGGAATAGAGCAGGCTCATGCCGATGATCATCATCAGCATGGTGCTCTCGCCCAAGGTCGAGCCGAAGATCGGTGCCAGATCCTTCCAGCGCCAGGCGCCGTAGATGAGCGCGATCAGCGCCAACGCCATGATGGCGCCCAGGCCCGCCGTCTCCGACGGTGTGGCGATGCCGCCGTAGAGGGCGACCATCACGCCGGTCAGGAGCAGGATGAACGGCATGACCCGGGGCAGGGCCTGGATCTTCTGACGCCAGCTGAAGCGTTCCTCGCTGAGGATCGGCGAGCGCGGTCCGCCGGCATCGAGGATCTGGCGGGCGCCCTTGGCTTCTCGGCCGTGATGCAGCATCGCATAGGCCGCGAACAGGCCCACCAGCAGCAGGCCCGGCCCGATCCCGGCCAGGAACAGCTTGCCCAGCGACTGTTCGGCCGCGACCGCATAGAGGATGAGGGTGATCGATGGCGGCAGCAGAATGCCGAGCGTGCCGCCGGCCGCGACCAGTCCCGCCGCAAAGCCCGGCGAATAGCCGCGTCGGCGCATCTCGGGAATGCCGGAACTGCCGATGGCCGAGCAGGTCGCCGGGCTCGACCCGGCCATGGCCGCGAACAGCCCGCAGGCGATCACGACCGCGACGCCCAAGCCTCCAGGCACCCGGCCCAGCCACGCATGCAGCGCCGAATAGAGATCGGCGCCGGCCTTGGATTTGCCGATCGCGGCCCCTTTCAGGATGAACAGCGGGATCGTCAGCAGCGTGATGCTCGACATCTCCTCGAACACGTTCTGGGCGACCGTATCCAGCGAGGCATGGGGCATGAAACCCAGCATGAAACTGATCGCGACCGTGCCCAGCGCAAACGCGATGGGCATCCCGCTGAACAGGACGATCAGGGTCGCCGCCCCGTAGAGCAGCCCGATATCGAGGGGGCTCACGGGCGGGCTCGCGCTCCATCACGCAGCAAAAGTTGCAGCATGAGCTGCGCCACCAGCAGGCTCATGCCGACCGCCATCAGCCCATAGGGGATCCACAGCGGCGGGCCCCAGGCGCTGTCGCTGGTCTGATCATCCGCCAGCGCCTCGCCCAGCAGGGTCCAGCATTTCCAGCAGAAGAAGCTGCAGAAAGCGAAGGTCAGTATATCGGCGACCAGGCGGCGGATATTGTCGGCCCAGATCGGCAGAATATGGGCAAGCGCGTCGATGCCGACATGGCCGCGCCGGCGCTGGACCCAGCCCGCGCTCATGAAGGTCGCCCCCAGCAGCAGGAACGACGACAGCTCGTCCTGCCAATCGGACGCGATCTTCAGGAAATAGCGCCCGACCACTTCCCAGGTCAGCACCAGACCGGCGGCCCCCATGGCGAGGCCGCCGGCGAGGGCTGCGACCGCGTTGATCCGGTCGAGGATCCCCTGGGTGAAACCCAGGGGGCCGCGCGGCCTCGGCAGGCTCGCCGTCGCCGGATCGACGAAGCCGGTCATGGGGTCGGATCGATCGCGACCGTTGCCCGGATCACGCGACCGCCGCGGCCAGCTTCAACAGCTTGTCGCAATCGGCATTGCGGGCGGCAAAATCCTTCCAGGCGGTGTCCTCGGCGATCTTGCGCCATTTCTCGACCGTCGCCTCGTCCATGTCGGCGACCGGGATATTGGCCTTTTTGTAGATGGCTGCGATCGCCTCGTCGTCGTCCTTGGCCGACTTGAGCGCGAACGGCTCCATCTCGATGCCGACCTCGGTAATGGCGGTCTGCTGGTCCTTGGGCAGCCCGTCGAAGATCTCCTTGGACATCAACAGCGGCTCCAGCATGTACCAGAAGCTCTTGCCGCGGCCGGTGGTCAGGTTCTTCGAGATCTCTTCCAGCCGGAACGAGATCAGGCTGGTCGACGAGGTAACGGCCGCATCGAGCGAGCCGGTCTGCATCGCTGCGTAGATTTCATTGGACGGGACCGACGAGATGATGCCGCCGGCCTGCTTCAGCATCAGATCCATCTCGCGGCTGCCGCCGCGGATCTTCAGGCCCTTGGTGTCGTCCGGCGCCACGACCGCGCCGGCGCGGCTGGCGACGCCGCCCGACTGCCAGACCCAGGTCAGGATCTTGACGCCCTTGTCGTCCAGCAGCTTGATGAGCTCGGTGCCGATCGGCGCCTTCTTCCAGGCGAGACCCTGCTCGTAGCTGGTCACCAGGCACGGCATCAGGCCGATATTGACCTCCTGCACCTCACCGCCGGCATAGGCCAACGGATAGAGGCTGAGGTCGAGCGCGCCCTTGCGCAGCGCCGAGAATTGCGAGTTCGTCTTCATCAGCGACGAGCCTGGATAGATCTCGAACTTGAGGGCACCGTCGGTCTTTTTCTCGACCTGTTGCGCGAACATCCGGCACATGCGGTCGCGGAAATCGCCCTGCTCGATGGTACCGCCCGGAAACTGATGGCTGATCTTGAGCGTCTTGGCCTCGGCCGCCAGGCCGCGGCGAGACGCCGCGATGATCGCAGGTGCGGCGATCAGGCCGCTCAACACGGTACGGCGTGCGATCTTCATAATGTTCCTCCCCCGGATTTTCTTGAAATCACACTATATCGGGCGCGACCTGAGATGAAGGCTTGTTGCGCTGCAATAGTTTGAGCGTCTCGTTCCGCTTTCACGACCCGGTTCTAGGCGCTACTCTGCCGGTGACGGCAGGGGGACCGTCGTTCCAGAACGTCGGTGAAATTGTCCGTTTTCGAGACCCGTTTGGGTGCCGCCGCCACCACCAGCTCCGCGTTGCCGGGCGGTCGTCGGATCGCCGATATCGAGCTGCTGCGCGGTGTGGCTGTGTTGTTCGTGATCATTCAGCATGCCCACGGCAATCTGGTCAGCTGGTCGAACCCGGCGCTGGACGGCGTCTTTCGCTACTTCAAGTTCGACAACGGCGTCGACCTGTTCTTCGCCATTTCCGGCTTCGTCATCGCGCGCAGCCTGGCGCCCGTGCTGGCGGGGTGCGGCACGCCGTTCGATTTTGCCCGGGCGACACTCGGCTTCTGGGTCCGGCGGGCCTGGCGGCTGCTGCCGTCCGCCTGGCTCTGGCTGGGCGTCGTGCTGGCGGCGTCGCTGCTGTTCAATCGGTCGGGGCTTTACGACTCATTCCATACCAACTTCGAGGCAACGGTCGCGGCCGTGCTGGACGTCGCGAATTTTCGATTCGAGGCTCTCTATGGCTCGGCCTCCTACGGGGCGAGCTTTCCGTATTGGAGCCTGTCGCTGGAAGAGCAGTTCTATCTGCTGTTTCCGGTCGTGATCTTCCTGTCGGGACGCTGGCTGGCGGCGGTTCTGGCCGTGGGCGTGTTGGCGCAGCTGTTCCTGGTCCGCTCGCCCTGGCTGATGAGCATCCGGACCGACGCGCTGATGCTGGGTGTGCTGATCGCGCTCTGGAGCCGCAACGAGACCCACCGCCTGTTCGAACCGCGCGTGCTGGCGCGCCATCCGGCCGCCCGCTGGGCCGTGTTGACGGTCGGCCTGCTGCTGCTGGCGGCGATCTCGGCCTCGAGCGAGAGGATCACATGGTTTCGGGTCGGGGCGGCTGCCCTGATCTGTGCCGGGCTCGTGCTGGTGGCCTCGTTCGACGGCGACTATCTGATGCGCGACGGCCGCGTGAAGCGCGCGCTGCTCTGGGTCGGCAGCCGTTCGTACGCGCTCTATCTGGTGCATCTCCCGGTCATGTACGGCGTGCGCGAGCTGTGGCTGCGGCTGGGGATCGAGCCGGTCCACGGCCATGGCTGGGCGCTCGTCCTGTTGGCGCTCGGTTTGATGGGGCTGTTGGCCGAGTTGAATTTCCGGCTGGTCGAGACGCCGCTGCGGCGCCGGGGCGCCCGCATCGCCGACGCCCTGTCGGCCCGTCCGACGCCGGTGCCCACCGTCAGGACCGCGGGGCATGGTCGGATCGCCGACATCGAACTGCTGCGCGGCATCGCGATCCTGTTCACGCTCTACGAGCATATTCCCTTCAACCTGGTGAACTGGTTCGATCCGGTGCTGGACGGCATCGCCCGATATTTTCACTTCGCGTCGGGCGTCGATCTGTTCCTGGTGATTTCCGGGTTCGTCATCGCGCGCGGTCTGGTGCCGTCGCTCGCCCAGTGCGGCACGCCCGTCGAATTCGCCCGGGTCACGCTGGCGTTCTGGGTGCGCCGGGCCTGGCGCCTGCTGCCGTCGGCCTGGCTCTGGCTGGCCTTGATCCTGGTGGCGTGCGTGGCGTTCAACCGGTCGGGCGCGTTCTATACGTTCCACACCAATTTCGACGCGACCGTCGCGGCTCTGCTCAATCTCGCCAATGCGCGGCTCACTGCCAGCTATGGCCATTTCACCTATGGCGTCAGCTCGTCCTATTGGAGCCTGTCGCTCGAAGAACAGTTCTATCTGCTGTTCCCCGTCCTGATCTTCGCATCCCGCCGTTGGTTGCCTTTGGTCCTCGGCGCTTTCGTTCTGCTGCAGCTGTTCAATGTGCGCGGCGTGCCATTGATGGCGTTCCGCACCGACGGGCTGATGCTGGGCGTGTTGATCGCGCTGTGGAGCCGGAGCCAGACCTATCGCCTGGCCGAACCGCTGTTCCTGCGGCGAAGCGGCCTCGTGCGGGCCACGGTCCTGATCATGCTCTTGGTGCTGCTGGCCGCCCTCGATGTGCCGAACAACGGCATCGTTTGGTTCAACATCGGCCTGATCTCCCTGGTGTCGGCGGCGCTCGTGCTGATCGCCTCGTTCGACGGCGATTACCTGATGCGCGACGGCTTGACCAAGCGGCTGCTGCTCTGGTGCGGCAGCCGGTCCTACGCGCTGTATCTGGTCCACATGCCGGTGATGCTGGCGGCGCGCGAAGTGTGGTTCCGCCTTGGCCTGCCGCCGGCCCAGGAGCATTTCTGGTGGCTGGTCCTGCCGGGTTTCGCCGCGATCGGTCTGGTGGCGGAACTCAACTACCGCCTGATCGAGCTGCCGTTGCGCCGCAAGGGCGCGCGGATCGCCGAAGCCATGCTGGTCGGGCTGGCGTCGGCACCCATACCTACGCCGATGGCCTCAGACGATCTCGCCGCAGGAGAAGCCCCGCAGGAAGCTCTCCAGATTGTCGGTTAGCTCGTCGGCCAGATAGCCGCCCTCCTGCACCAGCACGGTCGGCAGATGCAATTGGCCGATGGCCGCGCCGGCCCGGCTGAAGCCCGTGGTCGTGACGGCGAGACCCTTGAACGGGTCGGCCTCGGAGGCGTCCAGACCGAGCGCCACGACCAGTGCGCCCGGCTGGAAGTTCCGGATGCGGCGGAGGGCCACCTCCAATACGGCGAGCCAGGCCTCGTCGCCGGATCCGACCGGCAGCGGCAGATTGAGGTTGGCGCCTTCGCCGGCCCCCTCGCCGCGCTCATGGGCATGGCCCCAGAAGAACGGATAGAAATCGCGCGGGTCGGCATGGATCGACAGGGTCAGCACGTCGCCGCGGGTCCAGAAGATGCCTTGGGTGCCGTTGCCGTGATGCACGTCGACGTCCAGGATCGCGACCCGGTCGTGGCGGCGGCGCAGACGCTGTGCCGCGATCGCGGAATTGTTCAAAAAGCAAAAGCCACCGGCCATGTCGGCATAGGCGTGATGGCCGGGCGGGCGGCACAGTGCATAGGCCATGGGCTCGCCGGCCAGCACCAGCTCGGCCGCGGTCACCGCCGTGTCGCTGGCACTCAGGGCCGCCTTGAATGTGTGCGGGCCGATCGGGCAGGCGGCGTCGGCCATGTGCCAGCCGGCGCGGCCGACGATGGCGCGCGGATAAGTCGCGGACACGCGCTGCGGATGGACGTTCGGCACGATCTCGGGCGCGCCGTCGCCCAGCAATTGCCAATCCTCGTAGGCATGCTGCAGGAAATCGACATATTCGGCGGTGTGGATACCCAGCACCGGCCCCAGCCCATAGGGCTCCGGATCGTTGATCGGCCAGCCGAGCCGGCGCACGGCGGCGATCAAGCGATCGGCGCGCGCCGGCTGTTCGGCGCTGGGCCGCATGGTGCCGCGCACCAGGGCGAAGGCGGGATCATGCTGACGATGGACGTCGCTATAGACGGCTCTCATTTTCCCATGTCCTTTCACCCAAGACACTTGCGCCGGCAATCTTCTGGACAAAGCATAAGCGGCAAGCGAGCGACCGGGTAAACCGGAAAATTAGGGGATGCGAATGAACGGTGCGGAAAGCCTGGTGCGGACTCTGGTCGAGGGCGGGGTCGACGTCTGTTTCGCCAACCCCGGTACCTCGGAAATGCATTTCGTCGCCGCCCTCGACCGGGTCGACGGCATGCGTTGCGTTTTGGGTCTGTTCGAAGGCGTGGTGACCGGGGCCGCCGACGGCTATGCCCGCATGGCCGACAAGCCGGCGGCGACGCTGCTGCATCTGGGCCCGGGCCTCGCCAACGGTCTCGCCAACCTGCATAACGCGGTCAAGGCCTCGACGCCGATGGTCAATATCGTCGGCGATCATGCGACCTACCACCGGGCCTATGATGCGCCGCTGACCTCGGACATCGAGACCGCGGCCAAGCCGTTTTCCGGCTGGGTCCATACCTCGCCCGATGCCAGGAGCGTGGCGGCCGACGGCGCCGCCGCGATCGCGGCCGCGCTCACGCCGCCGGGCCAGGTGGCAACCCTGATCCTGCCGGCCGACACCGCCTGGAACGAGGGCTCGGGACCCGCAATCGTGCCGGCGGTGCCGGGGCGCGCAGCGGTCTCGGGCGATGCGGTCGATGCGGCCGCGCGCGTGCTGAAATCGGGCGAGCCGACGCTGTTGCTGCTGACCGGCTTGGCCGTGCGCGAGCGCGGGCTGGACCTGGCCGGCCGGATCGCGGCCGCGACGGGGGCCCATCTGATGGGCCAGACCTTCAACGCCCGGATCGAGCGCGGCGCCGGCCGGGTGCCGATCGAGCGCGTGCCCTATCCGGTCGATGCGGCGGTGGCGGCACTCGCCGGTTTTCGCCATGTCATCCTGGTCGGATCGCGCCAGCCGGTCGCCTTCTTCGCCTATCCGGACAAACCGAGCGTGCTGACCCATCCTGAGGCACGCATGCATGTGCTGGCCCGGCCGGAGGACGATCTGGTCGGTGCGCTCGAAGCGCTCGCCGATGCGGTCGGCGCCGGGCGCCACGCCGCCCCGGTGGCACGTCTGGATGTCGGCGCCCCGGCCAGCGGTAGGGTGACGCCCGAGGCGATCAGCCGGTCGTTGGCCGCCCTCATGCCCGAACATGCGATCGTGGTCGACGAGGCGGTATCGAGCGGCCGCGCCTTCTTCCCGCCGACGCGCACGGCGCAGCCCCATACCTGGCTGCAGAACATGGGCGGCTCGATCGGGCTGGGCCTGCCGATGGCGACCGGGGCGGCACTCGCCAGTCCCGACCGCAAGACCATCTGCCTGCAGGCCGACGGCAGCGCCATGTATACGCTGCAGGCGCTCTGGACCATGGCGCGCGAGGGGCTGGACGTGACGATCGTGATATTCGCCAACCGCTCCTACGCCATCCTGCGCGGCGAGCTTGCCAATGTCGGCGCCCAGAATGTCGGCCGCAAGGCGCTCGACATGCTCGATATCGGCCGGCCGGACCTGGATTGGGTGGCGCTCGCCAAAGGCATGGGCGTGCCGGGCGCGCGGGTGACGGATATGGCGGACTTCAACAAGCGCTTCGCCGAAGGGTTGGCGACGCCGGGGCCGTATCTGGTCGAGGCGGTGCTTTAGGGCGCCGCCAGCTGGTCGAACGTGCTCATCAGGTTGCCGTGGAAGGCGAAGGCGCCGACATGGGTGAGCTTGCTGTTGAGATCGACCCAGATCTCGCCGCCCATATCGACCCAGCGCTTGCAGAAGGTGTAATCCTCGCTGAGGTAGAACCCGGTCTCCGGCTCGATGATGCAGTCGAAATAGGCGTAGCGGTCGTCTTCGCCCAGCGCGAAATTGCGGTCGAGCTGCAGGCCCTTGAACTTGATCTCCGGGTAATGCTTGGCCATGCGGCCGAACACGGCGCGCTTGATCATCAGGAAGCCGTTGCCGAGATAGCGGCAGCGGGCGAAGCCGTTGATCGCCTGGATCTGGTCGGGCTCCAGGAACTCGACCACATAGTTCAACACGCCGGATTCGAGGTTGGTCGCCCCGGCCTTGGCGGCGAGCGCGATCAGCTCCCAATCCATGCGCTTCACCGGATAGGCGGCCCCGACCACGTCCTTGTCGGCCTCCAGAAGCGCAAACACCTGTTCCGGCTCGAAGCCGATGTCGGCGTCGACGAACAGCAGATGGGTGGCGCTCGCGTCGGCCAGGAACTGATGCGCCACGATGTTGCGGGCGCGCGTGATCAGCGCGTCGCCGCCTAGAAGCTGGAACGACACCGCGATACCGCGCTCGCGGGCCGCGTCCTTCAGCTTGATCATCGAGATCATGTAATGCTGGGTAACGTTGCCGCCGTAGCAGGGCGTGCCGATCACGATGTGGGTAATGGGAGCGGTCGGCATGGCGAGGGAGACCCGGTGCTGGCGATGAGGCGTCGCAAGCTTAGGCGGCGGCGCCCGACCCGGCAAGCGCGAGGCGGAAGGCCGCCACACCCTCGTCCGATGGTTTGTAGAGTGGGCAATCGACAAAGCCCAGCCGGCGATAGAGCCTGACGGCGGCCGGCATCAGCAGCGGCTCGGTATCCAGATAGACGGCGTCATGGCCGAGGTTTCGAGCATGGGCGATCACGCCCCGGACCAGCGCCTCGGCGATGCCGCGCCCCCGCACGGCTTCGCGCACCCACAGCCGTTTCAACTCGCTCGCCCGCTCCGGCAGCACGTCTGGCAGCGGCCGGATCGCGACGCAACCGGCGGGCTGATCCTCGATCCAGGCAATCAGCAACCCGCCGCCGGGCATGAGCTGGCTCGCCGGCAGTTCCGCGATCTCGCGCTCCATCTTCGCCATGCCGAAACCGGGACCGGCCGCGGTGCGGGCATAGTCGCGATATTCACCGAGCAGGGCTCGGGCGGCGGTGAGGAGATTGGGCGGAGTGGCGGCGGTGAGGGGGGTGATTCGGGTCATCGGGGCACTATAGGTCAGGGCTCCACCACGACCCAGCCGACGGGCGTCCAGCGAAAGATTGTCGGCGACAGCTGCCGCGTCGCCCGCATGGCGACCATTGCCACATGGTCGCGCATGATCTGCACTGCGTTCGGCTGGCGCGCGTCGGCATAGATCATGACATCGGTGCCCGGTGCCGCCACCAGCAACTGGCCGCCGTTTTTGGCGGCCAGGGGTGCCCAACTTTCCGGGAACAGCAGCCGGCTCGATTCATAAGGGTTGGTCGCGACGAGACCGATATGTTCCTCGGGGATTGAATGTCCCGCCTGTTCGATGGGAGCAAACAGGGTGGCATCGTTCTTTTTCGCAAGAGCCAGAGCCTCCTCGCGGCTGAGACCAAGCTTGGCGAGATCGCCGGGGCCGAGCGTGCTGATCGCCTGCGGCATGTCCAAGACGCAGATGATCCAGAGGCCGCCCATGAACGGTTCGACCGCCGGCTCCTCCTTGCCGACGAAAGCCTTGCGGATCGTATCGACATATCCAACGGGCCGTACCACGGCGCGCAGAAGCGAGCGGTCGAGCGTGTGCTTGCGCGCATAGGTATCGGACATCTGCGCGACGTGGCTTTCGACCGCCGCGTCGCAGTTCTCCGGATTGCGTTGGCAAAAATCATAGACCGTGTCGAGCGCCGACTGGTGTATGTCGCCGTCAGGTCCGACGATCTTCAAAGCCAACGGGCCGCGGATGGTGATCTTGAAATCGGGCATCGCCGCGCGGAAGGCCTTGGCGACGGCCTTTGTGAAACCTTTGTCGTCGAGCGGTATCTTGGCGAGTCCCGAATTCGGCAGCGACAGAAACATCAAGGCCAATAGGCCGACGACACGATATCGGAAATGGACGGACACGATCGAAGGCCCTCACAGGAATGATGAGGTCACTCTGGAACAAAATCGGAACATCGGCAACTTTGGCGCGTGAGGTTGCGCTAGCCGCCCGCCTTTGCCATCACCGCCGCGATCTCTTCCTGCAGCACGGCCACCACCTCGGCCACCCGGTCTTCGTCGAGCCGGGATGCCAGCGTCGCCGTGCTGATCGCGCATTCGGGGGCACCCAGGTGGCGGGGCACGGGCACGGCGACGCCGCCGACTTCGGCCAGGAACAGGCCGCCGGATTGGGCGAAGCCGTCGATGCGGATGCGTTCGACCCAGGACGGCAGGCTGGCCGGCAGGTCGGGCACCAGCATGCGCAGGCGGCGGTCGTTATGGCGGAGGATCGTGTCGGACTCGTCCTCGCTCAGGGTCGCGAGGATGGCGAGGCTGCCGGGGCCGATGCCCAGCGGCACGCGGCCGCCGGTGCCGCCGGTCAGCGTGCGCACGCGCACGACCCCCTCCTGCATGGCCAGGCACACCGCGTCATAGCCGCTGCGCACCATCAGGAACGCGCTGTCTCCCGTGCGTTCTGCCACCCGCATCAGCGCGCCGCGCCAGGTCTCGACCAATCCCACCGTCGATTGGGCCTTGAGCGCCAAGGCATAGATCTCCGGCCCCAGCTGATAGCGCCGGCCGGTGGCCGAGCGCAGCGCGAAACCCTGCTGCACCATGGCGGCCAGCAAGCGGTGCACCGTCGGCTTCGGCAAGGCCACCGCATTGGCGATATCGGCCAGACTGGCCCCTGCCGCGCCATGCGCGGCGAGCGCGCGCAGCACGTCGAAGCTCTTCTGGGATGATTGCGCCGGGACCATGGGTTATCGTTCCACATAACGGAACAAATTTGAAGATAAATATCATGATGTGAAATCGGCTTTGACAGAGCCGGTTCGGCCGTGATGGACTTCGGGCCGTGGGAGCTGGAGGGCGAATGCACAGGGTCGCGCTGATATCGGGGGCCAATCGTGGCATCGGCGCGGCTATCGCCCAGCGGCTGGCCGCGGCCGGATGGCGGCTCGCCTTGGGCGTGCGCCAGCCGGCTGCGGTGGCCGCCCCCTCGACCTGCACAATCCATCGCTATGATGCGCTCGACCGCGACGCCGGCGCCCGCTGGGTGGCCGAAGCCATGGCGGCGCACGGCCGGATCGACGCGCTGATTAATAACGCCGGCATCGCGCCCTATGTCGGCCTCGAGGACGGCGACGAGGCGCTGCTCGACGATCTGTTCGACATCAACGTCAAGGCGCCGTTTCGGGTGATCCGCGCCGCCCTGCCGCATCTGAAGGCGAGCGGGCGCGGCCGGGTGATCAATCTGGCCTCGCTGTCGGGCAAGCGCGTGCTGGGCCTGAACGCCGGCTATCAGATGTCGAAGCACGCGGTGGTGGCGCTGACCCATGCGGTGCGCCGGGTCGGCTGGCCGCACGGCATCCGGGCGACGGCGCTCTGCCCGGGCTTCGTCGATACCGACATGATCGCCGGCAAGCATGATGTGCCCGAAGACGAGCTGATCCAGCCGGAGGATCTGGCGCGCCTGGTCGAGCTGCTGCTGGAGCTGCCCAATTCCGCCTCGATCGCCGAACTGCTGGTCAATGGCCGCTACGAGACCTCGCTGTGAGCGGGCAGTTCGTCAGGCTCGCCGAACGGACCAGCGCCGAGATCCGCTTCACCATCGACGGGACGCCTGCGACCGCGCGCGCCGGCGACACGGTGCTGACCGCGATGCTCTTGAACCGCCCGAGCATCGGTGCCACGGAATTCACGCCCCATGACCGCGCCGGCTTCTGCCTGATGGGCGCCTGCCAGGCCTGCTGGGTCTATGATGCGGACGGCGCACGCCGGCGCGGCTGCTCGACCCTGGTCGAGCCGGGCATGGCCCTCTTCACCAAATGGGTCCCGTCCCATGGCTGAGGCGATCGCCATCATCGGTGCCGGTCCGGCCGGCGTGCGCGCGGCGCAGACGCTGGCCAGGGCCGGGCATCGGCCGGTGCTGATCGACGAGAATATGCGCATCGGCGGCCAGATCTATCGCCAGCCGCCGCCCGGGGCCGAACGGGCACCGGACCAGCTCTATGGCTTCGAAGCGGCGAAGGCGGTGGCGATCCATCGCGCGCTCGATGGGCTCGACATCGATTATCGGCCGGAGACCCTGGTCTGGAACGCGCGCGAAAAGCTGCTGGATCTGACCGGGCCGCGCGGGTCCGAGCGCCTGGCTTTCGACCGGCTGATCCTGGCGACCGGCGCGACCGACCGTTCGATCCCGTTCCCGGGCTGGACGCTGCCGGGCGTGTTCAGCCTGGGCGGATCTCAGATTGCCTTGAAGGCTCAGGGCTGCGCCATCGGCCGGCGCGTCGTGTTCGCCGGCACCGGGCCGCTGCTGCCGTTGGTCGCCTATCAGTATGCCAAGGCCGGCGCCACGGTCGCGGCGGTGCTCGACACCAGTTCGTTTGCGACCAAGCTCAAGGCGGCACCGGGCCTGCTGGCCCTCCCGAAGCTGTTCGCCAAAGGCCTCTATTACCTGGCGCAGCTGAAGCGCCGCGGCATTCCGGTGATCGAGGGGGTGGACGGCTTCGCAGCCGAGGGCGCTACGGCACCCGAAGCGATCACCTGGCACCGCGGCGGCGAGACCGGGCGGATCGAGTGCGACGCGGTCGGCGCCGGCTTCGGCCTGCGCTCGGAAACCCAACTGGCGGATCTGCTCGGCTGCGCGTTCGCGTTCGACGAGCTGACACGCCAATGGCTGCCGACCAAGGATGCGGAGGGCCGTGCGTCGGAACGGCATCTCTATCTGGCCGGCGACGGTTCGGGGATCGCCGGCGCGGATGCCGCCGAACTGGCTGGCGAGCGGGTCGCCTGGACGCTGTTGGGCGATATCGGCCAATCCGTCGATTCGGGTCGCGTCGCAACGCTGGACCGGGGCTTGGCCCGCATCGCGCGTTTCCGCCGGGCGATCGAGGCGGCCTATCCGTTCCCGCACCGGTTCCATGCCGCCATTCCCGACGCGCTCATCATCTGCCGCTGCGAAGGCGTCACTGCCGGCCATCTCAAATTCCAGGTCGAGCAGCGTGAGGCCGGCGAGATGAATCGGCTGAAGGCCTATAGCCGGCTCGGCATGGGGCGCTGTCAGGGCCGTCTGTGCGCGTCGGCCGGTGCCGAATTGCTCAGCCATTGGCGGGATGCCGAAATCGGCACCGTCGGCCGTCTGCGCGGCCAGGCGCCGGTCAAGCCGGTGCCGGTCGCATGACCGAGCAGCTCCGCTCCGACGTGGCCATCATCGGCGGCGGCATCGCCGGCTGTGCGGCCGCGCTCGCCTTGCGCAAGCGCGGCTTGGGCGTCGTGCTGATGGACAAGGGCTTTTGCGGTGCCGGTGCCAGCGGGGTCAATTTCGGCGGCGTCCGGCGCCAGGGCCGCAGTCTGGTCGAGCTGCCGCTTGCGACCCGCTCTCGGGCGATCTGGGACCGGCTGCCGGAGCTCGTCGGCGAGGACGGCGAGTTCCGGGCGACCGGCCATGTCAAGCTCGCCCGGTCCGAGGCCGATATGGCGGTCCTGGAGCACTATGCCGCCGATGCCGCGGAATGGGGTCTGGATCTCAAGCTGATCGGGCAGAATGCGGTGCGCGACGATCATCCCTGGCTCGGCCGCAAGGTCGTGGGCGCCTCGCTCTGTGCCGACGACGGCCAGGCCAATCCGCGCCTGGTCGGTCCCGCTTTCGCCCGCGCCGCCCGCCGGGCCGGCGCCGACATCCGCGAGTTGACCCGGGTCGAGGCCGCGAGCTTCGACGGCGACAGGTTCGAGGTGCGGGCCGCCGGCGGGCTGGTGGTGACGAGCCGCTGGCTGATCAATGTCGCCGGCGCATGGGCCGGCAAGGTCGCGGACTGGTTCGGGGATGGGGCCCCGGTCGAGACGCTGGCGCCGAACATGGTCGTGACCGAGCCGCTGCCGTTCTTCATCGACCGCTCGATCGGCGTCTGCGGCGGCGACATCTATGTCCGCCAGGTCGACCGCGGCAATGTCGTGTTCGGCGGCGGCAACGGCTGGGGCGATATCGAGCTGGAACGCTCGCGCCCGTTGGCGCCGACGACTGAGGCCTCGATGGCGAAGCTGATCGACCTGATCCCGGCGCTGAAGGGCGCTATGGTGATCCGGTCCTGGTCGGGGCTCGACGGCGAAATGCCGGACCATATCCCGGTGATCGGACCCAGCCTCTCCATCCCGCGCCTGCTGCACGCCTTCGGTTTTTCCGGCCATGGTTTCCAATTGGGGCCGGCCGTGGGCGAGGTGCTGTCGGAGCTGGTCGTGGACGGTGAAACGCCGACCGACATCAAAGCCTTCGCGCTCGCGCGATTTCAGTGATCCAATACGCATAACCAAAGCCACGGAAAAGCGGCGAACCAGAAGGAACAGGGACGATGAAGCGGTTTCACGTGTTGGCGGCTGCCCTCTGTTGTATGGCGTCGCCTTTGGTGGTGAGCGGGACGGCTAAGGCCGAAAAGATTTTGAACGTCGGCATGGCCGCGGCCGATGTCGGGGCACTCGACCCGCATCGTGCGGTGTCGACCCAGGACAAGCCGGTGATGAACTGGGTGTTCAACGGGCTGGTGCGCTTCAAGCCCGGCTCGGTCGCGATCGACAGTCTGGAGCCGGACCTGGCGGAGAAATGGGAAGCGTCCGCCGACAAGCTGACCTGGACCTTCCATCTCCGGCACGGCGTGCAATTCCAGCGCGGCTTCGGCGAGATGACGTCTGAAGACGTGGTGTTCTCGCTGAAGCGGGCCGCCGACAAGGATCAATCCTCCTTCGCCGCCGACTATGCCAATGTCGACAGCTTCACCGCCCTCGATCCCTATACGGTCCAGATCAAGCTGAAGCAGGTGGTACCCGGCTTCCTGGGTCTGGTCTCGAACTACCAGGGCGGCCTCATCGTCTCGAAGAAGGCGGTCGAGAAGCTGGGCGAGCAGTTCCGCACCATGCCGGTCGGCACCGGCCCGTTCGAGATCAAGGAATATCAGCCGAACCAGGGCATCACGCTCGTCGCCCACGCCGGCTATTTCCGCGGCAAGCCCAAGATCGACGGCATCGAGTATAAGTTCATCCCATCGGACGCCAGCCGCGACCTGGCTTTTTCCTCGGGCGAACTCGATCTGCTCTATGGCCGCCAGGACGAAAAATGGGTCGAGCGCACCAAGGAAGCGCCCGGCACGGTGGTCGACGTGATCCGTCCGGCCGAGCTGGCCGAGCTGTCGCTGAACGAGACCAAGCCGCCGCTCGACAATCTCAAGGTCCGCCAGGCGGTCGCCTATGCCATCGACCGCGAGGGCATCGCCAAGTTCAAGGGCGCGGCGACGGCGGAGGCGGCTGTATCGGTCGTGCCGGCAGGCTATCTTGGCACGATCAACGCGAAGCTGTTTCCCCATGACGTCGCCAAGGCCAAGGCGTTGTTGAAGGAAGCGGGCTTCCCGAACGGCGTCACCATCACGGCGATCCAGACCAGCCTGCCGACCATGCTCAACTCCATGCAGATCGTGCAGGCGCAGCTGAAGCAGGCCGGCATCACGCTCGATCTGCAGGTCGTCGATCACGCGACCTTCCATGCCCAGATCCGCAAGGACTTGAGCATGGCGGTCTATTATTCGGCGGCGCGCTTTCCGGTCGACGACATCTATCTGACCCAGTTCTTCCACTCGAAATCGACCGTCATGACGCCGACCGCGGCTACGAACTTCTCGCATTGCTCGGTCGCCGATAAGGAAATCGACGCCGCCCGCATCGAGCCGGACGAGGCCAAGCAGAAGGCGCTCTGGGCCGAAGCGCAGCAGAAGATCGTCGACGATGTCTGTGCCGTGCCTTTGTTCGAACAGCTGCAGGTCTGGGCGCACCATACCAAGCTGCATTTCAACTATGATCTGAAAGGCTCGCTCAATCTCGGGCCCACGATCACTGAGGCTTCGACGCTGGATTGATCCTTTAGTTCGTCATGGCCGGGCTTGACCCGGCCATCCACGCTTTTGTGCAACGCGTCTTCCGTGCCGGCATTCCTCAGGCGGAGGTGCGTGGATGCCCGGGTCAAGCCCGGGCATGACGGTGAGTTTTGATAACGACCGAAAGAGAAAACCACCGCCCCATGCTGCGTTTCGTCTCTTTACGCCTCGTCATGGCCCTGCCCACGCTCTGGGCGGTGCTGACGCTCGTGTTCGTGCTGGTGCGGATCGTGCCGGGCGATCCCGCGCTCGTCATCCTGGGCGATCAGGCGACGGAGCAGGCGCTGGTGGCGCTGCGCCACCGCATGGGGCTGGATGTGCCGCTGTGGGACCAGTATCTGCAATTCATGGGACAGGTGCTGCGCGGCGACCTCGGCATCTCCATGGTGCGCAACCGGCCGGTCTGGGGCGAGGTCGCGACGGTCTTGCCCTACACGCTGGAGCTGACCTTCGTCGGCATCCTGTTGGGCGTCGTCATGGGCCTGCCCTTGGGCGTGCTGGCCGCCCAGCATCGCGGCGGCTGGATCGATGCGGTCGCACGCTGGACCTCGCTGTTGGGCCTGAGCTTCCCCGCCTTCATCTCCGGCATCCTGATGCTGTTGCTGCTGGGGGTCGAGCTGCCCTGGTTTCCGGTCATCGGCAATGCGCCCTTCAGCAATCCGCCGGCGCATTTTCGCGCGCTCGTGCTGCCGGCGCTGAACCTGGGCTTCATCATGGTCGCCTATGTCGCCCGCGTGACCCGCTCGGGCATGCTCGCCTCCTTAAGCGAGGATTACATCCGCACCGCGCGCGCCAAGGGCGTGCCGGCGCGGCTGGTGGTCTGGCGTCACGCGCTGCGCAACGCGCTCATCCCGGTCGTGACCGTGGTCGGGCTTTATTTCGGCATCCTGATCGGCAATTCGGTCTTGACCGAGATCGTGTTCAACCGGCCGGGCCTGGGCAAGCTCATCGTCGGCGCCTTGAATGACCGCGACTACACCATGCTGCAGGGGCTGATGGTGATCTACGCTCTGGTGGTGGTCGTGGCCAATCTCGCGACCGATCTCACCTATGGCGCGGTCGATCCGCGCATCCGGGTGCGCTGACATGGCCGAGACCACCATGGCCGCCCCCAAGGGCATCGCCGGCCGCGCGCTCGGCAACCGCTCGCTGATGGTGGGCGTGATCCTGCTGCTGCTGATCATCGTGCTGGCCGTGCTGGCACCCTGGATCGCGCCCTATGATCCGAACGACCAGGATGTGGTCGCCAGCCTGGGTGCCCCCAATGCCGAGCATTGGTTCGGCACGGATTTCTTCGGCCGCGACGTGTTGAGCCGGGTGATCTGGGGCGCCCGCGTCTCGCTGTTCGTGGGCGCGGTCTCGACCGCGATCTCGATGCTGGTCGGCGGCTCGATCGGTATCCTGTCCGGCTATGTCGGCGGCCGCTTTGACCAGGCGGTGATGGCGGTGATGGACGTGCTGTTGAGCTTCCCGCAGCTGATCATGGGCCTGATCATCGTGGCGCTCTTGGGCGCCAACCTCGCCGACCTGATCCTCGCCATCGCGATCACGGCGGTGCCGCCGTTCGCGCGGGTCGCACGCGGGCCGACCTTGAGCCTCAAGGAACGCGATTTCGTCGAGGCGGGCAGGGCGCTGGGCTTCTCCAACCTCCGCATCATGCTGGTGCATATCCTGCCGAACGTGCTCGACGATCTGATCGTCATGGGTTCGCTCTGGCTCGCGACCGCGATCCGGACCGAGGCGAGCCTGAGCTTCATCGGTCTGGGCCTGCCGCCGCCGACCGCGACCTGGGGCAGCATCATCCGCGAAGGCTTCGAGAACCTGCTGGATGCGCCCTGGCTCGCGGTCTTCCCCAGCCTCGCCGTGCTGCTGGTCATGCTGGCGCTCAATATGATCGGCGACGGGCTGCGCGACGCGACCGATCCCAAGGCGGCGGTATCATGAGCAATGTCGTGCCGCTCAAGACCCCGCCGGCGCTGGCGGTCAAGGACCTGACCACCGGGCTGCGCATACGCGGCGCCTGGCACGAGGCGGTGCGCGGCGTGTCGTTCGAGGTGTTCCCGCGCGAGACCCTGGCGCTGGTCGGCGAGAGCGGCTGCGGCAAGAGCCTCACGGCCATGTCGATCATGGGCCTGCTGCCGGCCAAGATCGGCAAGGTCCTTTCCGGAAGCGTAACGATTGATGGGCGCGAGATGGTCGGGCTGCCGGAGCGGGATCTGGAAGGCTTGCGCGGCAATCTGGTCTCGATGATCTTTCAGGAGCCGATGACCAGCCTCAATCCGGTGCTGCCCGTGGGTTTCCAGATCGCCGAGACGCTGCGGCGCCATCGGGGCCTGGACGGGGCGGCGGCGCGCGCCGAGGTGCTGCGGCTGATGAACCGGGTGCAGATCCCGGCGTCGGCGCGGCGGATCGACGACTACCCGCATCAATTCTCCGGCGGCATGCGCCAGCGCGTGATGATCGCCATGGCGGTCGCCTGCCGGCCCAAGGTGCTGCTGGCCGACGAGCCGACGACGGCGCTCGACGTCACCATCCAGGCCCAGGTGCTGAACCTGATCGCCGAACTGCAGGCCGAGGACGGCATGGCGGTGCTGTTCATCACCCACAATCTGGGCGTGGTCGCCTCGATCGCGCAGCGGGTCGTGGTCATGTATGGCGGCGACGTGGTCGAGACCGCGCCGGTCGATGATTTCTTCCAGCGGCCAAGCCATCCCTATAGCGCCGCCCTGTTGAAATCCGTGCCGCGCGCGGATCGGCGCCCCGACAGTCTGGAGCCGATCCCGGGCCAGGTGCCGACCCTGTTGCAGATGCCGGCCGGCTGCCGGTTCCAGTCGCGCTGCTCCCAGGTCATGGACACATGCGCCGAGCGGCCGCGGCTGTTGCCGACCGCCGGCCGGGCCGACCATCAGATGCGTTGCTGGCTCGGCCGACCGGAAGGGGGCTGCTGATGCTGGTGGTCAAGGATCTGGTCAAGACCTTTCCGGTCCGTTCCGGCTTCGGCTTCTCCGGGCCGGTGCAGACGGTGAAGGCCCTGGACGGCATCTCGTTCGAGGTCGCCCGCGGCGAGGCATTGGGCCTGGTCGGCGAGAGCGGCTGCGGCAAATCCACCTCGGCCCGGACCATTCTGCGCCTGACCGAACCCGATGGCGGCCAGGCGCTGATCGACGGCACCGACCTGTTCCAGGCGACCGGGCCGGACCTGCGCCGCCTGCGCCAGCGGCTGCAGATCGTGTTCCAGGACCCCTACGCCTCGCTCAACCCGCGCCGGCGCATCGGCGATACCTTGGCCGAACCGATGAAAGTGCATGGCATCGGCACAGCCGCCGAGCGACCGGCCCGGGTGCGCGAGCTGCTGGCGGAGGTCGGATTGCCGACAGAGGCCGTGCATAAATATCCCCATGAATTCTCCGGCGGCCAGCGCCAGCGCATCGGCATCGCGCGCGCCTTGTCGGTCGGGCCGGAGCTGTTGTTCCTGGACGAGCCGGTCTCCGCCCTCGACGTCTCGGTTCAGGCCCAGGTGCTGGTGCTGTTGAACCGGCTCAGGGAGACGCGCAACCTCGCCTCCGTGTTCATCTCCCACGACCTGGGCGTGGTGCGCTATTTCTGCCAGCGCGTCGCGGTCATGTATCTGGGCCGGATCGTCGAGACGGCGCCGGCGGAGGATCTGCTGGATAGTCCGCTGCACCCCTATACCCAGGCGCTGCGCGCGGCGACGCCGACGCCGGATCCGGCGCAGAAGGTCACCATGGTGCGGTTGACCGGCGACCCGGCCTCACCCTTGAACCCGCCCGCCGGCTGTCATTTCCACCCGCGCTGTCCCCACGCCATGGAGCGCTGCAAGGTCGAGGTTCCGCTCCTGAAGGCAGCGGCACCGGGACGGGCGGTCGCCTGCCACCTGATGGATCAGGCCTAAAGCGCGGACACCGCCGGCCGCTTGATCAGGAACAGCGAGGCCGCGTCCGGCTGCTTCGGGTCATATTCGACGAAGAACGCGCGATCATTGCCGAACCACGAGACGCGCAGGATGCCTTCCGTCGTTTCTTCCCGTTCGTCGGGCTCGCCGAGCTTCGCTTGCAGCAGATCGACCACATGGGTCGGCGACGTGCTGATGCGCAGCGCCAGATGGCGCAGGTGTGGCACCGGGCAGGCGCCGTCGGCCGCCTCGGACTCGAAGCGGGCGATGCCGTCGGCGACGGTCTGGTCGGGCTGGATCGGCAAGGTCACGGCACAGAAAGGCGCATTCATCGAACCCGGTGCCGCATCGAAGCGGATGACACCGCCAAGGGCGGCCTGCAGCTGATCGGGCGTGGCTCGGCCGAGTGCCGGATCCGCCATCCGGGTGACGAGCCGATCGAGCGCGCGGGCGTCGGCGGCGGGAGCGGCCGGCTGCAGCAGGGTCCAGCCGCCAAGAGCAGCAAGAGCGGCGATCGCGACGAAACGGATCATGAGGTTTGCTCCAGCCACGTGCTCGCGTGGTGCTGGAACAACAGCCCATTGGGTACAAGGTTCCGCACCGCGGATGGACGGGCGCCGGGCGGCCGGCTAGATAGGGCGTCCCATAAGAAACGCAGAAGGAAACCGCCCCATGAAAGCGCTCACGGCCCTGCTCGTCGCCGCCTGCCTCGCTCAACCGGCCTGGGCCGAAACGCCCCGGGAAGAGGCGAATATCGATACCGTGCGGGCGTTCTACGAGGCTGGGCTGAACCAGAAGGATTTCGGGGCTGCGCGGCGCTACCTGGGCGACCATTACATCCAGCACAATCCGAACGTGCCCGACGGGTTGGACGGCTTCAAAGCGGTCGTCGAGTATCTGCGCGCCAAGGCGCCGCAGTCGCATAGCGAGATCAGGGAAGCTTTCGCCGACGGCGACCGGGTCATCCTGCATGTCCATGCGGTCCAGGCCCCGGGCGATCGCGGCAGCGCCATCGTCGATATCTTCCGGCTCGACCAGGGCAAGATCGTCGAGCATTGGGACGTGGTCCAGCCGATCCCCGCCGAGGCCGCCAACACGAACACGATGTTCTGACGCCACTCAGCCGGCGGCGAGTGCCTTCATCTCGACCCGGTTGCGGCCCTGCGCCTTGGCGCGGTAGAGCGCGTGGTCCGCGATGCTGATCAGTTCGTCCAGGCGCCGGGTCTGGCCGTCGAGCATCGCGCCGCCGATGCTGATGGTGCAGGTCAGCGGCGCTGCCTCGGGCAGCGGCAGGGTCAGCGCTTCGACCGAGAGCCGCAACCGCTCCGCGACCACGGCCGCTTCTTCCGGATGAGTGTCCGGAAGCAGGATCGCGAATTCCTCGCCGCCGACACGGGCGAGCAAATCGCTGTCGCGCAATTCGACCGCCAGGCTACGGGCAACGGCAATCAGCAGCCGGTCGCCGGCGCCGTGACCCCAACGATCGTTGACCGACTTGAAATGGTCGATATCGATCATCAGCATCGCGAGCGGTCGGTTCCGGCGCTGTGCCTGAACCAGACCAGCCTCGCCCGTCTCCCAGAGCACCCGGCGATTGGCCACCCCGGTCAATGGATCCTGCCGCGCTTGGCGGGCCAGTTCGGCCTCGAGGCGGCAACTGACCATCCACAGATAGCTGGGCGCCACCACGAAGTTGATGCAAATCCTGACGAGCAGGGCCGGAGCGGTCGTCGGATCCCAGACCGTATCTACCTTTGGGTCGATCGCGAAATTCCACCAGACAATCCGAGTGACCAGCAGGCTCGTCCAGGCCAGGTAGCAACCGGCGGTCACGAGCGAGGCAGGCCGCGTGTCGGATGGGGCGCGATACAACAGCAGCCAGGCGGCGGAAACCATCAGCCCGACGCGCAACGTGCCGCCGACGGTCACGATCATCCGATAGTCGATACCCGCGCGCGTGAAGTGGATGATTTCGAACAGGCCGAGCAGGGCCACCGGAGCGAGCGGCCAAAGCTCGCGTCTCGGACGGCCCAGAAATTGATGGATGCCCAAAAACGCGATGGCGGTGCCGAGGTCGATCAGCAGATTGCCGATGATGGCGGACAGATCTATGGACAGCGGCTCGTTCGCAATCACGGCGAAGCCGGCAAAATAGATCAAATCGGATAGGGACCAGAGCAGCAGGCCGCGAGACCGCTTCATCAGCAGGCCGAGCATGAGCAGTGTCGTGGCGGTCACAAGATGCAGCGACGCGGTCACGACCATCAGCGTCGCCATATCCAGGTCGAAAATGCTCCAGGTCACTATGCCGGTCTATCCCGCGTCCGATTTTGCGTGACGGCGGCAAATCGGCCCCGTCACCTAGGTACCGAGCCGAACGCTCCGCGCGACCTCTCGATGATCTGCAACCCCGACTGTTCCCGGCATGAGGTAAACAGCCGGTAAAGAGTGCGGCATTCTGTCCGGCCGCAGGTCAAAATGTCGGCATGGTCCCCCTTGCGGCCAACCCCCTTGATGCCGTCCCCCAAACGGCGGCAATCTTGCCGGATTGATTCGAACCCCGCAGGAATATCCCATGCCGATCAACAACCGCATTGCCCATTTTCACGACGAGATGACGGCCTGGCGCCGCGATCTGCACGAGAATCCGGAGCTGGGGTTCGAGGAAAAGCGCACGTCCGACATCGTGGCGGCCAAGCTCGCGGAATGGGGCATCGAGGTGCATCGGGGCCTGGCCGGCACCGGCGTGGTCGGCAGCCTGAAACTCGGCACCTCCAAGCGCGCCATCGGCATCCGCGCCGACATGGACGCGCTGCCGATGAGCGAGGCCAACGGCTTCGACCATCGCTCCAAGATCGACGGCAAGATGCATGCCTGCGGCCATGACGGCCACACGACCATGCTGCTGGGGGCGGCCAAATACCTGTCCGAGACCAAGAATTTCGACGGCACCGTGCATTTCATCTTCCAGCCGGCGGAAGAGGGCGGCGGCGGCGGCCGGGTCATGGTCGAGGAAGGGCTGTTCGACAAGTTCCCGGTCGATGCGGTCTATGGGCTGCATAACGACACGACCCTGCCCGTGGGCGAGATCTCGGTCGTCTCCGGCCCGGTCCAGGCCGCGTCCGACGTGTTCCGCATCCACATCACCGGCAAGGGCGGCCATGCGGCGAAGCCGCATTTCTGCATCGATCCGGTCGTGGTGGGATCCCATATCGTGGTGGCGATGCAGTCGATCGCGGCGCGCCGGGTCAATCCGCTCGACAGCGCCGTGATCTCGATCACGCAGTTCCATGCCGGCACCGCCAGCAATATCATCCCGCATTCCGGCTGGCTCGACGGCACGGTCCGCACGCTGCTGCCCGAGGTGCGCGACGACGTGCAGCGCCTGCTGACCCAGATCGCGGAGACCACGGCCGCCGCCTTCGATGCCGAGGCGCGGGTCGAATATCACCGCAACTATCCGGTGACCGCGAACCATGTGGATGAAACGGACCGGGCCGCGATGGCCGCTGCCAAGGTGCTGGGCGCCGACAAGGTGATCCGCGAGCGCGTGCCCTCCATGGGCGGCGAGGATTTCGCCTTCATGCTCGAAGCCCGCCCCGGCTGCTACGTCAAGCTGGGCCAGGCCGGCGCCGACAAGGGCAAGATCCCGGTGCATCACCCGAACTACGACTTCAACGACGACATCCTGCCGCTCGGCGCCTCGCTCTGGGCGGCGCTGGTCGAGCAGGAATTGCCGCGGGGGTAGAATAACGTCGGTGCGGATGGATATCCGGGCTCGTCGTCCCTACCTTATTCGAAGGTAGTACCTAGAGCCTGATCCGATCAAACCGGCTCGGTTTGATCGGTGAATCAGTCTCTAGTTATTTGATTTAGAGAGCGATTCAGATATGAGGCCGGGTCGGCCTCATATCATCGCGCGCTAGTGATAACGGATGTCCGCCACGGCGACCTCAATCAAACTTGATGACGCGTTGAGGGAGCGTGTGCAGACTCTGGCCGGGCTGCGCCAGCGTTCCGCCCACTGGATCATGCGGGAAGCCATCGCCCAATATGTCGAGCCGGAAGAAGCGCGCGAAAGCTTCAAACAGGAAGCACTCGCTTCGTGGAAAGCCTATCAGGAGACGGGGCTGCATCTGACCGGACAAGAGGTTCGCTCTTGCCTTAACAACTGGGGCGCCGATGCGGAAACGGAATTGCCTGAGTGCCACGAGTAATCGTCACCCAGCAGGCGGCGATCGGTCTTGAGCGGTGTCGTCGGTTTTTGGCCGCGAAGAATCCGCAAGCTGCGAAGCGTTCGGCCGAGGCCATAGGACGTCATGTCGCCCTCCTGGAAACGCCCCCCGAGATCGGGCGGCCGTTCCCCGATGTGGAAGGATTTCGCGAATTGATCATCGAATTCGGCGAGTCCGGCTAGGTGGCTTTGTATCGCCACGACCCGGTGGGCGGGGTCGTCTGCCCGCTTGCCTTTCGACACCAGAAGGAAGCCGGTCTCCAAAGCTCTCTCGGTGCCGGCACGCCCCTCCACGATGGCCCGGCATCCTCGGGTAAGGCTTGCCGAGATCCATGCCATCGGCGATGAAGAGAGCATGGAACCGACCCAAGACGCACCCGAGCCCGAGCGGCACGAACCTTCCAGCAACCGCGGGGCGGTGGCGGCGCTCGTCGTCGTGCTGGTGCTGGTTGTGGGGGGCTGGTTCCTGACCCAGGCGCTGCGCAAGAACGGCAATATCCAGGATTGCGTCGCATCCGGCCGAACGAACTGCGCCCCGATCAACCAGTAGAGCGTCTGCCGGTCAATCAGTAGATACGCGGTCCTTCCGCGGGGCGCTGCCCAGCACGTGGTGGATGGTGTTGGTCAGGTCCGCGATCTTGAACGGCTTGCGCATGGTGATGGCGCCGCTGATGCCGTCGAGTGCCGCCGTCTCGGCATAGCCGCTGGCGAAGATGATCGGCAGGCCCGGACGCAGACGCTGCACCGCGCGGGCGACCTCGGCCCCATTCATGCCCGGCATGGCGAAATCGATGACGGCGAGCGAGGCCGGCGCGCCGCGTTCCAGTAAGGTCAGGCCGGCGCGTCCGTCGGCGGCCTCGATCACGTCGAACCCGTCGAACTCCAACCCCTGCACCAGGGTCTCGCGCACGGCCGGATCGTCGTCGATCACCAGCACCGGCACGCGCGCACCGCGCCCGGACGGCTCCAGGATCGGCTTGGCTTCGGCCTCGGCCGCCGCCGCCGTCGGCTGGTCGATGCGTGGCAGCAGTATGCTGACGGTCGTGCCCTGGCCGCTCTGGCTTTCGATCTTCACGTCGCCGCCGCTCTGGCGCGCAATGCCATAGACCTGGGCCAGACCCAGCCCGGTGCCCTTGCCCAGGCCTTTGGTCGTGTAGAACGGCTCGAACGCATGGGCCAGCACCTCGGGCGACATGCCGGTGCCGGTGTCGCTGACCGAGATCACGATCGCCTCGCCTGTGCCCTGACCGGGCTCCTCATGGGCGATCCGACCGGTGGCGATGGTCAGGGTGCCGCCGTCGGGCATGGCATCGCGCGCGTTGATCGCCAGATTGAGGATCGCCAGTTCGAGCTGGTTCGGATCGGCCACGGCCCAGTCGTCCTCCGCCGACAGATCGAACCGCACGACCACGCCGGAGCCGACCGCGCGCGGCAGCAGCCCGTCCATGTTGCGCACCAGCGCATTGACGTCGACCGAGCGCAGATCCAGCCGCTGCTGGCGCGAGAAGGCCAGCAATTGCGCGGTCAGCTTGGCGCCGCGCTCGGCTGCCTGCACGGCGACATCGGCATGATGCGCCGCGCGGGGGTCATTGACCACGCGGGCCTGCAGCAGCTCCAGGCTGCCGACCATGGCGGTCAGCAAATTGTTGAAATCATGGGCGATGCCGCCGGTCAGGCGCCCGACCGCCTCCATCTTCTGGGCACGGGCGAGGGCCGCCTCGGTCAGCTTGCGCTCCTCCATCGCCTGTTCCAGCGAGCGGGTGCGCTCGACCACCAGCCGTTCCAGCTCCTCGCGGCTGCGGGTCAGTTCCTCGGTCGCGGCCGCCCGTTCGGCCAGATGGTCGCGCACCTGACGCTGGCGCCGCCGGGCGCGCAACGCGGTGCGGACGGCGCTCACCAGGGTGAGCGCGTTCAGCGGCCGCTCCAGGAACATGACGTTGCCCAGCGCCTCGGGCAGGCGCAGCTCGCCCAGCGCGCGGCGCGACCCGCTGCCGCCATGGGTCAGCACGACGAACGGCAGGTCGGACCAGGTCGGCTGTTCGTCCAGCTGGCGGCGCAGGTCCGAGAGATCGGACATGGCCAGCGCCTCATCGGCGACCAGCACGGCGCCGATCGTCTCATCGATAGCCGCACCCAGCGCGTGGCCGTCGCGCAGCACCCGATAGGGGATTGCCTCGCGCTCCATCAACTCGGCGGCGCGATCCGCGTCGCGGCCCGTGGGTGTCAAGACCAGGAGAGGACCGATCGCGTTGCCGCCCAGGGCATCGGGCATCGCCTAGTCCCGTTCCATCAGCAACGGGTCGCCATCGCCGCGATAGGTCGGCGTGCCGGTCAACACGCCATGGAATTGCCGCAACGGCTCGCCGATGCGGATGCCGGTCTCGCCGATCCGCACCTCGCGGATCGAATCCTCATGGCCGCCGCCGCGGTTCTTGATGACCGACAGGGCCTTCAGCATGCGGCCGTCCGCCTCGAAGAAGCGCAGCAGCAGCACGGCGTCCGACAGGAAGCTGACGTTGATGCCGTTGCTTTGCATGCCGCCGACCAGCCCGCTCTGCGTATTGATCAGGAAGGTGACGATGCCCTGCTGGTTCAGGTAGGACAGCAGCTCGTGCAATTGCAGCACCAGCTGCTGCTCCTCCGGCATCGAGATGGTGTAGCCGGCCAGGCTGTCGATCACGATCATCCGCGCGTTGCAGGTTTCGACCTCGTGGCGGACCATCGCATCGAATTCGCCCGGCGACAGTTCGGCCGGATCGACCTGCTTGATCACCAACCGGCCGGCATCGATATGGCCGTTCAAGTCGATACCCTGCTTGGCGCAGCGGCTGATCAGCGTGCCGGCACGCTCGTCGAACTCGTAGAGCACCGCGCGCTCGCCGCGCCGGCAGGCGGCATCGACATATTGCAGTGCCAGCGTGGTCTTGCCCGATCCGGCCGGGCCGGTGATGAGCGTGCTGGTGCCGCGGAGCGGGCCGCCGTCGAGCAGCGCATCGAGCGCCGTGATGCCGCTCGCCACCGGCGCGCCGACGAACGGACGATGATGTTCCAGCGCCACCAGCCGCGGATAGATCACCAGCCCGCCATGCTCGATCTTGAAATCGTGGAAGCCCGCGCGATAGCGCACGCCGCGCATCTTCTGCACCTCGAGCCGGCGCCGGGCCGGGCCGAACTGCTGGGACAGACGTTCGAGCGTGATCACGCCGTGGCAAAGCGAGTGGAGCTGCAGGTCGCGCTCGGCGCTCGCCGTCATGTCGTCGAGCAGCAGCACGGTGGTGTTCCGGCCGGCGAAGAACTGCTTCAGGGCCAGGATCTGGCGGCGATAGCGCAGCGGATCCTGGGCCAGCAGGCGCATCTCCGACAGGCTGTCGAACACGACCAGGGTCGGATTGGTCGCCTCGACCTTGTCGGTGATCAGCTTGATCGTCTCGCCCAGCTCGACCTCCCACGGGTGCAGCAGGGTCTGGTCGTGCCCGGCGCTCATCGCGTTCTTGGTCGAGGCGAACTCGAACAGCGCGATGCCGTCGAGCGTGATGCCGTGGGAGCGCGCAACCGCATGCAGCTCCTCCTCGGTCTCCGACAGGGTAACGTAGAGGCCTGCCTCGCCGCGGGCACGGCCTGCGAGCAGGAACTGCAGGGCGAGCGTGGTCTTGCCGGCGCCGGGCTGGCCTTCGACGAGGTAGAGCCGGTTCGCCATCAGGCCGCCGGCCAGGATGTCGTCGAGGCCCGGCACGCCGGTAGAGACGCGCGGATCGAGGAGAACGTCGTCGGTCTGGTCGAGTTTGATCATTTGTGTCAGCTCGGTTGTTTCCGCCATCGGTCATGGGGCCGCTGCCCAGGAGGGCCCGGCCATGGGTCGAAAACCCAGTACTTGCTCCCGTCATAACGATGCCAACCGGTTGCGGGTTCCTTCGATCGGCGCCTCTGCGGGAACCGGACGGGGCGTTCGCGGCTTTGCCTTCTGGGACCGACCGCGGCCCCGCGCCCGACCGGAGACGTCAGGATGACTACCATGCCGCCCGATGCGCCGGCCCTCAGTGCAGGGCGATGGACGCCCATGGCCGTGCTGCGGCTGGTGGGCGATGCCGGCCTGCAGCTGTTGAAGCATGAAGGGTTCGAACTGTCGGGCTATATCGCCTTCACGGCGATCCTGGCCCTGTTCCCGTTCCTGATCTTCCTGACGGCCCTCGCGGGCTTCGTCGGCGATGCCGAAAGTGCCGACCGGATCATTCAGACCATCTTCGAGCTTGCCCCGTCCGCGGTCGCCCAGGTGCTGGCGCCGATCGTGCGCGACGTGCTGACCCAGCAGCACGGCGGGCTGATGACCGTCAGCATCCTGTTCGCGCTCTGGACCGCGTCGAGCGGGGTCGAGGCACTCCGGACCCTGCTCAACCGCTGCTATGACGTGCGCGAGACGCGCGCCTTCTGGCGGACGCGGCCCGAAAGCGTCGCCATCGTCATTGCCGGGGCCGGCCTGTCGCTCGTGTTGTCGGTGGTCCTGGTGCTGGGCCCGGTGATCTGGAAATTGGTGACCGACTATCTGCCGGTCGACGGCACCTGGTTCCTGCCCTGGGTCGTGCTGCGTTATGGCCTTGCGGCGGTCCTGGTTGCGGCCGGCCTGATCGGCCTGCACCGCATGCTGCCGAACTGCAAGCAGCCGATGCGCCGGGTCTGGCCGGGGGCGGCGACCACCGCCATGCTGTGGCTATCGACCGCGGCGCTGTTCTCGGTCTATGTCGATAATTTCGCCTCATACAGCGTCACCTACGGCAGTTTGGGCGGGGTGATCATGACGCTGATGTTCTTCTACATCAGCGCCATCATCTTCGCCTTCGGTGCCGAGGTGAACGCGAGCCTGGCGCGGGCGTTAGACCGCTGACTTCGCCGGCTCATCGCCCAGCTTCATCCGTGCAACGAACGCTGCCACGCCCAACAGGGTCAGGCAGGCGGCCGGGACCAGCATCGGCAGGATGTTGCTGCCGGCTTCCTTCGCCACCCACGGCATCAGGTTCTGGCCCCAGAAGCCGCCCAGATTGCCGATCGAATTGATCGCGGCCAGGCTGGCGGCCGCCCTGGCACCGCTGAAAAAGCGCGGCGGCATCGACCAGAAGCAGGGATAGAGCAGCTGGATGCAGGGCGCGCCCAGGATGAGCGCCAGGAAGCGCAGCTCGTTCGATGGCAATTGCGTGCTGGCGACGAAGCAGGCGACGCCGCAGATCGCGATCAGCACGACCGCGCGCAGCATGACCCGGTCGCGCCGCAGCCGCGCCGGCAGCCAGGCCAGCATGCAGGCGGAAAAGGCCCAGGGGATGGTGTTGAGGAGCCCATTGACGGTCGAGCTGACGCCGAAGCCCTTGACCACGGTCGGCAGCCAATAGCTGACGCCATAGAGCGAGGTCGACATCATCATGTAGATGAGCGCGAAGCCCAGCACGCGCCAGTCCCACAGCGCCGCCCAGGGATTGCCTTCGGTCACCGCGGCCTCTTTCTCCGCTGCCAGGCGTCGGGTCAGCCAGGTCCGCTCGCCCGGCGACAGGAACTTGGCCTCGGCCGGGCTCGACGGCAGGAATTTCCAGACGATGAAGGTCAGGATGATCGGCGCCGCACCGGTTGCGATGAACACCCATTGCCAGCCGGCCAGACCCAAGGTGCCGTCGAGGTCGAGCAGGGGGCCACCCAGCAGCGATCCGACCGCATTGGCGAGCGCGCTGCCCAGCGTGAACAGGCCCAAGACGCGGGTCCGGTGCTTCTGCGGAAACCACAGGGTCATGTAGAACAGGATGCCGGGATAGAGCCCGGCCTCGGCCACGCCCAACAGGCAGCGCAGGATATTGAACTGGGTCAGCGACTGGCAGAAGCCCTGCAGCACGGTGACGATGCCCCAGGTCAGCATGATCCGCGCCATCCAGACGCGCGCGCCGTATTTGTGGACGGCGAGCGTGCTCGGGATCTCGAACACCAGGTAGGCGATGAAGAACAGCGACGAGGCGAAGCCATAGGCGACCTCGGTCGTGTGAAGCGCCGTCACCATCTGCAGCTTGGCGAAGCCGACATTCTGCCGGTCGATGAACGAGACCAGGAACATGATGGTCAGGAGCGGCATCAACCGCCAGATCAGCCGATTGACCAGACTTTGTTCGTCGACGGTTTCCTGCTGCAAGGCGCTCGCTCCCGGGCCGGTATCTCGTTGGCCGGTGATCCGGCCTTTCCGGAATAAGGCGGCGGGGCGGGGTTGGCAACGAAATCCGACGCGGGCCATAGTGATCCGGCGCTTTGGTCCGAGCGAAGGATGGGGATCGATGGCAGTCGGACGCTGGTCCGTCGTGATGTCGGTGCTGACCGTGCTCGTTGCCGGGCGAAACCGTGTCGCGCCGAGCAGCGCCCTGCAACGGACAAAAAAGAGGGGCTCTCCTCATGCCCGAGGAAGCCCCTGTCTTTGTCTCGCAGATGGTGGGCGGTACTGGGATCGAACCAGTGGCCCCCACGATGTCAACGTGATGCTCTACCGCTGAGCTAACCGCCCCATCTCGAGGTCTCGAACAGGCGCCGCAACCGGCATTCCGTCCGAGGACGCGGTAGGTACTAGGTTTCCGGGAGCGATGCAAGAGGGTGCCTGCATGGGTCCGCCGCATGGCGGGGGCGCATGGCGGACAAATCGGCCATGAGGTCGCCCGCCTGTGGTGTCGGTTGGCGCCAGGGGCGGATTTGCGTTACATCAGAAGCATGCACGGAACGTCGCCCGCATCGACAGCCGCCGCCATCGTCCCGCCGACGATGTCCCGGCCGTTCGAGATCCTGATGCCGACCGCATCGCGCCGGCCGCTGGTCGTCGCGTCGCCCCATAGCGGCGACCAGTATCCGCGCGAATTCCTGGCGGCGTCGCGGCTCGATCCGGTGACCTTGCGCAAGTCGGAAGATTGCTTCGTCGACGAGATCTGCGGCCTGGCGCCCGAGCTGGGTGCGCCGCTGCTCCGGGCCTTGTTCCCCCGCGCCTTCGTCGATTGCAACCGCGAGCCCTGGGAACTCGATCCCCTGATGTTCGAGGATGCGCTGCCGGCCTTCGTCAACCACGCCTCGCCGCGCGTCGCGGTCGGGTTGGGCACCATCGCCCGCCTGGTCGCCGACGGCCAGGCGATCTATCGCGGCAAGCTGCGCTTCGCCGAGGTCGAGGCCCGTATCGAGACGCTCTATCGCCCCTATCACGCCGCCCTCGGCGAGCTGATCGACGAGACGGTCGCGGCGTTCGGCGCCTGCATCCTCCTCGACGCCCATTCGATGCCGTCGATCGGATCCGGGCCCGGCCCGGCGCGTGCGCGCCGGCGGGTCGATATCGTGCTGGGCGACCGCATGGGCAGCGCTTGCCATCCGCTGGTGATCGAAACGGCGGAGCAGGTGCTGCGCGCCCAGGGGTATCAGGTCATCCGGAACACGCCCTATGCCGGCGGCTTCACCACCCGCCACTACGGCCGGCCGGGCGAGGGCCGCCACGCGCTGCAGATCGAGCTCAACCGGGCGCTCTACATGGATGAGGCCCGCCTGGAACGCAAACCGTTCCTGGCGACGTTGAAGCAGGATATCGGCCTGGTGTTGGCCGCGCTGGGGACGATCGAGACCGCGGCGCTGGTCTAAAGGTTGGACAATCGCCCCTGAGTTTCGATATTGGTTACGAGTGAAACAAAAATCGGAGCAGCGGCCATGATGGATGGCGTCGTCGCCCATCGCGAACCTTCGACCCGCGCGGACTTCACTATCGACCAGGGCTGGGACAGCTACACAGCCGAGGAACATGCGATCTGGCGAACCTTGTTCGAACGTCAGGAAAAGATCCTGGTCGGCCGCGCCTGCGACGAATTCATGGAAGGCCTGGTCGGGCTGGGCGTCGCCGCCGGCGGCATTCCGGATTTCCGCCGCCTGAACGACGTCTTGATGAAGGCGACGGGCTGGCAGATCGTGGCCGTGCCGGGTCTGGTGCCGGACTTCACCTTCTTCGAGCATCTGGCCAACCGGCGTTTCCCATCGACCTGCTTCATCCGCACGCGCGACCAGCTCGACTATCTGGAAGAGCCGGACATGTTCCACGACATCTACGGCCATGTGCCGTTGCTGATGAACCCGGTGTTCGCGGATTACATGGAGGCCTACG
>Ga0302314_10000226_pt1 | contig 99541 bp, 94 predicted proteins | sample III_Palsa_N2_3_FD_200533 | JGI IMG/M metagenome (GOLD analysis project Ga0302314, IMG submission 200533) | Peat permafrost microbial communities from Stordalen Mire near Abisko, Sweden - III_Palsa_N2_3 | ecosystem: Environmental > Terrestrial > Soil > Palsa > Peat permafrost | place: Sweden... | reverse complement strand
TGCACGAGGAGGGCCCCGGGCGCTGCCAGATCGAGGAGGGCCCGAACCTGCCGCTCGAGACGCTACGGCGCGTGGCCTGCGAGTCGAGTGTGGTGAAGATCATCGAGAACGAGCGCGGCGAGCCGCTCGCGGTCGGGCGCAAGACCCGCGCCATCCCGCCGGCGCTGCGCCGGGCGCTCGCCGTGCGCGATCAAGGCGGCTGCCGCTTTCCCGGCTGCACCTACCGGCGCAGCCTCGATGCGCATCACATCGAGCACTGGGCTCGTGGGGGCAGGACGGACTTGAGCAATCTTCTGACCCTGTGCCGCCGTCATCATCGCGAGGTGCACGAGGGCGGTATCCGCATCGAAGCGACTCCTTCCGGGGGCTGGCGCTTCTTCCGGCCCGACGGGCGGGAGTTTGACTTCATCTACCCGGCCGAGCCGCCCACCTATGGGGGGTGGGAGCTCGAGCGCGACCATGCCGCGCTCGGCCTTCACATCGATGAGGATACCGCCGCCACCCGCTGGCGCGGGGAGCGCATCGACTACGACCACGGCGTCTGGGTGCTGTGCCATCAAAAAGAACGATCTCGCCGTGCCCTCAATCCACCGGATCCCGACCACGCCGACGATGCCCCCGGCGATGCCGACGATGCCCCCGACGTTTCAGCGGGAACGTCCGGCGATTACGGGGAGTTATGGTGAGGCCTGATTGAGCGCGAGCGCACGCCGGACCGCCTCCGAGAGCTTTTCTGCAACTCGCAGCCCGCGCCGGTGCGGCCCGTCTTGTTCCCGCAGGCCCACGAGCACATCCGGCTGGATGCCCATGACCTCATTCGAACCGTCCCTCCGGAAGCGGGCGCAATCGGGCAGCTCCAAAATGCCGCCGCTGTTTTTCAAAGTCGTCGGGGTACCTCCATCGGTATGCCCGCAGCCAGCGCCCGCGGTGGGCGCGCCCATCACGATGGCCGCGCGGTTGTCCTGCAGAACAGCCGTAAACTGCTCCGCGGCCGATCCGGTGCCGCCGTTGACCAGCACGATCAGCGGACCCCGCCATAGGGCCTCTCGGTAGGGGTAATTCGCGGGATTGAACAGCATGCCGGCCCACGGCTTGTTCTTGAGGAATTGAGGGTCGGCGGAATCCAAGAGCCCCGAGGCGTAAAAGCCATCGCCCAGCCAGCGGCACGCCGGCGTCTCGCGATGCCACAGCGGCGCCGAGTCGCAGGGTGTGCGTGCCTCGCGCAAGCGGGCGGAGGTCTCATCGGCCAATTCCAATAACAGCTTCCGGTCCTGGCCCTGCGCATTCTTCGCCGCCGCACGCAGATCCGCTTCCTGTCGTGCGAACGCTTGGGCCCAGTGCTCGCCGCGCACAAATCCCACGCGCTCCGACTTGAGCCGGACGCCGGTCATCATGCGCGCCGCGGCTTCCGCCCACTCCGTCCCGCCGCCGTTGTCGGCCACATCCACGAGCAGGACGTCGGCACCCGCCGCCTTGATCGCGCCAAGCACGGCTATCAAGTCGCTGGTCATCCGATCGGCGCCCCACGACTGGATGCGGTCCGCGCAAGCATCGTCGCAGGGCGCATCGATTGGAATATGGAGTGCAAGCAGCGCCGCGGCGCAGAGCTCGGGAATCCCTTGCGGCGTAAAAATTCCGATCTTGAGCACCCCGATCCTATGGCCCGCGCGCTGGATCGTTCCCGCTGGAAACGGGTTGGGCGTCGCGGTCGCGAGCGGCTCGAAGCCCGGCATCAGTGCCGCCACCGGCGCACCCTGCATTTGGGCGTCATACTCAAGGGCGGTACAGACGCCGTTCGACGTTTTGGTCGCATCCTCTGGACCAGGCCACCGAAAGCGCACATGGCCATCGCCGAGTTTTCTTGCCAATCGATCGAACGCGTTGCGTGCGTCGACGGCATTCGATGCATTCGAGATTCGCGTCTTGGTGTCGGCGAACAGCGCCGTCAGATCCGTCTCGCGTTCCAGCGCAAGCCATTCGAGATTCGCGTACTTGGCGGCGAGCGCGGCGCGGGTTTGCTCCAAGTCGGCAAGCCACGGTGCGGAATCCCACGCGGGAGCGCCCGCCGCGAGTGTGGAGCAAAACAGCAGCGCGGCCGGAATGCACCGCCTACCTCGCGCGCAGGTCCTCGAGCACTGTGCCCTTCTCAGCCAGCTCCACCTCGTGCGGTTCATCGCGAAATTTTTCCTTGAGTGCATCTCTATACCAGTCGCGCATCGACGCAAGTCCCAACAGGCGCTGCGCATAATCGGCGGCGGCGGGCACGAGCTTGAGGCCATAAGTCCGGATTCTAAATGCGACCGGAGCGAAGAACGCATCGGCGGCCGTAAACGAACTTCCCGTGAGATAGGGTCCGCCGAAGCGCTGCAGGCCATCGCTCCACAATGTCCCCATCCGCTCGATGTCGCGCTCGAGCGCCGGCGGAAATTCCTTGAGCCGGACGGTCACGCCGCAGCTCATCGAACAGTGGTTGCGCAGCTCGCCGAATCCCGAATGCATCTCAGCCGCCGCGCTTCGGCCCCAAGCCCGCGCACGGGAATCCGCCGGCCAAACGGCTGCATGAGTTTCGGCGAGGTATTCGGCGATCGCCAGCGAGTCCCACACGGCGGTGTCGCCATCGACCAAGCACGGTACTTTGCCGCTGGGCGAAATCTTGCAGTAGCCCTCCCAGCTCGCCGGCTGCCCAAACCGCATCAAGTGCTCCCGGAAGCCGATGTTGAGCTCGCGCATCAGCACCCATGGCCGCAGCGACCAGGACGAATAATTCTTATTGGCAATGTATAAGTCGTACATCGATCTTAAGCTCCCCACACGTCGGTCGCGTAGCGAATGAAGTTTCGCCCGAGAATCTTTTCGACCCGCGCAGCCGTGTAGCCGCGCGCCCGCAGGCGCTCCGCCAGATCGAAAAACTGGTTCACTCCGCGCAAATCGACGACGAAGGGCAGCGTGTCGGGCCGCTCGCCCGCGGCGCTGACGCCCGCCTTGCGGCGCGCAGCGACTTCCTGCGCCAGAACCGTTTTATAAGCCTCAAGATCATCGATGGCGGTCACGCTGCCGTCGGTGCCGATGCCTACATGGTCCTCACCGCATACTCCCACCGCGTGATCGATGTGCGCCACCACGTCCTCCGCCATTGCGTGACCGGATGCATTCAGGAAGGGCATGAAATAGATGCCGATGAAACCGCCTTTTGAGGCCACCAACTTGAGTTCCTCATCGGTCTTGTTGCGCGGCAGGTCGTTGAGCGCGCGGCAACCGGTGTGATTGATGGAGATCGGCTGTCGCGACGCGCGCGCCGCATCCAAGCAGGTGTTCTCGCCGCTATGCGAAAGATCGACCATGATCCGATTGGCGTTCAGACGCTCGATGACCTCGTGGCCAAAAGCTGTAAGCCCCCGGTTCTCCGCGGCCATCGAACCGTCGCCAAGCCGGTTGGCCGGGTTGTAGGTGAGCTGGATCACGCGCACGCCGAGATTGGCGAACACATCCACGCGTTTGGCATCGCTGCCCAGCATGGCGGCGTTCTGAAATCCATAGATGATTCCGATCCTGCCCTCGGATTTCGCCCGCAAGATGTCGGCGGCCGTATACACCTTGATGAAATCCCTGCCATTCCCGCGGATCAGCGCATCCATCTCGGCGATGTCGCGCACCGTGAATTCGAACGGCTCCATCTCTCCTGCGACATATCCCAACGTGACGTTGACGGCGGCGAGTCCGGAGGCGTGCGCTTCACGCAGAATCCTGCCGTCGGTCGAGACGGGCTGGTCGGCGGATTTCGAGTCCGGCGCATTGGGATTCTCGAGCCCGCCCAGCGCGTTGACGATGACCGCATCCCGCCAGCGCCCCGGCCGATCGGGCGGCGCGCCGTTCTCGGCAACCAATATTTGCGGGGCAGCGATTCCCGCGGCCGCCAACCCTAGAAAACGGCGGCGATCGATGGGGGACATAATCATTCCTGGAGTCTCAAATGCGCTCGAATGCCTCCATTTTAGAGCATCGGACGCCGTTTTATGCGCAAAGCCTTACGGCACTGGCACAATGCCGCGCGATGAACTACAAGCACATCTACCATGCCGGGAATTTTGCGGATGTCGCGAAGCATGTCGCGCTGCTCTACTGCCTCGATGCATTGAAGAAAAAAGATGCAGGTTTCTTCGTGCTGGATAGCCATGCCGGCCGCGGGTTTTACGACTTGCAGGCCGCGGAGGCAAGCAAATCCGGCGAGGCGGAACGCGGCATCCAGCGCTTGATCCAAACGCGCTTGGGCGAAGAGCCGCTGATTCCCTACTTTGCCGCGATTCGCGCGCGGCGCGGCAAACGACTGGCGCGTTATCCGGGCTCGCCCGCGCTGATCGCGGGCAGTTTGCGGCCGCAGGACCGTGCGGTATTCGTGGAGTTGATGCCCGCGGAGGCGCGAGCCGGTGCGCGCGAGATCGAGTCCGCCGGGCGCATCCGGATGGAGATCGAGGACGGCTATGCGGCGCTCAAGGCTTTCTTGCCGCCGGAGGAACGGCGCGGACTGGTGCTGATCGATCCGCCCTACGAGAGCCTCGATGAACTCAAGACCATGCTGCAGGCCTTCGCCGATGCCTACCGCCGCTGGCCGAGCGGCATATTCTTGATGTGGTATCCGATCCGCAGCGCATCGCAACGCACTATGGTGCACGCACGCTTCGAAGCCCTGCGGATCCCCAAGATGCTATTCGCGGATTTGGCCATTCATCCGGACGACGCCGGTGTGGGCCTCGCGGGAAGCGGCGTGATGATAGTGAATCCCCCCTACGGCGCGGATGAGCATTTGCAGGCCGCCTATGCCGCGATCCACGCGGGGATCGCGGCTCACGCATCGGGGTATGTGGAAGTAGCGCGCCTGACGCCCGAACGAATGGCACAATGAGAGACCATATCTTGAGGATTTTGCACCATGGATCCCAACGCACTGCGCGATCAGCTCGAAAAACTGCATGCTGAACTTAAAGGTGCGCAGCAGGTGGATTCGCAGTCGAATCAGCTGATGCTCGAGGTTTTGCAGGACATTCAGCGGCTGCTCGAGCAGAAGCCTGCGGCCGACGCATCGCTGCCCGGCCGTTTGGAACAAGTCGCGGTGCAGTTCGAGGTGGATCATCCGACTCTGGCGGCGAGTTCCCGCCGGCTCATCGATTTACTCGGCAAAGCGGGGCTTTAGGAGCCCGTACCCGCCCCCGTCCAGACGATGGCGCTTTGCACTCGCGCGGCGATCTCCTCGACCGCGCGCAAGTCTGCCTCTTGCCCGCGCGCGAGTACCGCAATACTGCCGTGACCCGGGACCGGAACGATGACGCCGTGGTAGCCCTCCTTGTCGAACGGCGCCTGTTTGGACACCGAATCATGCACCAGCACCATGACGGTGATGGGCCCCATGGCCGTCTGAACCACCAGGTGCGGAACCAGGCGTCCGCGAAACGTGCAGCTGCTGGCGTAGCTCACCATGCCGGCGCCGGGGCCCAAACGCATGTGCGCGCCGCTGAGCACCTCGGCCAAATCCGCCGGCGGCACCGCAATGTCGGTGCGCGCCCACGCCTGCGGCTCGCCCGCCATATGAGCGACCACGTCCGCCGCCAAGCTTCGATTCGGAGCCGCAAGCCAGAGGCTCCCCGCGGCAACGAGGATCAGCACGCTGGCTGCCATGGCGAGCCAGCCGCGGCGCAATCCGGCCGCGCGCCCGCCGCTCGCAGACGCAGCCGGAGTGTCTACGCGCATGGCGAGTTCGAGGCGCCCCTCGAAGCGCAGCAGGCGCTCCGTGAAGCCCGCGCAGTCGCGGCAGCCTTGAAGATGCGCGGCGAGCTCCGGATCGGCGGCATGCGGTTCCGCCAGAATCGCGCGGCGATATTGGGCACAATTCATCATTCTTCGGGATCCAGGCTGGTGTCCTCGCCGCACAGCGCGCGGAGCTTGATGCGGCCGCGGAACAGGCGCGTCAGTACCGCAGCGTTCGAGAGCTTGAGTTCCGCGGCGATTTCCGCCGTGGTGTATCCCATGAGCACCTGCAACACCAAGGGTTCGCGGTACTCCTCCGGCAGCTTGAACAGCGCCGCCCTGAGCTCGGCAAGCTCCTGATCCTGCGCCGCGGCCAACATGGGTTCCTCCCTCGCAATCAGTTCATCGAGATCTACCGTCGCCAGCCGCTTGCGCTCGAAACTGCGTGCGTATTCGCGGCGTATTATGGTCAAAAACCATGGTTTGGCGGCCGCTTCGTTCAACAGCGAGTCTTGCGCCTTCCAGGCGCGCAGCATGGTCTCCTGGACCACGTCTTCCGCCAAGGCAAGATCGCGGGACAACCAGAATGCGAAGCGCAGCAGGTCCGGGCGCAGCGTTTGACAAAGCGCCTGAAAGCGGGCGCGCTTCACATTTCCGCCAATGTGATCCTTCATGTATAAATCAGCACCCGGCTTGGGATATCTTCTTGGCGATATTAACGCGTTAGCCGCGGCGATGAAGCTGATGTTAGGAGTCACAGTCAAGATGACCGGAAGTCGAGCCGATTCATTTCCGAGCACCCGCATGCGGCGCATGCGCCGCGATGAGTTTTCGCGGCGGCTGATGCGCGAAACGCACTTGAGCGTGGATGCGCTGATCTATCCGATATTCGTGGTCGAAGGCGCAAACCAGCGCCAACCCATCGGTTCCATGCCCGGGATCGAGCGGCTGTCGGTGGACGAGCTCATGCGTGAGTGCGCCGCCCTGACGCGGCTCTCCATCCCGGCGATTGCGCTCTTCCCGGTCATTCCTCCTGAAAAAAAGTCGCTGGATGCGCGCGAGTCTTGGAATCCCAATGGAATCGCCCAAACAGCCGTGCGGGCGGTGAAAAAGGAGTTCCCGGGCCTCGGGGTCATCACCGACGTGGCCCTCGATCCCTTCACCACGCATGGCCAGGACGGTCTCATTGACGACGCAGGTTATGTGCAGAACGACCTGACGGTCGAAACCCTGGTGCGCCAGGCGCGCTCGCATGCCGACGCCGGCGCAGATGTGGTCGCCCCGTCCGACATGATGGATGGGCGCATCGGCGCCATCCGCGGCGCGTTCGAGACCGCTGGCCTCGTGCACACGCGCATTCTGGCCTACGCGGCAAAATACGCCTCCAGCTTCTACGGTCCGTTTCGCGAGGCGGTGGGTTCGGCGCAGCAGCTCGGCGGAGGCGGCAAGTTGAGCTATCAGATGGATCCAGGCAATTCGGACGAGGCACTGCGCGAAGTGGCTCTCGACATTGCCGAGGGTGCGGACATGGTCATGATCAAGCCGGGGCTGCCTTACCTGGACATCGTGCGGCGGGTCAAGGATCGATTTGCAATGCCCACCTTCGTCTATCAGGTCAGCGGCGAGTACTCCATGATCATGGCGGCGGCCGCGAACGGCTGGATCGACGAGCGCGCCATTGCGCTGGAAACTCTGGTATCCATCAAACGCGCCGGCGCGGATGGGATTCTCACCTATTTTGCCAAGCGCGCGGCGGAGTGGCTGGCGCAGTGAGTCTGCCGCACGAAGCCGGCGCGCCCGACCAGTACGGAGTCGTAGGGCATCCGGTCGAACACAGCTGGTCGCCGTTCATTCACGGGTTGTTTGCAAAAACCACTGCGCAAAATCTGGTTTACCGCCTGTTCGACATCGCCCCGGATGTTTTCCGGCGCGAGACGTTGCGGTTGTTCACCAGCGGCGTGCGCGGCCTCAATATCACGCTGCCCCATAAGCAGGCGGCGGCTGAACTGGTCAACGAATTGACCCCGCGCGCCGCGCGCGCGCAGGCCGTGAATACCATTGCCTTCTTCGAAGACTCGACGCTGCTCGGCGACAATACCGACGGCCTCGGGCTGACCTGCGATCTCGAGCAGAATTTGCACCTCGACTTGACCGACAAGCGCGTCCTGATATTGGGCGCGGGCGGCGCTGCCCGCGGTGTCGTCGGCCCCCTGTTGGAGCGCGAATTGCGCCTGCTGACCATCGCCAACCGAACGCCCTTCAAGGCGCGCAAGCTCGCCTCTGAATTTGCCGACCTGGGGCAAATCGCGGGCTGCACCTTCGCGGAGCTGCAAGGCCCGGCCTATGACCTCATCATCAACGCGACCTCCGCCGGTCTGCAGGGGGAGATGCCGCCATTGCCGGCTGGTTTGGTCACCGAGGAGACCGTCTGCTACGACATGGCTTACGGCCGCGGCGAGACGCCCTTTACCTCATGGGCGCAGTCGCACCACGTGCGCCGCACCAGCAAGGGATGGGGCATGCTGGTCGAACAGGCTGCCGAATCGTTCTTGCTCTGGCGGGGCATTCGGCCGAGCACCAAGCCCATTCTCGAGGCGCTGGCGCAGCACTCATAGATCGCCCCGGCGCAGACACCGCTCAGCGCATGGTCACGAGTTCTTCCGAGCTCGTGGGATGGATGGCCACGGTGTCGTCGAAGTCGCGCTTGGTCGCACCCATGCGGATCGCCACCGCGAATCCCTGCAGCATTTCATCGGCGCCGGTGCCGATGATGTGGCAGCCGACAATTCTCTCATCGGGTCCGACGCAAACCAGCTTCATGTCGGTCCGGGTTTTACGCGTGGTCAGAGCGTGATACATCGGTGAGAATTCAGCCACGTACGCCTTGACTTGCGCTCCATGCAGCGCACGCGCCTCGCTTTCGGAGAGGCCCACCGTGCCGATCGGCGGATGCGTGAACACGACGCTCGGGATCATGTCGTAGTCCAAACGGCGATCGTGCTTGCCGCCGAACAAGCGATCGCTCAACCGCCTGCCGGCCGCGATCGCCACGGGCGTCAAGGCGGCCCGGCCGGTGACATCGCCGATCGCGTAGATGCCGGCCACGTTGGTGTTTTGAAAGCCGTCGGTGACCACATACTGATCGGCGTCGAGCGCGACGCCGGCGAGATTCACCTTAAGATCGTCGACATTCGCGTGGCGCCCGATCGCCCACAGCAAGCAATCGAAACCTGAGAACTCGCGCCCGTCCGCCGCGACCAGGGTGGAAAGACCGGAATCCTCGCGCACCGCGGCGGGCACCACGTGCTGATGCACGGTCATGCCGGCCGCCTGCAACTCGCGCATCAGCGACTTGCCCAGCATCACATCGAAGTGGGTCAGGAGATGATCCTTGCGGATGAACAACTCCACGTGGCTGCCGAGTTCGTGAAACGCGCCGGCCAGCTCGCCGGCGACATAGCCGCTGCCGACGATCGCGACGCGCTGCGGCCGCCGCTCGAGCTCGAAAAATCCGTCCGAGGTGATGCCCCGCGCGGCTCCGGGCAGCTGCGGCACGCTGGGTATGCCGCCCGTGGCGATGACGATGTGCGCCGCCGTGAGGCGCACGCCGTTCACTTCCAGCGTGCGTGCATCGACGAAGCGCGCTCTGCCGTGCACGTGCGTCACGCCCTTTGCCGCAAGATTGCGCGCATAGATGCCGTTCAAACGCAAAATGTAGGCGTCGCGCCTTTGCTTCAAAGCCCCCCAGTCGCTATCGCCCAAGGTGATGCCGAAGCCGTAATCGGGCGCGTCCTTGAGCGCGAGCGCGATGCTCGCCGCGTTCCACATCACCTTCTTCGGCACACAGCCGACGTTCACGCAGGTGCCGCCCAGGCGGCCGGATTCAATCACCGCAGTCTTCGCGCCGTACTCGGCCGCGCGCTGCACACAGGCGAGGCCCCCGCTGCCGCCGCCGATGCTGATCAGGTCGAAAGCTTCGCTGGACACTGTGAACTCCATCCTAAAGAGCGCCAAAAACCCAATGATATACTCAAGGGGTTAATTACTCGCGAATGAGGTGCCGGGGTGATCGGTTTAGTCGTCATGCTTGCCATCGTCGTCGCTCTGATCGTTTACATCGCAGGCGTCTACAACGGGCTGGTCGGCCTGCGCGAAAACGTCAAAGTTTCCTGGGCGAACATCGACGTGCTCTTGAAGCAGCGTCACGACGAGCTGCCCAAACTGGTGGAGACCTGCAAGCGCTATATGCAGTTCGAGCAGGACACGCTGGAAAAAGTCATGCGCGCCAGGGGCGCGGTCAGTCAAGCGAGCGCCTCCGGCAACATCGCGGCCGTCGGCGCCGCCGAGCAGCAGCTGCGCTCCGGCATGACGCGCCTGTTTGCCGTCGCCGAGAACTATCCGCAGCTGAAAAGCGACGAGACTTTCAGGCAGCTGCAATCGCGGATCACGGCCCTCGAGGAATCCATCGCCGACCGGCGCGAGCTCTACAACGATCAAGTGAATCTCAATAATATCCGGGTGAAGGTTTTCCCGGACGTGATGATCGCGCAGCGCTTCGGCTTCATGCCGGCGCACTTGCTGGAATTCGCGGATGGCGAGAAAGCCGACGTCGACATGGGCACGCTGTTCCGGGCTTAAGGTTCGCCTCGGTTTCCTCCGCACATGCGCGGCCACGATCAAGATATTGTGCCTTTTCTGCTGGTCGCTTCCGCGGCGGGCGCGATCGGGTCTTTCTGGTTCGCCTACAAAAAGTGGCGCGAGAACCGCTTGGTCGCGGACCTGCCCACCTCGCGCGTGCGCTCCGCCGCGCAAGGCTACGTCGAGCTCTTGGGCCACGGCGTGATGCTGCCGAACAAGACCACCCTCGCGCCGTTGACCCGAAAACCCTGCACCTGGTGGCATTACAGCATCGTCGACAAGCGCTCGAAGTCGCGGACGGTGGTGGACCGCGCCACCAGCGACGCGCCGTTTCTGCTCGACGACGGCAGCGGACGCTGCCTGATCGATCCGCGCGGCGCGGAGGTGTTTGCGCAAGCCAAGGACGTCTGGTACGGCGCGACGGAATGGCCGGAAGTGCGCCTTCCCCGCGGCGAGGGCTTGCTCGGCAAACTGACGGATCTCCTGCTGTCCGGCGGCCGCTACAAGTACACGGAGAGCCGGCTGCAGCCGAACGAGACGGTGTGTGCGGTCGGCGCGTTCCGCGCTCTCGGCGGCGTCCACGTCGAGGACCCGGAGGCCGCCGTGGCGGCGCTGCTGCACGATTGGAAGCAGGATCAAAAGACGCTGCTCGAACGATTTGATGGCAACCACGACGGCGTCTTGGACCCCGAGGAATGGGAGCAGGCGCGCGCGGCGGCGCGCCGTGAGATCACTGAGCACATGGTGGTCAAGCCTCAAGCAGGAGAGTTCCCCGTCCTGTCGCAGCCCGCCGACGGCCGCGCGTTTCTGCTGTCGGCCTCAGACGGACAAGCGCTGGCGCGGCGCCTGCGCCTGGTGAGCGGCGCGCTGCTCGCGCTAGGGGTTTGCTTGAGCGCGTTGCTGGGCTGGATGCTCAAGCTCGTCTGATAGAATCGCGGAGTGGACAACCCCCTTCTGCAGTTTGATTCCCTGCCCGCCTTCGATCGCATCGAGGCGGCCCATGCGCGGCCGGCGCTCGAACAGATCTTGTCGGAGAACCGCGCGCGGCTTGCGGAATTGACGGCGCAGCCGGACCCCACTTTTGCCTCGCTGGTCATACCCGTCGAAGAGCTGAGCTACCGCGTGAGCCGCGTGTGGAGCCCGATCGGTCATTTGAATGCCGTCGCCAACTCCGCGGAAATGCGCCAGGCCTACAACGAATGCGTGCCGCTCTTGACCGCCTACTCCTCGGAACTCGGCCAGAACACCGCCTTGTTCGCAGGCTACACCGAGGTCCTCAAGCGCGAAGGGGCGAGCCTCGATTCGCCGCAGCGTAAAGTGCTGGAAAACGCGCTGCGCGATTTCCATTTGGCCGGCGTCGACTTGCCCGCGGATCGCAAAGCGCGCTACCGCGAAGTGGTGCAGCGCCTCGCCCAGCTCGCGACCAAATTCTCGGAGAATGTGCTCGACGCCATGAAGGCGTTCACGCGCAGCGTGACCGACGGCGCCGAGCTTGCCGGGTTGCCGGCGAACGCCATCGACCGCGCCGCGGCGGATGCGCGCGAGGCGAACCAGCCGGGCTGGCTGTTCAAGCTCGATCAACCGACTTATACGACCGTCATGAGCAGTTCCGAGAACCCGCGGTTGCGGCGCGACATCTACGAAGCCTGGGTCACGCGGGCTTCCGAGTTGGGGCCGAGCGCGGGGCGTTTCGATAACAATCCCGTCATCGCCGAGATCCTGCCGTTGCGTCACGAGCTCGCGCAGCTCTTGGGCTACCAGAGCTTCGCCGACTATGCGCTCGCCACGCGCATGGCGAAAAGCAGCAGGCAGGTGCTCGGGTTCTTGGACGATTTGGCGCGCCGCTGCCTGCCCGCCGCACGCCAGGAATTTTCGGATCTCGAAGAGTTTGCCGGGCGCAAGCTCGACCCCTGGGATTTGGCATTCTTCAGCGAGCGGCTGCAGGAGAGCCGCTTCAAGGTGTCGCAGGAGGCGTTGCGGCCCTATTTTCCGCTGCCCAAGGTATTGTCCGGTTTATTCACGCTGACGCAGCGTCTGTACGGCATCACGGTGCGCGAGCGCCCGAATGTCAGCGTGTGGCATCCGAGCGTGCGCTATTACGATCTCGAGAATTCTCGCGGCGAGATCATCGCGGGTTTCTATCTCGACCCCTACTCGCGCAACGAGAAACGCAGCGGCGCTTGGATGGACGAATGCGTGGTGGCCAAGTCGCTGCCCGCCGGCAAGGCGTTGCCGGTCGCGCAGCTGGTGTGCAATTTCACCGCGCCGGTCGGCGCCGTACCCTCGCTTCTCACCCACGACGAGGTCACGACGCTGTTCCACGAATTCGGCCACGGGCTGCATCACATGCTCACGCGCGTGGCCTACCCCAGCATCGCCGGGATCAACGGCGTGGCGTGGGACGCGGTGGAGCTGCCGAGTCAATTCATGGAGAATTTCGTCTGGCGCACCGAGGTGCTGCCGCTCATATCGGCGCACGCGTCGAGCGGCGAGCCGCTGCCGGTGGACATGCTGCAACGCCTGCTCGGCACGCGCACGTTCAATGCGGCGCTCGACACCCTGCGGCAAATCGAGCTCGCCAGTTTCGATTTCGAGCTGCATGCGCATTTCGATCCGGCCGCGGGCGCCAAGGTGACCGAGACTCTGCTGCGCGTCCGGCAGCGCATCGCGGTGGTGCCGGCCGCGCCCTTCAATCGAATGCCGGCGAGCTTCGCGCATATATTTGCCGGCGGCTATGCGGCGGGATACTACAGCTACAAATGGGCCGAAGTACTCGCCGCCGATGCCTTCGAAGCATTCGAGCAGGCCGGCGTGTTCGACAGCGCCACGGCCGCGCGCTTCCTCGATTCCATTCTCGCGCGCGGCGGGAGCCTCGATGCCATGGAAGCATTCGTGCGCTTCCGCGGACGCCAGCCCGACGTTCGGCCGCTGCTCAAACAGACCGGCATAGCGGCGTGAGGCGCCTCGCGGCCGCGCTCGCCTTGACGCTCGCCGCGGCGAGCGGGCACGCGGCGATGGCCTATGTCAGCGATGAACTCGTGCTCGGCGTCTATGCCGAAGAGAACAGCCAAGGCGAGCGCCTGACGACGCTGCACTCGGGTGCGGCCGTGGAAACTCTGTCGACCAGCGGGGAATTCACCCAGGTCCGATTGGCCGACGGCACCATGGGATGGGTCAAATCCACTTTTCTGACGACGCACGAGCCGGCAACCGTCCGGCTCAAACAGCTCCAAGAGGAGATCGACCGCAGCCGCGCGACCACGCCGGCGCTTGCCGAGGCCGCCGCCCGCAGCGAGGTGGAGCATCTGCAGGCGGAACTCAAGGCCAAGCAGGCGGAATTGGACGCTCTCCGGGCAGCGCCTGCCCCGCCGCAGGCCGCGGCGGTGGTCCCGCCCGTGATCGCCTCCAGTGGCGTCGCCGGTGGCGTGGCCTTGGGCGCCTTGGCTGTCACTGCCGCCTGCGGCTTTTGGCTGGGATATGCCACCCTGGCGCGCCGCGTGAGGCAGAAATTCGGCGGTATCAGGGTTTATTAGGCGCTAGGGGCCCGAGCCCCAGCCTTAAGCTAGGCCCTTTGACATATCGGTTTGACTATAGCCCGGCGGTTGGGGCCTAAAGGAGAACTGGGTCCGTGGCATCTGTCGCTCTAAGAGCCTAAACTCCCCCGATGCACGACCTTCGCCGTAATGATTACGACGTGACGAATTCCGTCCAAGTCAGTTCCACGGTCGCGGTCTGCGCCGCCGTACGCGAGCTGTTCGCGAGCGGCTGGCCGGGCGAGTCCTTTGATCGAGTCGCCGTGGCTTTTGATGAATTCGACCGATTGTTCGGCGGCCGCATGCCGGGGTATCACGGCGTCGACACCGTATACCACGATCGCCAGCATTCTCTCGACATGGCGCTGGCCATGGCGCGCCTGCTCGTCGGCTACGAAAAAACCGCCGCTCCGCATCAGCGCTTCGGCGTAGAGCGGGTGGTGATGGCGCTGGTCACATCGCTTTTTCACGACGCCGGCTACATCCGCGAGTTCGATGACTTAAAGCACCGTAACGGCGCCGAATTCACGCTGTATCACGTGACCCGCAGCGCCCGCTTTTTGGCCCGCTTTCTGCCGAGCATCGGCATGGATAGCTGGGTTCCCATTTCGACCCGCATCGTGCATTTCACCGGCTACGAAATTCAACTCAGCCGCATACAGCTCGCGGACGAGCGGGACCGCAAGCTCGGTCACTTGTTGGGCACGGCCGATCTGATCGCGCAAATGGCGGATCGCTGCTACTTGGAAAAGTGCCGGGACCGCCTGTACCCAGAATTCGTGCTGGGCGGCATAGCGGCCTCGCCCGGCAGCGACGGGACCTTGCACGTTCGCTACAGCTCCGGCCTCGACTTATTGCGCCAAACCCCGCGATTCGTGCGCGAGACGCGCACGGAACGGCTGGAAGGCGAGTTCCAGCACGCCTACCGCTTTGTGGAACCGCTATTCGACGGCAAGAATCCTTACCTCGAAGCCATCGACCGCAATCTCGGCTATTTGCACAATGTGTTGCGCGCCGAGCGCTGGCGATTGTTGCGCCGCAATCCGCCGTTGTTCACTTCCGAGGACAACCAGCTGGGGCAGGTGCGCGGTTTGATGGTGTCACGCTTGAAGGCCCTCTGGGCGTAACGCCCGCTCCCCTGCGCCTCAAGGCCAATCGATGCCCGCCACAAAGCGGGCGTGCAGCAAATCGAGCTGCTCCAGAACGTATTCCTTGCCGAGCAACGGCGCCTCCTCGAGCGTTTCGCGCAGCAGCGCCGGAGTCAAGGCCGCGCACGCCTGCGCCGCAACCGGCGCGAAGCTGAAATGCCACGGTTCGGGCTGCACGCCGGACAATACCCCCCGGAAAGGGCGAAAAAAGCCGAAGCGGGCGGCGTTTGCCTCCAGCCACTCCGCGAGCGCGGCGAACGGTCCCGGGGGCGTGAATTCCGCCGCCGTGAGCTCCACGCGATACCCAGGAGCCAGCGCCTTGCGATCGATGAGATCGAGGTCCGTTCCCCAGTGGTGGCGGCTCGCCCCGGGGAGCGCCGACCACACCAGGATCGCCGCGACGCGTTCCGGCGGCGACAGCTGCGCGGCGTTAAGAGCCTGGCCCGACGCGTCCAGGAGCGGCCTCGTCCCCGAGAATTTGCCGTTCCAGATGGCGAGTTGGCGCTCGAAATCGCGGAAACTGCTCTCCGGCACCACATCGAAGCCATCCGCCAGCGCCGCCCGGCGCAAACTTAAGAAGGGCGCCACCACGTGCCGGTGCAGCGCGCACTTAGGATCCGCCAAATCGACGATGTGGGTGCGGACGCGGCCGGTAAGCTCAGCCGGGGTCACGACACCGCTTCACGGGCGGCCGCGAGTTCCACGACTTGGTCGATGACTTCGATGAATGTTGCGATCTCTTGCGCACCTGAAACGGTGTACTGGCGGTCAAAAATGAAGTTCGGCACCCCCGTGATCCCGAGCACCGAGGCGTGTCTTTCCGCGGCGACCACGCCGTCCTGCCCCTCCCGCAAGACCACCGCGGCGCGGACTTCGCGCTCCGTCAGGCCCGCCTCGACGCCGAAACGCACCAATTCCTCGACCTCCCCGATATCGCAACCCTCCTCGAAATACCCCTGCATGACCCGCTCCGCGACTTCGCTTTGCAGATCATGGCGTGCCGCATGCGCGATCAGGAGATGCGACCTTCGGGTGTTCGGCAAACGCTGGATCAGGTCGAAGCGAAACTGCAAACCGACCGCCTCGCCATGCCGCACCAGGGCGGCATGGGTATCGGCGAGCTGCGTGAGGCCCCCGAGCTTGGCCGCGAGAAACCCCTCGCGCGGCACGCCTTCCCAGGGCATATCCGGGTTAAGTTCAAAGGGGCGCCAGGTGACTCGCGGCTCGAACTGCGGCCGCGCCGCCAGCGCGAGCTCAAAGCGCCGTTTGCCGAGGTAGCACCAGGGGCAAATCGTGTCTGAATAGATGTCAATTCGCATGCTGGCGCCCATCAGCCGCCGATTGTACCCGGCCCCTTATGGGCTTGGGTGTGAACGAGTATCATCCTTCAATGGCGAAGAGCCTCAAAACCAAGTATTTGCTGCTCGCCCTCGGGGTAGGAGCCGGACTGTCGCTGCTGCTCGGCGGACTTGCCTATTACGAGCACCGGATCACCACGGCCGACATCAACCAGCTCACCTTTGCCACGGTCGAGCAAAAGCTCGAAGCCGACCTCGAGGCGCGTGCCAACAGCGTCAGCGCGGTGACCGGCGCGCTCTTGGCCCCGGCGCTCGCCGCGGGCAAAAACACCGCCATCGCCTCGATTGCGGCGCGGCTGCTCGAGGAGCGGGACATCGAGCGGGTCGAGGTCACGGATGGCGACGGCGGCATTTTGTTCTCCGGCAGCAATCCCCAGGCGCAGAAGGCCGCGGTCGGGCCGTTTGTGGTCAAGAGCAGCATTCCTCCGGGCGCCGGGGTATTGGCGCAGCGCAGCGGAGATCTCACCATCTGGGTGAGCCGGGCGCGGATGCAGGAAACGCTTGCCAGCATCCGCGCGCAGCTCGAGCATCAGCAGGGCAACCAGGTCAAACGCATGCGCGGCCTGCTCGCCGGCGTCACACTGCCGCTGCTCGCGCTGGGATTGATCGGCGCCTGGTTCGTCGCGCGCCAATTGGCGCGGCCGATCTCGGCCTTGATCAAATCGGCGGACCGCATCGGTCAGGGCGACTACACCGGGCCCTTGGACGTCGCGCGCCGCGATGAGCTCGGCGAATTGCAGCATGCCCTCGAGCGCATGCGGCAAAAGCTATCCGAAACCACGATCACCAAGAATTATCTCGACACCGTACTCAACAGCTTGAGCGACTCGGTGCTCGTGACCACGCCGGACGGCCTCATCAAGACCTGCAACGAGGCCACGGAGCGGCTCCTGGGTTACGCCGAGGGCGATCTCGTCGGCAAGCCGTTGATCGACTTCATCGATGAAGCGCACCGCAACGCTTTCGACCTCTCGAGTTCGGCGCCGGAAGCGCGTGAGACGGTATTGCGCACCGCCAGCGGTCAGACCATTCCGGTGTCGATGGCGGCATCGACGATCACCACTCCCGACCCGCAGTTCCAGGGCAACATCTACGTGGCGCGCAACATCACCGAGCGCAAGCGCGCCGAGCGCCGCATCCGCTATTTGGCGCGCTACGACACGCTCACGAAAATGCCGAACCGCATGCAGTTCCAGCATCTGCTGCAACAGGCGATCGCGCGCTCGCGCCGCAACCAGCGCTCCCTCGCGCTCTTGTATCTCGATTTGGACCGGTTCAAGGAAGTCAACGATACCTTCGGGCATTCGGCGGGCGACCGCACGCTCGAGATTTTGAGCGAGCGGCTGACCCGGAACTTGAGCAAGGACACCGTCATCGGCCGCCTCGCCGGCGACGAGTTCGCCATGTTCATCGACGACCTGCCGATCGATGTCGACAATCGGCCCACGTTGAGCGCCCTGGCGCGCACGCTGCTCGACGAAATAAGCCGCACTTTCTACGTCAACCAGCAAGAGGTTTATCTCACGGCCAGCATCGGCGTCGCGATCTGCCCGTACGACGCGGAGAATGTGATCGACTTGATCCGCAACGCCGATGCGGCGATGTATCACTCGAAGCAAAACGGCGGCAACACCTGCGCGTTCTACGTGCCGCAAATGAACGCCGCCGCGGTCGAAAGGCTGATGTTGAAGAGCAAATTGCGCCGGGCCTTGGAGCGCGACGAACTGGTGATCCTGTATCAGTCCAAGGTGGATCTGCGGGACGGCCGCGTGGTGGGCGCCGAGGCGCTGCTGCGCTGGCGGCTGCCCGGCCACGGCGATATTTCGCCGTCGCACTTCATTCCGCTCGCGGAAGAGACCAGTCTCATTTTGGATATCGGCGAATGGGTGCTGAACCGCGTTTGTTCCGACTACAGGGAATGGCAGAAAGTCGTGCCGCAGCCCGGCCGGATCGCGATCAATCTGTCGCTGCGCCAGCTGAAACAGGCGAGCTTCATCGCGCGCTGCCGCAGCGCGTTCCGCAAGCACGGCGTTTCGCCCACCTGCTTCCAGCTCGAGGTCACGGAAACGACTTTGATGACCGATCCGCAGCGCACCATCGGTCTCTTGAACGAGCTCTATGCGATGGGACTGCATCTTGCCATCGATGACTTCGGCACCGGATATTCCTCGCTTTCCGCCTTGCAGCAGTTCCCCATCGGCACGCTGAAAATAGATCAGTCGTTCGTGCGCGACCTCGCCGTCGACTCCAACGATGCCGCGCTGGTGCGGACCATCATCGACATGGGCAAGAGCCTCGATCTCGAGGTGATCGCCGAGGGCGTGGAAGCGAGCGAGCAGCTCGAGTTTCTGCGCAAGCACGGCTGCTTCTACGCGCAAGGGCGCCTGTTCGGCGATGCCATGGAAGCGAACAAGCTGCTCGCCATCCTCGCGAGCCAGACACCCGGTCACGCCCACCACGCGGCGCTGTGCGCTCCCGCCATCTTGCGGCCGCAGGTTAAAATACATCGCTGATGTTGACCGCGAGGGATCTCACCCTGCGGCGCGGTCCGGAGCCGCTGTTCGAAAAGGTCGACTTCACGATATTCCGCGGCGACAAGATCGGGCTCACCGGCGCCAACGGCTCCGGCAAATCCAGTCTATTCGCCGCCCTGCAGGGAGAACTCTCGCCGGACCGCGGCGACATCGAAGTTCCCGCAGCCTTGAAAATTGGCCACGTCGAGCAAGAAATCGCCGCGATTGACCGCGCGGCGATCGAGTTCGTGTTGGACGGCGATAAGGAGCTGCGCGCCGTCATGGCGGCGATCGAAGACGCCGAGCGGCGGGATGCGGCCATGGAACTTGCCGAACATCACGCCGCGCTGCAAGCCGTCGACGGCTATCGGGCCCGCGCGCGCGCCGCGGCCATCATGCACGGCTTGGGAATCAAGGCGTCCGAGCACGGCCGCAAGGTGTCTGAATTCTCGGGCGGTTGGCGCGTGCGCTTGGGAATGGCGCGTGCGCTCAATTCGCGGGCCGACCTCCTGCTGCTCGATGAGCCGACGAATCACCTGGATCTCGACGCCATCGTATGGCTGGAGGATTGGCTCACCACCACCCCCTGCACGCTGCTCATGATTTCGCACGACCGCGAATTTCTGGACGCAATCGTCGGCCGGATTCTGCATATCGAGAACCAGACGATCCGCTCCTATTCCGGGAATTACTCGCAATTCGAAGAGAAGCGCAGCGAGGAGCTGGCGCTGCAGCAGGCACTGCAGGTGCGGCAGGTGCGCAGGGTCGCGGAAATCACCTCCTTCGTGGTTCGATTCCGCGCCAAGGCCAGCAAGTCGCGCCAGGCGCAAAGCCGCTTGAAGATGCTGCAGAAGATGGAGCGCATCGTGCCGGCGCATGTCGACAGCCCGTTTGAATTCGAATTTAGGGAGCCCGTAAAAACACCGCGGCCGCTCTTGACCGTGGAGGATGCGGCCTCACGCTATGGAGACCGCAACATCGTAAGCGGCATCAATGTGTCGATCGGCCCGCAGGATCGGATCGCCTTGTTAGGCCCAAACGGCGCCGGCAAATCCACCTTGACCAAGATGCTGGCCGGGGAAGCCGCGCCGTCGAGCGGCCGGCGCATTCCCGCCGCCGATCTCGCCGTCGGCTACTTCGCGCAGCAGCAGATGGAGCAGTTGCGGCCGGATTGCACCGCCTTCTGGCATATGCGCAACTTAGGCGGCGCCGACTACGCCGGCGGCGAGGAGCAACGGGTTCGCGACCACTTGGGAAGCTTCGGCTTTCGGGGCGACCGTGCATTCGAGCCGGTCGGCACGTTCTCAGGCGGCGAGAAGGCGCGTCTGACGCTCGCACTCCTCGTGGCCCGGCGGCCGAACCTCTTGCTGTTGGACGAGCCCACCAATCACCTGGACCTCGACATGCGCCATGCGCTCACCGTCGCGCTGCAAGGCTTCGAAGGCGGCATGCTGGTCGTCTCTCACGATCGGCATTTGATCAAGACCGTGGCCGATACGCTGTGGCTGGTGGCCGACGGCAAACTCAAGGTGTTCGACGGCGATCTCGACGATTATCAAGAGTGGCTCAAATCGCGCGGCAAGGCGCGGGAGGACGGCAAGGCGCGAGACGGATCGCAAACAACTGCCGAACCGCGCAAGGCCCCGCGCCGGCGCGACGCCCTGACTCAATGGCGGCGCGAACTCTCACAAATCGAGCGGCGCATCGGCGTCATCACCGCCGAGCTCGCGGCGCTCGACGCGGAGCTTCAGGATTTCTCCGCGCGCGGCAAGCACGTCAAACCGGGCAAGGCTGCCAAACCCGACGAGTTCGCGAAGCTCGCCGACAAGCGGGCTCGGCTGTCCCGCGACGCCGCCGCCTTCGAGGCGCGCTGGGTGGAGGTCGGGACCGCGATCGAAGAGGCGGAGGCGCAAAGCTCCTGAAGACTTTCCGGCTGCTCGTTCTCGCCGCGTTGGCCGCCTGGTTGGCGCTGGCGATCTGGAATTCCGTAAAGCCCTTGCCGCCCGGTATGGAGGTGGCGTCGCCGGCGGCGCGGCTCGCCGAATCCCAAGTAGCGATCCTGGACGGTTCGCCGCGGCGCCGGGAAATCCTCGCGCACGAACTCGCCGCCATCGATCGCGCGGCAGAGGTCATCGTGCTCGGCCAATGCCCGATGGTGCGCGAGGTCGGACTGCATCTCTTGGCACGTAAGCGCCAGCGCCCCAATCTTAAGATCGTACTGATCGTCGATCCCTCGAACGAAGCCTACGGCGGCACACCGGCGCAGTATCTGACCGAGCTCGAACGAGCCGGCGTCATCGTCGCGCGCACCCGCTTGAATCGCATGCGCGATTCGAGCCCGCTGTACACCGCGCTGTGGCGGCTCGGTATCGCTTGGTGGAGCGACCCGTACGACGAAGCACCCGGCGAAATCAACCTGCGCTCCACGCTGCGCCGTTTGACCTTCAAAGCGGATGACCGGCAACTCGTCGTTGCCGATGACGGTTCCGGCGGCTGGTACAGCATCGTGGCCGGCGCTGCGGCCGGCGAGGTCGGCGTGGAACTGCACGACGGCCTGGCCCGCGACATCGCGGTGAGCGAACTTGCGATCGCCGCCTGGTCGACGCAGGATGATCGGCTGCCGCCGGCGCCAGAGGCCAAGGGCCGCGGCTTGGGTTCGATCGACGCCCGGTTCTTGACCGAGGGCGCGATTCGCACCGCTTTGCTCGACGCCGTCGCGGCGGCGGCCGCCGGCGATGAAATCAGTTTCGCGGCGCGGGCGATGAGCGACCGGCCGCTGATCGACGCGGCGTTGCGCGCCGCGGAACGCGGCGCGCGCATCCAGATTCTGCTCGATCCTGAAACAGCGCCCAACCGTGCGGTGGCCGGGGAGCTCTCCGGCGCCCGAGGACCGATCGAGGTACGCTGGTTCGCACCGGAGCAGTCCGCGGGGCAGTCCGCGGAGCACAAGCACACGGCGCTCGCCATCATCCGGCATCGCGGCGAGCTCTGGGTCAATTTGGGAGCCGCGGATTTCACCCGCCCCAGTCTCGATGATTTCAACCTCGAGGCCGCAGTCGAATTGCGCCTGCCCGCGCGCTCCGCGGCGGCGCGCGCCGTGCTCGAGATATTTTCGCGGCAGTGGTCGGGCGCGAGCGCCGATGCGCGGTTGGCGGATGATTCGAAGTCCGCGTATTGGCGGTATCGCTTGCTGCAGGCGGCCGGTCTAGCGGGCTTCTGACTCTTTGGCGAGCAGCGCCTGAGTATCGGCGACGATCCGCGCGAGCGCCGTGCCGGCCGCTTGATTGTAGGCCTCGACGATTGCCGTCAACCTATTGTCCGCCGCCGGTTGCCGCTCCTCCGCTTCGAGCCGGCCGAGCACGCGCCGATCCGCGGAACTGCCGACACGCGCCAAGAGATGCACGTGAACCGTCGGCGCGGCGGCGCCCTCCGTGCCCTCTGCGGCCGCGTATTCGGCCTGAAAATCAGCCACATCGATTTCCAGCCAGTAGCCGCTGCCGAACGCCGAGGTCTCCGCATGCACATTGCGCAGATTCGCGCGCACTCGAAACGTCTGCAGGGCAAGGTCCCGCACCACATCGTCGAGCCGGCCGCTCCAGCGGGCCCCGGCGAAATAATCAAGGCGCCGGTCCGGATACAGCGCCGCGATGAACTCGGAATCGAGTCCCGTGCGCACCAGGGGCTTCAGCACCGTGAGGTCGACGGGTACTTCCGGCCCTGAGGGCGCGGCCTTGGCCGACAGGACGTAGACCGACTGCGGCGGCGCGTGACTCTGGAAGAACGATCCGCCGCAGCCCGTGACCGCCAGCACCGCCATCAGATAGAAGAGCCGCCTCACCTCGGCACCACGACGCCGTGATAGGTCGACTCATACAGGAGCTCCGACGGGTTTTGCTTCAGCGAGCGCGACAGATCGCGCAGGTCGTGGGCGGCGTCGCGGCTTTCACGCAGCAGTTGCTCGAGTTGGGGCAGACCCTGATGGGTGAATTTCGACAGACCCGGCTCGTTGTCCGCCACGAAACTCTGCAAATGACTCGAGATATCGGTGAGACTCTCGGTGATGTGCCGCACGTTGACGAGAGCGGTCTTGATGTCCGGCGCGACGTCGCTCGTCACGCTGCGCAAATCGGCGGCGGCGCTTTCCACCTCGTGCGAGGCGCTGCGCATGTCGGCCACCAGCTGCTTCACATCACGCACCGTCTCGGGCAGGCCCTTGCTCGCCAGTCGGGCGTTGTCGAGCGTCTCGCGCAGCGCGTTCACATTCTCGTCGCTGAAGACTTCGTTGACGTGATCCACCAACTCGATGGTGTGAGCGGCGAGCGCGGGCAGGCTGCTCAGCAGCACATCGAAATCCGAACGCGTCGAGCGAATGATCGGGTAGCGGTGTCCCTGCGCGAGGGCGCCGGTGGCTGTCGCCTTCGGATCCTGTTCCAGGTCGATGAACAGCAAGCCGGTGATGCCTTGCAGGCTCAATGAGGCCAGAGTGCGGCCGTCGATCGGCGCGGTCGACTCGATCTCGGCGATCACTTCGACCCGCCTGCGTTGCTCCGGGTCCAGCATGATGCGCGCCACTTTGCCCACATCGACGCCGAGATAGCGCACCGGGCTGCCCGCCGTGAGGCCGCTGACCGTGCCGTTGAAGTAGATTTCGTAGGGCTGGTAGGTGCGCTTGTCGCGCTGGTCCGTATACCAGAATACGAACGACACCGCCATTGCGATGACCAGCAGCACGAAGGCGCCCACGACCACGTAGTTGGTGTCCCTATCCATGCGCGGCGTTCTCGGCGGCGCGGGCCCGCGACCCGTGAAAATACTGCTGTATCCAGGGATGCGGGTTTTTCATTATTCCCTCGAGCGTGTCGCTGATCATGCGCCCGTCGACGATCACGCCGACGCGGTTGCAGGTGCGCAGCAAGCTGTCGAGGTCGTGTGTGATCATGACTACCGTGAGGTGCAGTTCCGCATGAAGATACAACAGTAGCTCATCGAAGGCCGCGGCGGAAATCGGATCGAGCCCCGAGGTCGGCTCGTCGAGGAACAGGAGCTTGGGTTCGAGGCTCAAAGCGCGCGCCAGCGCGGCCCGTTTGACCATGCCGCCCGACAATTGCGCGGGATACTTGCCGGCGGCGTCCGGGGTCAGTCCCACCAGCGCGAGGTTGAGCGCGGCGAGCTCGTCCAGGGCCTCCTCCGGCATCGAGTAGTACTCGCGCAGCGGCAGCTGAATGTTTTGCGCGACGTTCAAAGAGCTGATCAACGCCCCGCTTTGGAATGTCACGCCGTAGCTTTGCGCCATGGCGAGCTCTTCCGGGCGGGTGAGATCCTGCAGGTTTTTTCCATACACTTGAACGGTGCCGGCCTGCGGCCTGCGCAGCCCCAAAATCGTGCGCAGCAGTACCGACTTGCCGGCGCCCGAACCGCCGACGATGCCGAATATCTCATTCTGCCGGACCTCAAGATCGAGGCCATTATGCACGACCTGCGCGCCGAAGCGGTTCACCAGGCCGTGCACGCGAATCACCGGTTGGGCCGGATCGGCCATCAGAAATCGATCTGCACGAACAGCACCGCGAACAGCGCGTCGGCGAGGATGACCAGAAAGATGGATTGCACCACCGCCATCGTCGTCAGGCGTCCGAGCTCCCGGGCCGAATCGCGCACCTGCATGCCGCGGTAGGTGCCCACCATGCCGATGAGCAGGGCGAATACCGGTGCTTTGACGAGTCCGGCCCAAAATGTGGTCGGCGACAGCGCTTCGCGCAGGCGAGCCATGAATTGCTCCGGCGGGATGTGCAGCTGCAGCGACGCCAACAATCCTCCGCCCGCGAGTCCCATCGCGTCGGCGATGACGGTCAAGAGCGGCAGCGCGATGGCCAGGGCCAGTATTCGCGGCACGACCAAGAGCTCGATCGGATTCATTCCCATGGCGCGCAGCGCGTCGGTCTCCTCATTGAGCTGCATCACTCCGATCTCGGCGGCGAAGGCGCTGCCGGAACGGCCGGCGACGATGATGGCCGTGAGCAGTACGCCCATTTCGCGCAGCACGCCGATGGTCACCAGATCGACGACGAAGATATCGGCGCCGAATCGCGACAGCTGCTGGGCCCCGAGATACGCCACCACGACGCTGATCAGAAAGGCGATGAGCGAGACAATGGGAATGGCCGTGACGCCGGTTTCGTAGACATGCCGCGCAAGCGACGGAATCCGCAGCGCCCGCGGGCGTGAAAAGGCTTGGCCGAAAACCGTCGCGATGCGGCCGAAGAACCCGAGCACCCCGCGCGCCTCGTCGCCCTGCAGCACCGCCCATCGTCCCAGCTTGCCGAGAGCGCTCGGCAGAGGCGTCGCCGGGTCGGGCGGCGCGCTCAATATGGCCTGCCGCTCGAGAGTGAGTTTCTCGAGCAACTGCAGCGTGTGCGGCGGCCCGCCCTCGTGGCGTACGTGCAATTGCGCACCGCCGAGATCGGCCAGGCGCCCGAGCAATGCCCACACCGGTCCGATCCCCGGATGCAGGGCATGGGACCAATCGCAGATCAGGGTGCCGCTGGTCGGGCCCGGCAAAGCGGAGAGCTCAGCGTCGATTTGCGCCATCCCGCCCAGGGACCAATCGCCGTTCAAAAACAGCCGCCAATCCTCGCCTTCCCGCTGCAGCGCCAACGCGTCCATCGCTATATGCTAGTGGAATGCATAACGATCCGCTGCTGCAGATCTTGATCCTGCTCACGGCCTCGGTGTGCGTCGTCGCGGGCGTGCGCAAGCTCGCGTTGCCCGCGATCTTGGGCTACCTCGCCGTGGGAATGCTCTTGGGTCCGCACGCGCTCGCATTGGCGGTCGACAACGACACCACGCGGCTGCTGGCGGATTTCGGCGTGGTGTTCCTGGTGTTCACGCTGGGACTGGAATTCTCCCTGCCGCGCCTGGTCGCCATGCGCTGGGAAGTTCTCGGGGTCGGCGGCGCGCAGGTGCTGCTTACGACCGCCATCGTGGCGGCGGGTGCGGTCCTGGCGTTCGGCATCGCGCCGGCGGTCGCCGTGGTCATCGGCGGCGCCGTCGCAATGTCCTCGACGGCGATCATCATTTCGCAGCTGACCGAGCAATCGGAAAACAACCGCACTCACGGCCGGCTCGCCGTGGCCATCTGTTTATTTCAGGACCTGAGTTTTCCTTTGCTGCTCGCCCTGGTGTCGGCGCTCGCGGGCGGCGGCCGCAACGCCGCGGCTCCGCATCTCCTCGCCGCCATCGGCATCGCCGCATTCGCGCTGCTCCTGGTGCTCGCCGCGGGCCGCTGGCTGCTGCGCCCGCTGTTTCTGGTGATCGCGGCCGTGCGCTCGCCGGAGCTGTTTTCGCTCGCGGTGCTGCTCGCGGTGCTGGCCTCGGCCTGGGCCACGCAAGCGGCGGGGCTGTCGCTGGCGCTCGGCGCCTTTCTCGCCGGCATGATGCTCGCGGAAACCGAGTTCCGTCATCAGATCGAAGCGACGATCCGCTCCTACCGGGAAGTGCTGCTCGGCCTGTTCTTCATCACCGTCGGCATGCTGCTCGATGTGCGGCTGCTGCTGCAGAACCTGCCGCTGGTCACGGCGATACTCGTGGGAATGCTGCTGCTCAAGGCCGCGGTGGTCGCCTTCGTCGCGGAACCCGCGACCCGAAACTGGTTCAAGTCGCTGCGCACGGGCGTGGTCGTGGGCCAGGGCGGGGAATTCGGCTTCGCGTTGCTGACCCTGCTGCTGCGGCGTGAATTACTGGATCCGGCCATCGTGCAACCGCTGCTGGCGGCGACGGTGCTGAGCATGGTGGCCTCGCCGATGCTGATCCGCCACAATCGGCGCATCACGCGCGCCATCCTGCGCGAATCCGGGCCGCGGCACACCGAGGCGATGCGCGAGACCAGGAACACCCTGGCGGTCGCCGAGCGCGATCACGTGGTGATCTGCGGATTCGGCCGGGTCGGACAGAATATCGCGCGCGTGCTCGAACAGACCGGCTTCGAATACATCGCGCTCGAGCTCGATGCCTACCGCATTCGAGCCGGCAGGCAGGCCGGCGATCCGGTGATCTACGGCGACGCCGGGGAGATCAAAGTGCTGGAAAACGTCGGGCTCGCGCATGCGAGCTGCGTCGTCATCACCTTCGCCGGCCCGGAAGTGGCGCTCAGAATTCTGCGCTCGGTGCGCATACTGCGCGCCGATGTTCCGATTCTGGTGCGCACGCAGGACGACACCAAGCTCGAGGAGCTGCAGCGGGCGGGCGCAACCGAAGTGGTGCCGGAGACCTTCGAGGCCAGTCTCATGCTGCTGTCCCACCTGCTGCTGCTGCTCAAGCTGCCGGTGTCGCGGGTCATCCGAACCGTGAACGACATTCGCAGCCACCGCTACGGCATGCTGCGGCAGTACTTTCGGGCGGCCGGCGCCGAATTTCTTGATGACAGTCATGCATTTCGTGAAGAGCTTCACAGCGTCGTACTGCCGCCTCATGCTTGGGCGGTCGGCAAGAGCATCGCCGAACTCGCGAGCAGGGGCTCGCAGGCAGCCGTGAGCGCAGTGCGGCGTGACGGAATCGTCGGGCGCGAGCCTGCCGCCGATACGGTTCTCAAGGAGGGCGACGTGGTGGTGGTGTGCGGAACGCCGGAAGCGGTGGAGCATGCTGAGACTCTCATGCTCATGGGCTAAAAAAGCTCTTTACTTCGGACCCCGGATGCTCGCATAGTAGAGCGGCTGTTCAAGGGCAAACCCGCCGAAAGGTGGGGACGCAAAACCACCGGTCTAAGGGGCTTCCATGGAAGCCTGACGATAGCGGGGTCGCCAGTACCACGATGCGCCAGCGCGCATTCTGCGCCCCCACGACCTACGCGGTTTTGTACCTCCGGCAGCGAGTTTAAGTTCGCTTGCGTGTTGCGTTTCGGGGGAAGCATGGTAGTCAAAGTGAATCATTCGCGCGGCGGGGATGCGTCCGCGTCGGGCCTGTACCGCCGGCCGCGCCTGGTCATGCGCGCCAAACGCGCCGAAGAAATCCCGGCGTTGCTCGCCAATATCAAGAGCTATCCCACGCCGATTCGCATCGTGGGCGGCGATTACTCGCAGACGCGCTGCGTCGGCGGCGACGGCGGAACCACCGTCAACTTGAGCCCGCTCGACAAGATCCTCGAATATGAAGAGACGACCGTGCGCGCGCAAGCCGGCGTGCGCGTGGGCACGCTGGTGCGCGCGCTCGCCGAGCGCGGCCAGGAACTCGCGCTCACTCCGGAAATGGGCCACATGTCCTTAGGCGCCGTGGCCGTGACCACCTTGCCGCAAGCTTCGTATGAAAACGGCACCGCGCAGATGTCCTCCCTGGTCAAGGAGCTGAAGCTGATCACGCCGCAGGGCAAACCCATGACCGTGACCGAACGCAATCCGGACCTGTTGCGGGTGCTGACATCGAGCTTCGGGCTTCTCGGTGTGGTTCACGAGGTGGTGCTCGGCGTGCAGCCGCTGACGCCGGTGAGAATCGACTATCAGGTAATGACGCTCAAGGAATTCAGCGCGCGCTTCTCGAGCATCGTCAACGCCCCGGGAGCGCTGCGGCTGCACATCTCGCCCTTCAACGATCAAATCACGCTGGAGCGCCGCACCATCGATGAGACGGCGGACGTGAACCGGTCCGGGATTTGGCAGATCCGCAAGTCCGTGATGCGCAACGTGCTGCCCGCGTTCGGTTCGACGGTCGGCAGCGTGCTCGCGCCGCCGGGCGTGGCCGGCGCCGTGGTTTCGGGGGTGCAGCGCGCGCTGCGCGCCACGCTCGACCGCGCCGCACGCACCGTGGTGATGCACTCCCACGAGTGGATGCGCGATCTGCCGCAGGAGGCGTGGAAGTCGCGCTACACCTACAGCCTATGGGGTTTTCCGCAGGCGGATTTTCCGAAACTGCTCGGCGCCTACTTCGCCTTTTGCCGCTCCTACTTCAAGGAGAACGGCTTTCGCTGCAACGTCGTCAGCGGCGCGAGCCGCCTGCACCAGGACCGCAGCTCGTTGTTCAGCGTGAGCTTCGGCGGACCGATGTTCACGCTCGAGCCCTCGTCGACGGGCGACAAGGGCTGGAACGACTTTCTCATCGACTTCAACGATTTCGCCAGCGCCGCGGGCGGGGTGCCGACCTTCAATCAATCGCGCGCCTTGAAGCCGGAACACGTGGCCAAGGCCTTCGGTGAACGCGCGAAGCTTTTCGGCGCCCTGCGCCAGAGAACCGACCCGCTGAACCGGCTGTGCAACAGTTATTTCGCCCACTTGCTGGTGTGAGACGGCGCGTTGCACGGCGACGGCGCTGCCATCAGGCCTTGTCTTGCAGATGCGCTTCGAGAAACCACAGATACTTGTCGAGATCGCGTGAAATCCCGGTGAAGAGGTCCGCGGTATCCGCATCCCCCAGCTTATCCGTGTCATCGATGCCGGCTCTGACCGCCTTGCCGAACTGCGCCACCTGCGTCGATAGATAGAACAGGTGATCCTTGCCCGCGGTGATGCTCAACGGATAGTTCTTGAGTTTGCTGCGCTTGGCCGCGACCGCCACGGTGCCCTCGGCGGTGCCTCCGAGGCTCGTGATGCGTTCCGCGATCTCGTCGATCTGCTGCAGGGCGACGTCGGAAATCTTGTCGAACAGCTCGTGCAGCGCGATGAAATTCGGGCCCTTGACGTTCCAGTGAGCTTGCTTGACCTGGCTCTGCAAGTCGATGGCGTCGGCCAACCGGTCATTCAAGATCGCAATCACATTGCGGCGCACTTTCTCGGAGAGATCTATCTTCGTCTTGTACATTCAACGCTCCTTGGGATGACGGCCCGGCACGGCGCTATTTTGCACTCCTTGAGCGCGAATCCCAAGCGCGTCAAGTCTCCGTGCGCCGCCAGCGCAATTGAATGGCGCCGACGATCAGCGCGGCGCCGACCAGCACGCCGATCCAGGTCGCCGGGCTCGAGAAGAACCCGGCCGGGTCGACCACACGCCAAATGCTGGAAGGCGTGGTGATCGAGTCTTTGCCGGTCGTGGTCGTCACCCAGGCCAGGCTGTTCGAGTGATCGTAAAACGCTTGCGCGAAGTAGCCGAGGATGCGCTTGTTCAATTGAGTTCCGAGCACATGAGTGCCGAAGAACCAGCCCTCGGCCCAAAACAAACCCAAGGGCGGCAGAATGAACCACAGCATGACGCCGCGTTTTGCCCAGGCCGATATCAGCATCAGCCAGCCGGTGACCGGCAGGTACCAGATGGCGGTGGTGACGATCACGTAGGCCCAGAGGACGTGCAGCTGCAGCCAGAGATCGGGACGCCACAGCGTGCTGCCGAAATAAACATGCGCCCGCAGCGAAACGATGAGCGCCATCAGCAGGGTCGACACGTCGGTGGCGATGAAGTACACCACCGGAATGACGATCACGCCGGTGAACAATTTCGCGAGCACGGTGGCGGTGTCGGATATCGGCAGCGATTTCCAGAACAATACGCTGCGGTCCTTGCGGTCCGCGTACAGGCATTCCAGGAGGTACCACGTGGAGTAAATGGACATCACCACGAAAAAGGTGACGCCGTACGCGAACAGCACCGTCGGGCCGATGGCGCGCTGCTGCTCGGGCGAAATGGCGGTGATGATGTCGATTCTGCCGAACAGCACCGCGACCGTGATGATGATGCCGAGCAGCGCCGGAACCAGCCAGATGGCCCTGTTTTCCCAAAATTCCCGGCGGACCAGCCACAGGAAGGTGTTCATGCGGCGTTCCTCGACAGCTTGGCGACGAACAGATCGGAAACGCTCGGCGTGTGCACCTCGCCGAATTCAGCGAGTTTGCCTGGGTCCGCACCCTCGAAATACAGCACCCTCTTGCCGAGCATCGGACGCTCATGAAAAGGATTGAGGGCGCGCGCCGCCGCGACCCGATCGTCGGCCACCGCGACCGCGGCATAGCGCGCGGCGATGTCCTCCAGCGAGCAATCGAGCACGATGCGCCCCTGATCGATGAACAGCACGTCGGTCAATAAGTTCTCCACTTCCTCGACCTGATGGGTGGTGATGACGATGGTGCGCGTCGCGTCCATGTAGTCGTTCACCAGCGCATCGTAGAATCCGCGCCGCGCCAGGATGTCGAGGCCGAGCGTCGGCTCGTCGAGCACCAGCAGGCTCGCGTCGATGGCCATGGTCAATGCCAGATGAACCAGGGTCTTCATTCCCTTGGACAATTCCCGGATGCGGCGCTTGCCCGCGATGCCGGTCTTCGCCAGCAGCGTGAGCGCCCGGTCGCGCCGGAATTTCGGATGCACGCCGGCGACGAAGTCGATTGCCTGGTCGACCTTGAGCCAGGGCGGCAGCACCGCGACATCCGCTATGAAGGTGGCCTCCAGCATCAGCGCGGCGCGGTTGGCGAACGGTTCGCGGCCCAGCACCTGCAACTCACCCTCGTAGGGCGTGAGGCCAAGAATCGCGCGCAGCGCGCTGGTCTTGCCGGCGCCGTTCGGACCGATGAGACCGACGATGCGGCCGGTCTCGACGGCAAAATTGACATGATCGAGTGCGACTTGCGATCCGTATCTCTTCGACAGGTCGCGCGCTTGGATTAACGGAGGCATAGGAGGCTCATTCGTCTCTTGGTTCGCTGCTGCGCGGCGGCGGGGCGGGATGGGTGAGCGCGGGGGTTTGCGCGAACAACTCCTGCGCCGAAAATCCCAGGCGGTTGATGACTGCAAGAATCTGCGGCCATTCCTCGTTCAAGAAGCGCTCGCGTTCGCCGGCAAGCAGAAGACGCCTGGCACCGTCACTCACGTACATGCCGCGCCCGCGACGCTTCTCGACTAAGTGCTCGTCGACCAGCTGCTGATATCCCTTGAGCACGGTCAGCGGGTTCAACCGGTAATCGGCGGCGACCGCGCGTACGGAGGGCAAAGGGTCACCCTCCTTCAGCGCACCCTCAAGTATCAGGGCTACCATTCGATCGCGCAGTTGGCGATAGATAGGCTGGTTGTCATTCCAATTAGGATCCATTCCCCACTCGATGTGCCGACCCTGTGTAGGGGCCATATAGCACGCTAATCTAGCAGAACGCTCTTGCAGTCAAATCAGGCAGCGGCCAGGGTGACCACGGCCTGATGCTGAGGAAGGCTGCCGTTGAACAGGTAGGCGATGCCGCCCAGCATCAAGCTGTTCATCATCAGGGCCATGGCGAGGGCTGCGATCTTGGTGGAAGTTTGGGTGTTCATGACTGATCTCCTTTTCGTGGCTGCCACCGAGGTGTTTCGGTGACTTGGTGATATAGTACTATACAACACTGCTACATGCAAGCACCTTGTTGAGCCCTTCGTCCAGCGCCCCCTTTGCCCCCTGCATCCCCGCGATTCAGCTAACATTCCTGGTTTTGCGCGGGGGAGCCGGTCATGAAAAAGCCAGTCACTGTCACCATCACGGGCGCCGCAGGAAATATCGGTTATGCCCTCGCTTTTCGCGTCGCTTCCGGCCAGATGCTGGGACCCGACCAGCCTATCAACCTGAATTTATTGGAGATTCCTGCCGCCGCAGCGGCCGTGCAAGGCGTGCTGATGGAACTCAACGATTGCGCCTTCCGCACCTTGAACCGGGTCGCGGCGACCCATGACGCCACCGTCGCGTTCAAGGATTGCGACTTCGCGATGCTGGTGGGCGCGCGGCCCCGGGGACCCGGGATGGAGCGCAAGGATCTCTTGCTGGAGAACGCCAAGATTTTCTCCGCTCAGGGCAAGGCGCTCGACGCCGTCGCGAGCCGCGATGTCCGGGTATTGGTGGTCGGCAATCCCGCCAATACGAATGCGCTCATCGCCCAGCGCAACGCGCCGTCATTGGCGCCGGAGCGCTTCACCGCGATGACGCGGCTCGATCACAACCGCGGCCTCGCGCAATTGACCGAGAAAGCGGTGGTCGCACTGCCCGAGGTCAAGAAGGTCATCATCTGGGGCAACCACTCGGCGACGCAGTATCCCGATTTGCACCACGCGACGGTGAGCGGCCGACCGGCGCTGTCGGTGGTCGGCGAGAATTGGTTCAAGGAGACATTCATTCCAACCGTGCAGCAGCGCGGCGCGGCGGTCATCAAGGCGCGCGGAACATCCTCGGCGGCGTCGGCCGCCGCGGCGGCGTTGGACCATATCCATGACTGGGTGCTCGGCACTGCCGACGGCGACTGGGTCAGCATGGGAGTCGCCTCGGACGGAAGCTACGGCATCGCGGCGGGCGTCGTCTACTCGTATCCGGTGACCTGCAAGGGCGGCCGGTATAGCATTGTTCAGGGATTGAACGTCAATGAATTCAGCCGGGAAAAAATGCTGGCGACTCACCGCGAGCTCAGCGAGGAGCGCGACGGTGTCAAAGACTTGATCTAGCCTAAAGATAAAAGGCCTCATGAACGACTCGTTGCTGAGCGCTGCCGCGGTTCTCGCTGTGGGTATCGCCTGGATCCTGTTGTTCGCGGGCGCGATTCTCATCCTCGCCTACCGCCGCGCCAGCCTAGGCTGGGCAACCGCCGTTCTTGCGGTGCTGTTCCTCTGCTACTGGGTGTTCGGCGCCGCACCCCCGTGGTGGAAAATTCTCGTCTCGATCCCGACCGTCCTCTTGCTGCTGCTCAATATCCGGCCCTTGCGGCGCAAGCTCGTCTCGAGACCATTCCTCAAAACCTATCGCCGGCTGCTGCCCTCGATGTCGGCGACGGAGCGCGAGGCGTTGGCTGCGGGCACGGTTTGGTGGGACGGCGAATTGTTCACCGGCGGTCCCGATTGGCCCAAGCTCATGTCGGCGAAGGTGCCCGCACTCACCGAAACTGAGCAGGCGTTTCTCGACGGTCCCTGCGAGGAACTGTGCGCCATGCTCGACGACTGGGAGATTACCCATCGGCGCGGCGACATGACGCCGGAGGTCTGGGCCTTCATCAAGTCGCGCGGCTTCTTCGCCATGATCATTCCCAAGCGCTACGGCGGCCTGGAATTTTCGGCCTACGCGCATTCCTGCGTGCTGATCAAGGTCGCCTCGCGTTCGGCGACCGCGTCCTCGACCATTGCCGTGCCGAACTCGCTCGGGCCGGCGGAGCTGCTGCTGCACTACGGCACCGAAGCGCAAAAGGATCATTATTTGCCCCGGCTCGCGCGCGGCGATGACGTTCCTTGCTTCGCGCTGACCGGTCCGCGCGCCGGTTCCGATGCCGCCGCGATTCCCGACACCGGCGTCATCTGCAAAGGGCAATGGCAGGGCGCGGAGATCATCGGCATCAAACTCAATTTCTCGAAGCGCTATATCACGCTGGCGCCGATCGCCACGGTGATCGGTCTTGCGTTTCGTCTGTTCGACCCCGACAAGCTCATGGGCGAGCGCACGGATTTGGGAATCACCTGTGCGCTCATTCCGCGCGGCACGCCGGGAATCAGCATCGGCCGGCGGCACTTTCCGCTCAACGTTCCGTTTCAGAATGGACCGATTCACGGCCACGATGTGTTCGTTCCGATGGATGCCGTCATCGGCGGATTCGCCATGGCGGGCCAAGGCTGGCGCATGCTGGTCGAGCAATTGTCGGTGGGGCGCTGCATCTCGCTGCCGTCCAATACCGCCGGCGCCGCGAAAGCGGCGGTGTACGCGTCGGGCGCCTATACGCGGGTGCGGCGGCAGTTCAACATGCCGGTCGGCCGCTTCGAGGGCATCGAGCAGGTGCTGGCCCGCATGGCGGCGCGCACCTACATCATCGACGCGGCCCGCTCCGTCACGGCCGGCGCGATCGACGGAGGAGAAAAGCCTTCGGTGCCCTCCGCCATGCTCAAGTATCACGCCACCGAGTTCGGCCGCATGATCGCGAATGACGCAATGGACGTGCATGGCGGCAAGGGAATTTGTTTGGGTCCCAAGAATTATCTGGGGCGCGGCTATCAGCTCGTGCCCGTCGGCATCACCGTCGAGGGTGCCAATATCCTGACACGCAGCCTGATCATCTTCGGACAGGGGGCCGTGCGCTGCCATCCCTGGGTGCTGAAGGAAATGAATGCCGCGCGCAATCCGAACCACGAGGAAGGTGTGCGTGAATTCGACCGTGCGCTGATGGGCCACATCGGTTTTGCGATCTCGAACGCCGTGCGCTCGATGTTCCTGGGCCTCACCTTTGCGCGCTTCACCAAAGTACCGCGGGCCGGTCCCACCGCCCGCTATTTTCAGCATATCAACCGCTACAGCGCCTCGTTCGCGTTTGCCGTCGACATCGCCATGCTGGCGCTCGGCGGTTACCTCAAGAAAAAAGAGAACCTGTCGGCGCGCTTGGGCGACGTCCTCTCATACATGTATCTGGCATCGATGGTGCTGAAGCATCACGACAACCAGGGGCGCGATGAGGCCGACCTGCCGCTGGTCGAATGGGCGTGCCGCAGCTTGCTCTATCAGGCTCAGGAACAACTGCATCAATTCTTGCGAAATTTTCCGAATCGTCCGTTGGCGGGCCTCATGCGCCTGGTGATTTTCCCGCGCGGGCTCACCTATTTTCCTCCCAGCGACGCACAAGGCCGCGCCATCGCGCGCCTGATGACGAGTCCGGGTCCGGTCCGGGAGCGGCTCAGCGGTCAGATTTACAAGACCCTGGAGCCTACGAATGCGCTCGGACTGCTGCAAGAGGTGCTGCTGTTGGCCGATGCCGCGGAAGCGCTGGAGAAGCGCGTGCGGGTCGACGGAGTGAAGCAGGGCCGGATCACGGCCTTGGACCTTCCGGGGCAAATCGCGCAGGCCGCGCGATTCGGCATCTTGAGCGAGGGGGAGGCCGGGATGCTGCGCGACTACGACGCCAAGGTCCAGAATCTCATCGATGTCGATGACTTCGCGCCGCATGAGCTCGGTGCGAACACGGAGCGAAACCAAGACGCGGAGCGGGAACAAACCTAAGGAGGATTCATGAAGCGATTCATATTGGCATTGGGCGCGGCGGCACTCACCACCTTGGCGCTGGCGCAGGAGCGGCTGCCGTCGGCGGCAGGGGCCGAGGTGTATATCATTTCCCCCCGCAACGGCGCGGCCGTGGGGAGTCCGGTCAAAGTGCAATTCGGACTCAAAGGCATGGGGGTTGCGCCCGCGGGCGTCAAGTTCGACAACACCGGCCATCATCATTTGCTGGTGGACACGGATTTTTCCGAATTGAAGCTCGATGCGCCGCTGCCCGTGACCGACAAGATCCTGCATTTCGGCAAGGGCCAAACCGAGACCACGGTGACGCTCACCCCGGGCAAGCACACGCTGCAATTGGTGTTTGCGGATTACACGCATAGCATGTTCGATCCGCCGCTGCATTCGCAGAAAATCACGATCACCGTGAAGTGAGCGTCCCGCGGACCATTCTGCACGTCGACATGGACGCATTCTATGCGTCCGTGGAAGAGCGCGACCGGCCGGAACTCAAGGGCAAACTCTTGATCGTAGGCGGGACCAGCGGCCGCGGCGTGGTCGCGGCCGCGAGCTACGCGGTGCGGCGTTTTGGCGTGCGCTCGGCCATGCCCATGAGCGAAGCCCTGCGGCGCTGTCCGGAAGCGATCTGCGTGCACCCGCGAATGGACCGCTACCAGGAGGTTTCCGCACAGGTTTTCGAGATTTTTCGAGAGTTCACGCCGCTGGTGGAAGGACTGTCCCTGGATGAGGCATTCCTCGATGTGACCCGCAGTCACGAGCTCCTGGGCGGTCCCGAAGAGATCGGCAGTGAAATCCGGCGCAGAATTCGCGCCGCCACAGAACTGACCGCATCGGTCGGAATCGCACCGAATAAACTGCTTGCCAAAATCGCATCGGACCTCAACAAGCCGGACGGTTTGTGCCTCATCGGGCCCGCGAACATGCACCAGGTACTCGACGGTCTGCCCATTCAGAAGCTGTTTGGCGTGGGACAAAAATCACTGCCGGCCGTGCACGCGGCGGGCATCCAGACCTTCGGCGATCTGCAGAGGGCCGGCGAAGCCCAACTGTGGCGCGCCTTCGGCAAGCATGGAAAAGCCATGCAGGCCCTGGCGTCCGGAATCGACGACCGGCCCGTCAATGCAAACCGGGAAGAGAAATCGATCAGTGCCGAAGAGACGTTCGCGGTCGACATCCGCGATGCCGCCGAGCTCAAGCGGCAATTGTCGGGGCTCGCGGATCGCACGGCCGCGCGCTTGCGGGCGCACCACTTGGCCGCGGGCCGGGTCACGGTGAAGATCCGCCGCGCGGATTTCGCGACGTACACGCGCCAGCGGGGCCTGGAGCCGCCGACGCAGGACACCGCCGCGGTCGCCGCCGTGGCGCAAATCCTGCTGCTCGAGTGGCTGGCAAGCCATACGAATGCCGCAGTGCGATTATTGGGAGTCGGCGTCGGTGACTTGCAGACGATTCGGCAAGCCGATCTGTTCAAGGAGCTGCCGCCCAAGGACTCTCGGTTGGACGCGACCGTCGACGGTATTCGGGACCGCTTCGGTTCCGCGCTGCTGACCCGCGCGAGTCTCCTGCCGCGATCGCGCGACGGCGGCGGTCCGCGCCACGGCTGAGCTTGGTATCATCAGGCCCAAGTTATGTATACCAGCTTCTTCGGCCTCAGCGAAAAGCCGTTCGCGATAACGCCGGACCCGCGCTACCTGTATTTGAGCGAACGCCACGCCGAGGCGCTCGCCCATCTCTTGTACGGAATCAATGAATCGGGCGGCTTCATTCAATTGACCGGCGAGGTGGGCACCGGCAAGACCACGGTCGTGCGTACGCTGCTATCGCGCGTGCCGCATCATGCCGACGTGGCGGTGATCTTGAATCCGCGCGTCACGCCGGTGGAGTTTTTGCTCACGATTTGCGAGGAGCTGGGTCTCGGGCTCGACGAGGCCGATCGCGACAGCGTCAAACAGATGGTGGATGCGCTGAATCGGCGGCTGTTGTCCGCGCACGCGGATGGCAGACGCATCATCGTCATCGTCGACGAGGCGCAGAACCTGTCGGCGGAGGTACTCGAGCAAGTTCGCCTGCTCACCAATCTCGAGACGGCGACGCAGAAGCTGCTGCAGATCATATTGATCGGCCAGCCTGAACTTCGCGAGCTCCTGGACCGCAACGACCTGCGCCAGTTGGCGCAACGCATTACCGGACGCTACCACTTGAAGCCGCTGTCGCGGGAGGAAACGCAGGGCTATGTGCGTCACCGGCTGCGCGTCGCGGGAGCGTCCGGCGAAATCTTTACGCCCGCCGCGCTGCGCGAGGTGTATCGCTTGGCGTCGGGCATTCCGCGCGTCATCAACGTGTGCTGCGACCGCGCGCTGCTCGGCGCCTATACCCAGGAGTTGCGCAAGGTCACGCCATCCTTGGTGCGGCGGGCGGCCGGCGAGGTGTATGGGCGGCGCTTCGCTCCGCCGTGGCTCAAGTGGGTCGCCGCCGCAAGCGTCGTCGCCGGCGTTGCCGCCATCGGTTTGGCCGGCTGGCGCGTTTGGCAACTGCAAACATCCCCGTTGCACGCCGCCGCGAAGGCAGCGCCTGCCGCAGTCCATTCCCCGGCGGTGGCGCCGCACCCGCCGGCAACGGCAACCGCGGCAGCGCCGGTGCCGGCGGTCGCTGCCGTGACGCCGCCGCCCATCTCGATCGACGACTTGCTGGCCGCGAATGGCGCCAACACCACCGACGCGGCGGCATTCCGCTTGTTGTTGTCGCTGTGGGGAACGGCGATGGTGGACGACCACGATCCCTGTGGTCAGGCGGCAAAGGCCGGCCTCGCCTGTTTGGACCAGCGCGGCTCATGGGCCCAGGTGCGCGCGCTCAACCGGCCGGCCATTCTCACCCTCACCGATGGACAGGGGCAAAGACACCGCGTGGTTCTGACCGCTTTGGACGATCAAGCGGCGACGCTCGATCTCGGCGAGCACAACGTGCGCGTGCCGCTCGACGAGTTGTCGCGCGATTGGTTCGGCGATTTCACTCTCGTCTGGAAGCCGAAGACCGCGCGCACGCGGCTTCTTACGGTAGGTATGCAGGGCGATGAGGTCCGCTGGCTGCGGCGCAGTCTCAACGCGCTGCATGGCGCGGCCTCGGATCCGGAACGCGGCGACGTCTATGATCAGGAATTGGCGATCGCCGTGCAGAATTTCCAGCGGGAACATCGGCTCAACGTCGACGGTATCGCCGGTTTACAAACCCAAGTCGTGCTCGACACCGCCTTGGCCGAGCCCGGCTCGCCCTTGCTGGTGAAAAGCGCGCCGCGCAGCTAGCAGCCTAGGACTCAAGCATGTCGTTCATTCTCGACGCACTCAAGAAATCGGAACTCGAGCGCCAGCGGCAGACAATTCCCGGACTGATGGATTCCGGAGCGGCGCCCGCGCGAACGCGCTTTCCGCGCTGGGCGGCCGCGTTGCTCGCGCTGCTCGCGGTCAATCTGGCCGTGCTGGTGGTCGTTTTGACTCGCGCCGGCGGATCGGCCGCGCATGTCGAGACACCGGCCGCGCATGCCGAGACGCCGGCCGTGCATGCCGAGACCCCGGTGGTATCGTCGGTGCCGGCGGCGGCGCCGGCGGAGCACTTCAGTCCCATGGATGCGGCGCCGGTTTACGCTCCCGAAGTTCCGGCAGCCGCCGGAGCGGTGACCGCGGGCGACAGCGCCGCCCCGATCGCGCCGCCGGCGCCGCCGGCGCCGCCCGCGCAGCGTGCGCCGCATCGGCACGACCCGCTGCTCACCGACGATGACTCCAAGGCCCAGGAAGAAGTGCTGCCTTCCATGAGCGAGATCAATTTAACGGGCCAGGACGCGCTGCCCGAACTGCACCTCGACGTGCACGTGTTCGCGACGCAGGCCGCCGAGCGGTTCGTCTACATCAACATGCGCAAATATCATGAAGGCGCCACGCTGCAGGAGGGTCCGGTCTTGGAGCGCATCCGGCGCGACGGCGTCGTTCTGAATTTTCACGGTATGCGTTTCGTGTTGCCGCGCCAGCAGTAGACCAGAGGCCCCCGTGGGGTGAATAGCCTATGATAATCCCATGAGAAGGATTTTAACGCTGACCATGAGCGGCTTGGTGACGGTGCTGCCGCTGGCGCTGACCGTCTACGTGATCTGGTGGCTGGTGCATACGGTCGAGGAGTGGCTGCGCCGGGTGCTCATCGGCTTGAGGATAGTGTCGCCGGAACATTATTGGCCCGGACTCGGCTTGATCGTCGGATTCTTTCTGCTGCTCTTGGTCGGCAGCCTGGTAAACGCCTACGCCGGCAAGATCCTTCTCAAGTATTGGGATGATTTTCTCGGCCGCATCCCGTTCGTCAAGACTCTGTACGGCGGTTTCCGCGATGTCGTGAGCTTGCTGCCCTCCGGAAGCGGCGAGAAGCGCGATCTGCAGCGCGTGGTGTTGGCGCGTTTCGCCGATATCCATGCCATCGGATTCGTGACTCGCGAAGACGTTCCGTCCGTGCTCGACGAACACGGCGGGCGGGATTGGGTGACCGTTTATTTTCCCATGAGTTATGCCTTCGGCGGCTACACGCTCTACCTGCCTCGCGAGCATTTGCAGCCTCTGGATATTTCGGTCGAAGACGCCATGCGCCTCGCGATTACCGCCGGCCTCACCGCGGCCGGCGCGCGCGCCAAGCCGGTCTAGCCGCGGCTTCAAGGGCGTCGATCATGATCAAGCGATGCTTGCAGTTATTCGCGCTGGCTTCGACCTATGCGGCCCTGGTGCCGGCGCCGGGCGGCGCACCGGCAGCCGTGCCCGCGGGTACGTACCAAACTTGGAGATCGGAAGCGGCGCAAACCTTGATCGGCCGGGGGGACGCCGAATCGCTCGCAACCGCGGCGGCGCTCTCATTTGCCGGGGCGTCGGCGCATCTCAAAACCGACCTGGCCGCGCAGAAATCGGCCGCGGTTGAACTGGCCTCCAAGTCCAATGAGCTCGACCCCGAAAATCCCAGTATCGGCTGGCTGCGATTGCAGCTGTGCGCGAACACGCCGGGTTGCGACATCCGCGACGCCGCGACGTCCATGCGCTGGGTGGATGCCGACAATGGCGCCGCCTGGATGGCGACCTTGGCCGTCGCGCAAAAGGAAAAGGACAGCGTGGAGATCGATCGAATCCTCACCGATATGGCTCAAGGGGTGCGCTTCGATCTGTATTGGAACCGCACCGTGGTGCTCTTGTTCGATGCGCTGCGGAAAGCCCGCAGCGCGCTGCCCGCCAAGTATCTGCCGTCGGACGTGGCGCGCTTGAGCGAGGCCATCGCGGTCGCCGGCGCCGAGATCATTCCGCCGTTCACGCCGCTGTTCAATGCCTGCCGCGACCCGTCAACCGCCGAGCGGCGCGAGAACTGTCTCAAATTGTCCAAAGTCATGCAGCGGGGCGACACGGTGGCGGCGCAGCTGGCGGGGTTCAGCCTGGAAAAGCGCTTGTCGCCGCCCGACAGCAAGGAGACTCGCGCGGTCGCCGACCACAGGCACGTGCTGGAATGGCGGGTCTCGACCGCGGGCCAAATCGAGGAACCCCTGCTGCCATGGTTGAAGAACGCCCATGCGCGCGCGCGCATCGCCGAGATGCGCGCCATGCCGCGCGAAGAGGACGTCGACATCGCGATCTTGCGGCAACACAAAATGCCGCTCGAGCCGCCGGATTGAGGGGCGCTCAGGTCGCGTCGTGCGCGGCGAACCACGCCAGAATGTAGGCCTCCTTGGCAATCAGCAGGCTCGGCCGCGCGGAGATGTCGTGCGATGCGTTCGGCACGCGCACCAGGGCGGTGTCGATCTTGCGCAGCTTGAGGGCTTCGTAGAATTGCTCGGCCTCGGTTGACGGAGTGCGGTAATCCGCCTCACCGGTTATCAGCATCGTCGGTGTGTGCACGTTGCCGACGTAAGCGAGCGGCGAACGTTTCCAATAGGCCTCAAAATTATCCCAGGGATAGCCGTCGAACCAATATCGGTAGAAGTAGTTGGTCATGTCGGCGGTCAGCACAAAGCTGGTCCAGTTGATCACGGGCTTCACCACCACCGCGGCCCGAAAACGGTCGGTGTGCCCGACGATCCAGGCGGTGAGCACGCCGCCGCCGCTGCCGCCCGTCACGAACAGACGTTGCGGATCGACATAGCCTTTCGAGAGCACCGCATCGACCCCTGACATGAGGTCGTCGAAATCCTTGTCGGGATAATCGTGGTGGATGAGATCGGCGAACTCTTCGCCGTAGCCCGTGCTGCCGCGCGGGTTGAGATAGAGCACGACGTATCCTGCTGCCGCGTCAAGCTCGAGTTCCGCGGCAAAACTCGCGCCGTAGCTGGCAAATGGTCCGCCATGAATCTCCAGCACCAAGGGATACTTCTTCGCGGGATTGAAGTTGGGCGGCTTGATGATCCACCCCTGGATCTTGCGGCCGTCGACGCTCGAGTCGAAGCCGATCTCTTCGACGCTGCCGAGCGTGCGTTGGCTCAGTAGATTCTCGGAGAGCGCGGTGAGCGTCGTGATGTCGCGCGAGGAGGTTCCGGTGGCGAGCGCCGGGGGCGCGAGCGGCGCCGCCCGGGTGTAGGCGAAGCGGCCGTTGGCGGCCACGGAAAACGAACCGCCCGAATACGGGCGCGTAACGTCAGCGCCGCCGAGGTCGCCCGCAAGGACGCGGATCTTGCCGTTAAGATCGATGGCGGCGAGCTTGATCGATCCGCGGTCCTCGTATTGAAACGTGAGTTCCTTGCCGTCGCCGCTCCAGCGCGGCGCGGCCGCATCGCGGTCGAGCGCAGCCGTGAGCGATTGCGAATGGCTGCCGTCGGCGTCCATCACATAAAGCTGCGTCGCTTGATAACCGAGCCGCTTGTCGTCGAATCCCAAGTAGGCGATGTGCTTGCCGTCCGGCGAAACCACCGGATTGGCATCGGGTCCGCGCCGGTCCGTGAGCGCGTGAATGGAGTCGTCCGCAAGATCGACTCGGTAGATTTCGCTGTCGAGCGGTTCGTAGTCGGCGTCAGCGCGCCGATTGGCGGCGATCAAGACGCTTTTGCCGTCCGCGCTCCATGCCGGGGTGCCGCCGTGATCGAAATCGCCACGCGTCAGCTGCCGGGCGGCGCCGCCGTCCGCCGCCACCACGAAAAGATGACTGAAGCTATTGGGCAAATAACCCTCGCCGTCGGCGCGATACACCATCCGATCGATCAGCTTCGCGGGTTCTGCCCACTTCGCGCCCTTCGGCGCCTCCGGCAGCTCGACTTTCAGCGCCTTGCGTTCCGCCGGCGCCGGCATGGTGAATGCCAGCCAGCGGCCGTCCGGCGACCAGGCGAGGCTCGTCGGCGATTCGGTGAAATGGCTGATGGCGGCGGTCACATTGCTGTCGGCCCAGTACACGAAGAGTTGGTTCGAGCCGTCGCTGCCCAAGCCTAAGTAGGCGATGCGGGTGCCGTCCGGCGACCATCGCGGCCGCGCGCTGTTATCGGCGCTCGACAAGGGGCGCGCATGCTTGCCGTCGATGCCGGTGAGCCAGATGACTCCACGCGGCTTATCGGTCTTGATATCCATTCTCATCCGCACGTAGGCGATGCTGCGGCCGTCGGGCGAGATTTGCGGATCCGCCACCCACTGCAGATCGAACACATCCATGGGTTTGAGCACGGGCTTGGCGGACTCGGCGGCACTCAAGTCGGAGCTCGAGAAGGCGGCCGCGGCCAGCAGCATGGCCGCTAGACACAAGGCACCGGCCGCGCGCGCCATGCGCGTGCGCGGAACCTCATGCATCATGGCGCGGCCGCTTGGTGACCCAGCAATTACGTTGGTGCTCATCCACAATCCCCACTGCCTGCATGAAGGCATAGCAAATAGTCGAACCGACAAAGTGGAAGCCTCGTTGTTTGAGGTCCTTGCTCATGGCATCGCTATGCGCCGTCGATGTGGCGATGCTGCTGAGGTACAGCGGCCGGCGGCGCAGCACCCGGCCGTCGGTGAACTGCCAGATATAGGCGTCGAACGAACCCGGCCGCTCGCGGATTTTCAAATAGGCGCGGGCGTTGCCGATGAAGGCATCGACTTTGAGCCGGTTGCGGATGATGCCGGGGTTTTGCATCAGGCGCTTGCGCCGCGCCGCGCCGTACCGGGCCATGGCCTCGGCATCGAAGTTGTCGAACGCCTGACGATAGGTCTCACGCTTGCGCAGCACCGTGAGCCAGCTCAAGCCCGCTTGCGCGCCCTCGAGACACAGCATCTCGAACAGGCGCCGCTCGCCGTGCTCGGGCACTCCCCATTCGTGATCGTGATAGTCGACGTATAAAGGGTCGGTACTGCACCAGGCGCAGCGCAGCTTGCCGTCGCTGCCGCGTTGTACCGTTGTCGCGCGCACCGTCGTCACGCCGCTTTGAATCCAACCCGCGTGTGGCTGCCGTCGCAAAACGGCTTATTGGCGGAGGCTCCGCAACGGCATAGATAGGTTTCGGTGGTGCGCGAAATCGTGTGTCCGGTGCCGGAAACCACTTCGAGGGCGCCGGCCACTTTGAGCGGTCCATTCGGCGTGGCGGTGACATCGAGCGGACCGCCGCGTGTGCCTAAGGGCGGTGAATCCGTCGCCTTGGGCTCGCCGGTCGCTGCAAAGCGCGCCGCCGTGTGGCTCGAATCGCAATACGGCTTGCTCTGAATGCACTTGTCGGCTGCAAAGTGAATGGTCGCTCGCTTGCCGCGGACGGTCTCCATCAGACGTGCAGCCGGACGGCGTGGCGGTCCTTGTAGGGCAGCTCGATGCGATCGACGCCGCGCGTGCGCCGCGCCGCGCCGCGGATCTCGTGCATCAGTTTGAGGAGCACCCGCGTGTTGATGTCGGGCGTTGCGGTCAAGCTTGGTTCGACGCCCAAGTGCAGAACCACGAATCGATCGCGCGCCAGACGGACGAACACCGCGACGCCCAAGGGACGGCCGATGTCGGATACCGCGAACAGCGTTTGCACTCCCTCGATATCGCCCACGCGCACGCGCAGGCCGCCATCCTGTTCAAAAATCTCGGGGACACCATAGGTTTCGATCGACTGCTGAATGCCCAGCCGCACGCGATGCTGATTGACGTTGAAAAACAGCAGCTGCTCGAGTGCAACGCGCTGCTCGACGGGCAGTTTGCACGTGATACCGATTGTCTCGCTCAATGCGCTCCCCGCGATTGTATTCGCCCGTTGATTGAGTAGCCGGTCACAGAAACCATTTGACGCAGTGCAACATACGTTGTCTGCGGCACGAGACTCCGTATCGTATAGCGTCGCCGTCGGAATGACACTAGCCGGACGAATTGGGCCTGGTTTGGATTACTTGTTGCAATGCGAGTTCCGGCGCGACTCATGATCCTTAAGTCTAGGGTTTAGAATGCAAGGAAACGACCGGTGCTAGCTCCCGAAGACGAGGGCCGCGCGATGGATGCGCTGCGGTTCAGCCTCGCGAGCGACATCGTAGAGCTGGTGGTACTCACCGGCGACGAAATTTTCCTGCAAACGCTGCGCGAGGCCGTGGGTCCGGCGCGGCGGCTTTGGCATGTGCCCTCCTCTGACAAGGTGAGCGACCTCCTGGTCGCCGGCGGCGTCGGCATTCTGGTCCTCGACGTACAGGCGCTGAATGAGGCGCCGAACCAGTTCATCACGCAAATCAAGCGGCAGTTTCCCGACCTCGTCGTCGTGGTTGCCGGCAATCGCAGCGCCGAAACCGCGCTCGCGAGTTTGATCAGCGATGGCACGGTGTACCGATTCATCCACAAACCGATGTCGCCCGGCCGCGCGCGCCTGTTTGCCGATGCCGCGGTGAAAAAATACGAGGAACAGCGCAAGCGGCCGGGCAGCATATCGGTGGCCGCCATCACCTCGCCTGTCAATCGCGGGCTGCTCGTCGGCGCCGTTTGCAGTGCACTGTGCGTGGCGCTCGGTGCGATATGGCTGCTGCGGCACGGCTCGCATCCGGAAAGCGCCGCGCCGCCAGCGGTTGACGCGCCGGCAGCGCCGCCGGCCCGTTCAGAGGACTTGAGTTCGGGCTCACCCGCGTCGTCATCCGCCGCTGCGCCGGCCTTAGGCTCGCCGGCCGCCGAAACATCATTGCTCGGCCGCGCCGCCCAGGCGCTCGCGGCAAATCGGCTGACTGCGCCCGCCGGCGATAACGCGCTGGAACTTTACTTGCAGGCCCTGGCGCGCAATCCCGCCGACAAGGATGCCCGCGGCGGACTCGCCGAAGTTCACGAGCGGCTTCTGGCGCGGGCGGAAAATGCCTTGCTGGAAGAGCGCCTGGACGAAGCCTCGCTGGCCATCGACACGGCGCGCAAGGCCGGCGTCGAAAGCGGCCGCATCGCCTTCCTGACGGCGCAGCTGGTGAAGGCGCGAGAGCAGGTTAAAAGCGCCGCCGCCGCGGCGCGTGCGAAGAGCGATGCCGCGGCTTCAGCAGCGACGCCCGCCGCGTCCCAGGCGGAGCAATTCTCGGCGCTCGCCACGCAGCGCATGGCCGATGGGCATCTCACCGATCCGGAAAAGGACAACGCGCTTTTTTACGTGCAAGAGGCGCTGCGCGAGGATCCGGACTCGAGCGCCGCACTCGCGGCCAAAGAGGCGCTGGCTTTGAGCCTGCTGACCGCGGTGCACGGCGCCATCGACCGCCGCGATTTCACGCACGCCGCGAATTGGCTCGAGGGTGCGGCCGGAATCGCCGCTCCGGCCAACATCGGGAATCTCAAGGAGGCGCTCGCCGCGGCGCGCCGGCAAGCCGACACCGACGCCTGGGACCAGCTGATGAAATCCGCGCAGGAGCGCGTGGAGCAGGATCGTCTCATCGAACCCGCGAACGACAACGCCGCGTACTATGTCGTCACCTTGCGCGGCCTCGATCCGAATCACGCGGGCTTAGGTGCGCTAACGCAGGATCTTGGCGCGCGCTTGGTCGCGAAAGGCCGGCGCGCCCTGACTCTCGAGCAATACGACGCGGCCCGCAGTTGGCTCGATCAGGCCGCAGCCATCGGCTATTCGGCACCGGAGGAGACGGCCGCGCAGCATGATCTCGAAACGGCGGCCGCCCAGCAGAAGTTCATGGCCAACGTGGTAAACGCCAGCGAACTCAACGCCGACAAGACCGTGCAGCCCGCCTATCCGCTAAAGGCGCGGGAGCGCGGAACCGAAGGCTGGGTGGAGCTGGAATTCACCGTCGCCGAAAGCGGCGCGGTCAAGGACATTGCGGTGCGTTCCGCGAATCCTGCGGGCGTGTTCGAGCAGGCGGCGATCGGCGCCCTCTCGCAGTGGCACTACAAACCTGTGCTGCATGACACGCAGGCGGTTGCGCAGCGCGCCCGCATCCGCATCCGCTTTGCGATGGACCGCAAGACTTAAGCGGCTGAACTCCGCGCCTCAAGCGCGGCAACCGATTGCTGCGTGAGCGCGCCGATTTCCGCTCCCAACGCCAGGTCATCCGCCGCACCGAAGGTGTGTTTGCGTATCAATCCGAGCTTGTCGATCAGCACGAGACTGGGCGTGCCGCGCATCTTGTACCGATCCATGGTGTGCGGTATGGGCCCGGCCGCATTGGCGCTGTCGACCGCGATCGGGAATTTCAAGCGGTATTCCTGAATGAACGCCTTGATCACCGCCGGGTTATAGGCGTCATGATGCTCGAAGGTGGCATGCAGGCCGATGACGGCCACATCGTTCGGTTCGAAGGTTTCGTGAATACGCCGCGCCTGTGGAATCCCGCAGGCAATGGAATTGGGGCAAAGCGCTTGGAATGCCACGAGCACCACCACACGGCCGCGCAGCGCGGACAGGTGCAAGGGGTGATCCGTGTTGAACCATGTTTGCACCGCGAGTTCGGGTGCCTGGAGGGATGCGGTGGTCATGACCCATTGTCCCGTGTAGGACGCCGGATGACAACCATGCCGCGGTTCAACGCGTATGCTCGGCGGCAACCGAGGAGAATGTTATGAAATGGTTGTTGGCATCGATGGCGGTTGCCGGACTTCTGGGCGCAGGCGCCGCCGCCTTCGCCGACGACGCCGCGGCTCCGGCACCCGCGACCAAGCATCAGATGATGAAGGACTGCATGGCCAAGCAGAAGGCCAGCGAGAGCGGCATGCCGAAGGAGCAGATGAAAAAGGCTTGCAAGGACGTGACCGGCACGGAAAAGCAGAACGCCGATAAGGCGGCGGCGAGCAATGCGGCGGAGAATCCGCCCGCCAATAATTAGCCGGTGATCAGCCGCTTCACTTCCGGAGTGTCGGCGCCGCTGTTCCAGGTATTCACCGTCGCCTCATAGATGGCGAGTTCGTCAAGCAGAGCCTCGAGCGGCTGCGCCTTCCCCATCGCAAATCCCTGTCCGTAATCGACGCCCAAGTCCGCCATGCGCGCGCGCAACACATCCGTCTCGACGTATTCCGCGATGGTTTCCATGCACATCACCTTCGCGAGCTGGGCGATGGCTTTGATCATCGACTCGGAACGGGTGTTGAGCAGCGAATCGCGGACGAAACTGCCGTCGATCTTCAAGTAATTGACCGACAAGTCTTTCAAATAGGCCAAGGAACTCGTGCCGGTGCCGAAATCGTCGAGCGCGAACTGGCAGCCCAAGTCCTGCAAGGTGCGTAAAAAGTGCTGCGCCTTCTCGAGGTTGCCGATGGTGGCCGTTTCGGTCAGCTCGAAACACAGGACGTTCGCCGGCAGCTTGCTCGTCTTGATCTGGTCCACGACGAATTCCAGGAAGGTTTCATCCTGCAAGGATTGCCCGGACAGATTGATGGCGAAACGCGCAATCTCCTCTCCCACCGAGGCGCTGTGCGCGCCGAGCAGTTCGCAGGAACGTCGCACCACCCAACGGTCGACCGTCGGCATCAGCTGATAGCGCTCCGCCGAGGAGAGGAATTTTCCCGGCGGGATGATTTCGCCGCGATCTCCCAGCATGCGGATCAGCAATTCGAAGCGCGGCCGGCCGTAGTTGCCGCGCAGCGGCAGAATCGGCTGCGCGTCGAGCCTGAAACTGTTGCTGCCCAAGGCCTCGCGCAATTTGCCGATCACCAGAATGTCGGTATGGCGCCTGATGATGCTCTGATCGGAGTCCTGGAAAACCTCGACCCGATTCCGGCCGCGGTCCTTGGCCGCCTTGCAGGCGATTTCAGCGGTCGCCAGGGCGTGCGCCAGGGCGTTTTCGGAACGGCCCACGGGTGCGACGCCCAAACACACGGAAACCTCGAATGAACCCTGCCCGGCGCGCGGCACGATGCCGGCGGATCCCGCGCGAATCGATTCGGCGGTGGCGGCGGCCGACTCCATGGTGGCGTTCGGAATGAGCGCCGCCAAACGGTCTCCCGAGATGCGCGCGGAAAGCGCGGCGGCCGGCAGCGCCTTCGCCATGCATTCCGCGACGCTGGCGATGACATCGTCGCCGACGTGCATTCCGAAGGTCTCGTTGATGACGTGCAGGCGGTCGATGTCCAGATACAGAATGCAGTGCGTGCCCGCCGCGCCGGCCGCTGCCAGCAGAGTCGCGGCCTGCCGTTCGAAGGCGTGGCGGGTCATGAGCCCGGTGCTGGAATCGTATTGAGCCTGAATGATGACCGTCACTTTTTTCGCCAACAGTTCGGCGATGCGGGTTTGGTGGGAATCGAAATCATGTGCGCTCGGCGGATTGAAGAGCGCGAGCACTCCCATGACGCGTTCCGACGGGTGGCGCACCGGGACCGCGAGAATCTTGTAGGGCGCCGCCACGTCGCTCGCCACTTTGGAAATATGATTGACGACGATGGTGCGCTGCTGCAGATGCATCCAGGCCGTCAAGTGCTGCTTCGCGCGCTGCAGCGACTCCGGTGACATGGGATGTCCGCTGCGCGTCATCGACAGCGAAATGTTCTTGTCGGGCACCCAAACCGCCGCGAGCGCGCAGCCCATGTGTTCGAGCCCGGTCTTCAAGATGAGATCGAACTCATCGGCATCGCCGGTGGCCGTTTGGTTCGACGACATCTCCAGCATCAGCGAAAGATCGCGTTCACGTATCCCGAGATCGCGCTCGCGCGATCCGAGTTTCGAGCGCAGCGCCAATTCGCGGCGCAGACACTCGAGCGCGGGCTGCACGAGTTGCCTCACGTATGGCAGCGGACGCGCCTCGGTGCGCGCGCCCGACAGCCGCGCCAGCATGCTGACGACGCCGAGCAGCTCGATCTGCTCGCCGCGCACCGCGAAGGAGTACACGGCGCGGTCGGCATCGACCCGCGCGATGCCGGCAAACTCCGCCGTGTCCGTCAGAGCGTTTGCAATCGCATCCTTCACGAGTTCGCTGTCGTCGACGTGATCCCATTCCTCCGAGGCCCAGACCAGATTGGAGAACCCGTCGTGCACGACTACGGCGCGCAGGCTCGGCATGAGCATCCGCAGCAAACGGCCGTAGGGTTCGAATGAAGCTTCCATTGCTTCCGAGTCGATGGCGATAGATTTGACGTCCAGCACTGCGGCCATCCTTGAAACTTGAATCAGACACGTGGAAAACTGCAACGAATGTGCTGCAAACGGCGCTCGGTATCCTTGACCGGCGTCGCAGTTCGACACTTGACTTAATGCCTGCGTGACGAGCAATTGACAATAAATATTCGCGCTTGTGATCTAGTTCCTTTGTTCATTCCAGGCTGCGGGAGCGGCGCGCAATGAATCCTAAAAGATAGCGCCCGCCGGGAATGCGCACCAGCCGAAACACCCGGCGCCAAAAGCGCCGTGCCGCGTCGTCGAGGCTTGCCAGCGGCAGGCTGGCGTAGAGGTTCGTCAGCGGTTCGTGGATGAGTGCATTCCGCGCCTGCAATGCCGCCGTGCCTTCTCTGGTGGTCAGCGTCACGAGCACCCCGTCATCGCGCCAGTCGCAGGCGACGGCGCTCGCGGCCGCGCCGCGCAAGCTCCCGGCCGCCGCGGGCTCCGTGCCCGTCAGGTAGATCTCGGGACCCTCGGCCGCTCCCGTCGAGAGATGCCAGGCTCCGCTTCCTAGGTCGCGGACTTCGAAGCGGCCGCATACGCTGCGCCGGGTGTTGTTCCTCATTGCCTGATACTAAGCGGAATCGCTGTGCTAAGTTACCGCGATGCGTCCACGGGCAGCGGTTGTGAGGCGAGGGTCTATCATCGCGCTGGCGCTGGCGGCGGCTGGGCCTAAGTTCGCGTTCGCCGGCGCCCCGCTGCTCGCCGGCGCGCCGGCACCCGTGATGCGGACGATCGCGGCGGAGCGGCTGCCGCCGAATGCCGTGAGCTTCGCCGTCGTCGATCCGGCATCTGACCGGGTCCTCGCCGCTCTGAACGGCGATGCGCCGCGCAGCCCGGCGTCCACTATCAAACTGATCACGACGTTCGCCGGTCTCGACGTGCTGGGTCCCGCCTATGCATGGCACACGCGCGCGTGGCTCTCCGGCAATTTGCACGGTGGCATGCTGGATGGCGATCTCGTGTTGCAGGGCGGCGGCGATCCCTACATGACCTTGGAGCGTTGGTGGAGCTTCGTCCACTTGCTGCGCGCCAAGGGCCTCGAGGCGATTCACGGCGACATCGTCATCGACAATTCCGCGTTCTCCCTGCCGCCGGAGGATCCTGGGGCATTCGACGGGCGGCCGAATCGCGCGTACAACGTGCGGCCGGACGCACTGATGGTCAATTTCCAGGTCATCGAGTTCAGGCTGGTGCCGAACTCGAACGCACACCGGGTCGATATCGTGGCGACGCCTGCCCCCATGAACCTCGCGATTGAGAATCGCATTGCGCTTGCCGCCGGCGGCTGCGCCGGGACCGCCGCCAGGGTCGATTTCCAAGTCGTCTCCGAGCAGTGGGATCGTGTGGTCTTCAGCGGCGCCCTGTCGCCGGACTGCGCGGAGCGCTCGCTCGCTCGGGTGCTGCTCAAGGCCCCCGACTATGCGTTCGGCACATTCGCCGAGTTGTGGCAAGAGTCGGGCGGCGAATTCACGGGCAAATTGCGCATCGAGGCGGCCCCGCCGGACGCACAGCTTTTCGCGAGCTTCGATTCATTGAGCTTGGGCGAAATCGTGCGGCTGACCAACAAGTTCAGCAGCAATCTGATGGCGCGGCACCTGCTGCTCACCCTGGGCGAAGAACGCTACGGTGCTCCGGCGACTCCGGACAAGGGCGCCGCGGCCATCGCCGAATTGCAGAGCGTACGCGGCCTCGGCCTGCAAGGCATCGAAATCGACAACGGCTCCGGGCTATCGCGCGCCACGCGCATCTCGGCTCTGCAAATGGCGAAGGCCCTGTGCGCGGCGTATCGCAGCCGCTATGCGCCCGAGTTCATCGCCTCGCTGCCGCTGGCGGGCATCGACGGCACGTTGAAATCGCGGATGCTGACGACGCCCGCGGGCTCGGTGCGCTTGAAGACCGGCCACATCGACGGCGTCAGCGGCGTGGCGGGCTATGTGACCACTCTCAGCGGCAAGACGCTGGTTCTCGTGTCCTACGTCAACCATATCCGCGCCGACGAGGGCGCCGGCGAGCCCGTGCATGCGGCGCTCGTGGCGTGGGCGCAGGAGAACTTATGATCCGGCTGCGCAGCGCTCCATGTCCCAGAGAATGGCGGTGATGTCCTTGCGCAGCCAGACTCCGAATCCGAGATAGCGGAAATGCCGCCGCAGGCGACGCCGATACCAGTCGCCGGCGCGTAAGTGCACGGCGCGGTCGGTGCGCTTGCGATCGCAGTTCACGCGCCAATCCTCGCGGGTCAATGCGCTCACGTAAACCGCTGCGCGTGTCAGCCGCGCGAGGTTGCCGATCGCCTGCGCCGCGCGGCGGTCGTCGAGATATTGCAGCACGTCGTAGCAAACCACCAGGTCGCTGGCGTGCCGCGGGGCATAGTCGGTCACCGAGCCCTTGGCCCAGCCAAAGCGCGCGCACAAATACTCGCTCGCTTCGAGACCCGCATAGCGCGCTCGCGGCAGTACCTCCGCGAAAGGTTTACGCAACAGCCCGATGCCGCAACCGGCGTCGAGAATGGTGCGCACCGGCACGCTGGCCTGAGCGAGTATGGCGGCGATCAGCCGCGCGCGATTGCGCATCTCGCCCGCGGTCGTAACGCGCGTTCTCGGATTGACGTAAAACTTGCGGAAATATGCGGGCCCGAAGAGTTCGGCTTTCTTGTCCATTTAAGGACAAGTCTAGTCATAACGAATCGGTCCGGGGAGAGATTCCCGTCCTCAGGTGTTATGTGCAAAGCGCGTTCGAAACCCCTCGGCCGCCGCAAAAAGCTTTCCGAGACCACGGGCGCTGCGCTGCACTATACTATCCGGTGGGATGAGCCCGGGACGAGGGAGAGCATCGTTGACCAGTGGCGCGTTGGTATGAGTACAGGTTCAAGTGCTGCGGCGTCATTGCCGATCACGACGCTCGATGATGACGCCTGGGAAGACCTGCTGAGCTTCATCGAGGAGCGGCGTGTCATACCGATCGTCGGACCGGAGCTCCTGCAGGTCTCGACCGACCGCGGCCCCCGCCTGCTGCTCGACTGGGTCGCCGAGAAGCTCGCCGCAAGGCTCAATGTCAATTTGGCGGAATTGCCGCAGCGGTACACGCTCAACGATGTGGTGTGCTGGTTTCTGGCGGCGCGCGGCCGGCGTGAAGAGGCCTATGTGCGGCTGCGCAGCATCGTCAAGGAAGCGAATTTCGAGCCGCCGCTGGCGCTGCGGCGTCTCGCCGCGATTACCGACTTCGACCTTTTCGTCTCGACGACCTTCGATTCCCTGCTCGAGAACGCCATCAATCTGGAGCGCTTCGGCGGAACGCCGTCGACGGACGTGCTCTCCTACGCTCCCAATCGAGTCGCCGACTTGCCCGGAGAACGCGAGTCGCTGCAGCGGCCGCTGATCTATCACTTGTTCGGCAAGCTGTCCGCCTCGCCGACCTACGTGATCTCCGATGAGGATCTGCTGGAATTCATCTGCGCGCTGCAGAGCGAGCATCTCGCGCCGGAGAAGCTCTTTCACGAGCTCGAGCACAATCATCTCTTGTTCATCGGCAGCAATTTCACCAATTGGCTGGCGCGGCTCTTCCTGCGCATGGCCAAGCGGCAGCGCCTGTCGGACCCGCGCGATGTCGGCGAAGTGCTCGCCGACAGCCACAGCAGCCAGGATGACCGGCTGATGTCCTTCCTGCAGCAGGTCAGCGTGCGCACCCGGATATACATGGGCGCCGAGCGCTTCGTCGAGGAGCTGCATACGCGCTGGCAGGCGCGCCGCAAGCCCGCTGCCGCTTCGAGCGCCGGCGCCGGCCCAGCGCGCTTCCTGCCGCCGTCGCGCGAAATGCCGGACAACGCGGTATTCATAAGCTACGCGCGCGAGGATCTCGCCGCCGTCCGCGAGATCAAGGCAGGCCTCGAGGCCGCGGGCGTCACCACCTGGTTCGATATCGACCGGCTCGAGGTGGGCGATGATTACGATCGCAAAATCCAGCGCAACATCGCACGCTGCTCCTATTTCATCCCGGTGGTCTCGGCCGCCACGCAGCGCCGGCTCGAGGGATACTTCCGCCGCGAGTGGAGCTACGCCATCGACCGCGTGCGCAACATGGCCGACGGCGCGCTCTTTATTCTGCCGGTTAGCATCGATGCGACCACCGCGGCCGAAGCGCTGGTGCCAGATAAGTTCAAGGCCCTGCACTTCAGCGGGCTTCCGGGGGGACGGGTGCCGGATGATTTCGCGCAGCGCCTGCGCGATTTCGTGCGCGCGCGATCATCATGAACGACCACGACAAAGCTGCGGCGATCGACCTCTACGCCGCGACGGTCGACGAGCGCAACCCCTGGCTGGGGCTCGCCTCCTTTACCGAGGAGACTCGCGCTTACTTCTTCGGACGCGACGAGGAGGTCGCCGAACTCGCGCGGCGCGTGCAGCGCAAACTCCTCACGGTTCTGTTCGGCCAATCGGGCCTGGGCAAGACTTCAATCCTGCGGGCCGGGCTCGTGCCGCGCCTGCGCGCTCAAGGGTACTGCCCGATTTACGTACGCATCGACTATGCGCGGGACGCACCCGAGCCGGCGGAGCAGATCAAGCAGGCGATCGGCCGCTCGGCGCGGCATGCCGGGCAGTGGACGCAGGTCGGAGTCGCCGTCGCAGGCGAGTCGTTGTGGGAATTCCTGCATCACCGCGACGATGTGCTGCGCGACGAGGCCGGCGCCACGCTGATTCCGCTGCTCATCTTCGATCAGTTCGAGGAGATTTTCACCCTCGCGCAGAGCGATGAGTCGGGCCGCGCGCGCGCGGCGCGCTTCATCGATGAGCTGGCCGACCTGGTCGAGAACCGGCCGCCCAAGGCGCTCGAGGCCAAGCTCGATGAGGACGAGACGGCCGCGGAGCGCTTCGATTTCTCGCGCAGCGACTATCGGGTGCTGATCGCCCTGCGCGAGGATTATCTCGCTCCGCTCGAAGGGCTGAAGAAGGCCATGCCGAGCATCTCGCAAAACCGCTTGAGGCTCGCGCCGATGACCGGCACCCAGGCACTATCCGCCGTGCTGCAGCCCGGCCGGAAGCTGGTCTCGGAGGAAGTCGCCGCAGCCATCGTGCGCTTCGTCGCCGGCGGCGCTGAGCTCGCCAACGCCGAGGTCGAGCCCTCGCTCCTGAGTTTGATCTGCCGCGAGCTCAACGATGCGCGCATCGCAGAGGGGCGCAGCGAGATTTCGCTCGACCTGCTCGCCGGATCCCACGCCACCATCTTGAGCAATTTCTACGAGCGCGCGCTGGCGGATCAGCCGCCGGCGGTGCGTCAGATCATCGAGGACGATTTGCTGACGAGCTCGGGCTATCGCGAGAATGTCGCCGAGGAGCGCCTCATCCACCGCTTCAACGCGGCGGGTGCCGGGCCGGGAACCCTTGCGACACTGGTGAACCGCAGACTCCTGCGCATCGAGGAGCGCCTCGATGTGCGCCGCGTCGAGCTCACGCACGATGTGCTGTGCGGCGTGGTCAAGTCAAGCCGCGACCTGCGCCGCGAGCGCGAGGCGCACGAGGCCACCGAGCGCGTGCTCGCGGAACAACGCGAACGAGAGATGGCGGCGCGGCGCGCGCTGGTGCGCGCACGCCGGATCGCCGCCGGCTGCACGGTGCTGGCGGCGGCGGCCCTGATCGCGGCGGGGCTTGCGGTGCTGAGCACGCAGCGCGCACGGCGTGCCGAGTTCGAGGCGCAACAGACGCGTGCCGCGGCTGAGCAGGCGCGCACGGGCGCCGAGCATCTGCTCGGCTATCTCACCGACGATTTCGTCCGCGAACTGGAGAGCTTCGGCCGCTTGAATGTCGTGGCCGAATTCGCCCAGCGGCAAATCAATTACTTCCATGGATTGCCGCCGGCGCTGCAGGGCCGCGAAACCACGCGCAACGGCGCGCTGGCGATGGTGCACTACGCCAGGGCGATGCGCATGCTCGGTGATTTGCAGGCCGCCGGCAAGAACGCCGCCGAGTCCATCCAACTGCTCGACCGGCTGCGCGCCGGCGGCGACGAGTCGGAGGCGACCACCATTGCCTTGGCGCTCGCCTACGCCATCCAGGCGCAGATTCTCGATAACCAGAATGACGCTGCAGGTCCCGTGGCGGGCAAGCGCGCCCTGGAGCTTTTGGCGCCGCTGGCCGAGGCTCCGAACGCCTCGGTGGCGGCACGTACCGTCTACGTGGGGGTGCTCGCGCGCCGCGGCTATGAACAGCAAGCCGATAACCAAAACGAGGACGCGGTGCACACCGAGGAGCAGGCGACCCGCATCGCCGCCGAGCTCGGCGCACGCGATCTGTCGAACATCGACATGGCGGCCCTTTATGCAGAAGCCGCCGCCTGGCAGGTCGCGGCGCTGCAAAATCTCGGCCGCAACGAGGACGCGAGGCGCGTGGCCACGGACGCGATGGCGATCGGCGACAAGGTGCTCGAACGGCGGCCCGGGTACCGGCTCGCCTTGCACGCCGAGCAGGTGATCGAGGGCGGTTTGACGAACGTAGCCCAGAACGATCTGAATCCCGTCGAAGCGCTGCGCTCCGCCCGGCGCGACGAAGGGATTTCGCGCACCCTGCTAAACCTAGATCCGAATAGCACGGTCAGCGCCAATAACCTCGGGAGCGGCGTGCAGTCGATCGGAGATGCGCTCTGGGCGGGCGGCAAGCTGCACGAAGCCCTGCCTTATTATTCCCAGGCACTCGACTATTTCGAAAGAGCAAGCGCCGCCGGCGCCGGCCAAATCATCTTAAATTCCTACGTTCGAGGCACCGTCGCCCATCAACAAGCCGTGACCGGTGACTTCTCGGCAGCAGCCGCCACGCTCGCAAGGGGCGCCCCATCCCTCGAAAAGCTGCGCCTCAAAGAACCTGCCGGCGGTATGCCGCTGATCCTGGTCGAGGCCATCGGTCACGCCGGCGAGGCCGACGCGGCATTGGAACATGGCGATCTTCCGACCGCCCGGCGTCTCGCGCACCAGGTCATGGATCAGATGCGTGCAATCAAGCCGGAGCGCGGCGTGCAGGAGGTTCAAAAATACGTCACGTTGTTCTGGAGCGGGGATGTGGCCGGCCAGGCGGAATACATGCTCGGCAACTATGCGGCTGCGGTAGGCGCCGAGCGCGAAGCGGTCGAGGCACGCAAGAAGTACCTGACCGAGGCCATCAACGACCGGCGCGACGTGGCCGAAAAGGCGACGTGGCTCGCGATGTCGCTGGCCAAGCAAGGGCACTTGGACGAGGCCCTGCAGGTGATCGGGCCCGTGGTTCTGTTCCACCGCGAGCTCGCCGCGAAGAATCACGGCGATCGATGGCAGCCTCTCGAGCTCGCGAGCGCGCTCTATGCCGAGGCGCTTGCGGACCCGAAAAAGCGCGCTGCGCTGCTGCGCGAGGCGGCGGCGCTCACCGACGGCCTAGCTGCCGAGCTTCGGCCCCTCGGCGATGTGCGGCGCTGGCGCGAGCGGATTCAGAAGGCGCAACAGGGCGCGGGGTGAGTGCGGGTTCCATGAACCGGGCGTTGCTCACTTACCGGCGCCGAATGTATCCCTCACCTTCTCCGACACGGCGTCTAGAAATGGGCGGCCAACCAGATCCGGCCGCTCTTTTTCAAGTTGCTTGGCATATCGCATCGCAAAGGCCGTTTTCGCGTAGTCCACCCCGTACCACGGATTGTCGGATTTCCAACTCTTGACCTCCGGGGTTTTCGAATAATCCACCGCCCTCGCCAGAACCGGTTGAATCGCCGATTTGTCCTGCTCCAATTGCTTTTTAAGAAGCTCATTTTGCAGCCGCATGTTCTCCAGCTGCTGCTGCATTTGACGTTGTTGTTCAGCCAGCTGGTTCTGCCGCTCCTGTTGTTGTCGAAGCTGTTCTTGCTGCCGCTCCAGCTCAAGCTGTTGCAGTTTCTGCTGATCGCCTCGGCACCCTGCCAACGCAGAACCCGCCAATCCGGCGCATGGATCTGCCTCAAGGGCGCCGATCGCCGCGGGCAGAGCGGCAAGCGAAAATGCAAGCACAAAGGATTTCATGGGTTACTCTCCTCGTCGGTGTATCGCTCAGGCGTGGCCGACACCAAGGACATGTTCGACCGATCGAATCAACTCGACAGTCTCGAACGGCTTGGTGAGAACAAGGTGGGCTCCCGCCTTTTCGGCCGATGCGAGATAGGCGGTGGTCGTGATCGCCGTCGGTTGGTATTCCGTGACGCCGAAATTACCGCCGCCGGATATTGCGATGATGCGCACCGAAGGGAATGCCTTGCGAATCGACTCGATGGCTTCCACGCCGTTGATCTGAGGCATGATGATGTCGGTAATGACCAGGTCCGTCGGGTCGCGCGCGAGTTCGGCCAGCGCGTCCATCGCACTCTCGGCGGTACGGACCGAATATCCCGCACGATCGAGCACGTACTTTAACGAATCGCGTACGTCCGGCTCATCGTCGACGACCAAAATGTTTTGCATCTTCCTCACACCACCGGCTCCGCCAGTTCGCGGATCACCTCGAGGCGAGCTGCGACCGGGAAAAATACTCGAAACGTGGTTCCCACGCCGATTTTTGATTCGACAGCGATGCTAGCACCAAAACTCTCCACGATGCCATGGACCACGGAAAGGCCGAGGCCGGCGCCTTGACCAACCGACCGGGTGGTGAAGAAAGGCTCGAAGATGCGCTCAACGGTGGCCGAATCCATTCCCCGTCCCGTGTCGCGAACCCAGAATTGCACGCGCGGCGGCGGCGTCCCGCCCGCGTCGGCATGTTCTTCATACCGCAGGCCAATCGTCAACGTGCCCTTCGCGCCCTCCATCGCCTGGTAGGCGTTGGTGCACAAGTTCATCAGCAGGTGCGCCGCGAGCGTGGCGTCGGCTCTCACGAAAGGCAGCGATTCGTCGATTTCGGTTCGTATCTCGATGGTCGGCGGGGCGAGCACGGAAAAAAGATGCAGAGCCTCGGCCACGACCTCCTCGAGATCGATCAGCGCGAGCTTTGCCTGGCCGAGCTCGCGGCTGAATGTCAAAATCTTCTTCACGATATCCTTCGCACGGCGCGCCGCCGCGAGCACCCGCTCGAGATTCGCGCGTGGCGCGCCGGATGGCGGCAGGTCCTGCAGCGCCGAGTCGGTAAAAAGCATAATGGGAACCAGCACGTTGTTGATCTCATGAGCTATGCCGCTCGCAAGCGTACCCACCGTCTCCAGCCGTTGACGATGCCGCAATTGCTTCTGCAATTCCTCGCGCCTGACTTCGGATATTTCCTTCTCCTTGATCTTCGCCTCGAGCCGGTCATTCACGCCGACCAATTCATGGCGCATGGCCTCGAGATCCACCGCCAATGCATGCAGTTCGCGAATGCCCGTGTTGACGTTGAGCGCCCGCGTGTAGTCGCCTGAGGAGATGGCGCGAGAGACGGCCTGCAAGCGTTGGATGGGGCGCGACAGGCGATGACTCAGAATGATGGCGATGGCGATCGCCGCGGCCATATATCCCGCCAGCAGCCAAAACATTCGAGTCAGTGCAAGCTGGATTCTCTCTTGCGTAGGCTGCTCGTCGAAGCCCAAGCGCAACTCGGCGCGATGGTTTGCGTGCACGATCGGGCGCACGACGAAGTAAATGCCATCGCCCCCTTGGCCAAAGCTCAAATCGGTGGAACGTGCCGCCTTGATTTCGGATGATCCATACAGGCTTCGAACACTGCGGCCGCGATCGTACAGCTCCGCATAGCGGGCCCCGCCGTGAGTGATCGCGAAGTCGAGCAGGTCCTCGATTCGCGTCTGCGAGTCCAACGCCACGCCGACTTCGAATTCGTCCGCAAGCACCCGTGAGAAGGTTCTTGCATGCTCGATGAACAAGTCCTCGTGGCTCTCCCGAATCACGTAACCCATGCCGAAGAACAGCGCCGGCAACAGCACCAAGTGCGCCACCACCACGCAAGCCGTGACGTAAACCCAGAACGTTGCCCTTATTCGCGCCATGAGAGCCGGATGATCTTAGAATCAGTTTGCAGCTTGCAGGGTGGCGGCAACAACTTTAAGCTACAAAGCGTTACCGTGGGGGGCTTCGGTGGCTGGATCGCTCTGATGCCGAGAAAATACAAAGAGAGCGCGCGGGAGATTCCATACCGGGCATCGCGGCTGCGTCTGGTTCTGGCCGATGACCAGACGATTCTTCGGCGCGGCCTCAAGGCAATTCTGGATGCCGAACCCGATTTGGAGGTGATCGGCGAAGCCGGCAACATGCAGGACGCCATCGCGTTAGCGCGGCGCTTATTGCCCGACGTGGTGATCACGGATGTCGCCTTTTCGAATGGTATCGAGGTAGAGGCCATAAGCCGGCTGCGGCGCGAATGCGCAGGTGTGCGCGTGCTGCTGCTCACCGGCCATAGTTGCCAAGAATGCATGCGCGCCGCAATGACGGCGGGTGTCCACGGCTACATCATGAAACATTCTCCCTTCGAGGTTCTGCTGCGCGCGATCCGCTCGGAGGGATCTGAATATGAACATTCTGAACTGCCGTTGCGCCTTACGGCCAAGGAGGGGGGTTCGACCGTGCAATCCGCCAAGGCGCAGATTGATGACATGACCACGCGCGAACGTCAGGTGCTGATAGGCATTGCGTTGGGATATTCCAACAAGCGAATTGCCGGGAATCTCGGGCGCAGCGTCAAGACCATCGAAAAACATCGATTCAAGATGATGCACCGGCTGGGGCTGCAGAACGCGGCGGCTGCGACGCGCTATGCGATGGACAACGGTCTGCTGCACGCCGATCACGGCGCACGGGAACCGCGCCCGGAGCATGCGTCGGCCGAGGCCGGCGAGGACTAGAGCCAAGTTCAAGAAACTGCCTTGAGCACGGCCAACTCGCGGCGTCGGCCTTGCTCTTCGGGCTGCGGTCCTGGAAGCCGTTCCAGGCGCAGCGAATTTAAGACCACCAAGAGACTCGAACCGGCCATGACACCGGCCGCCACGATCGGCTGCAGCAGCCCGAGCACGGCACAGGTCAGCGCGATCAGGTTGTAGGCGAACGCCCATGCCAGGCTCGCGAGGATGGTCGAACGCACAGCACGGGCCCGGCCAACCACCCAGGGCAGCAGCCAGAGCCCCTCTGCAGGCAGCACGAGATCGGCGGTCTCGCGCGCGAGATCGGTGGCCGAGCCCACGGCGATGCCGACATCGGCGCTCGCGAGCCCAGGACCGTCATTCAGGCCGTCGCCGACCATGGCTATGGCGCCGCGGCGTGCTCGGTACTGATCGAGAGCCGCTCGTTTGGCCTCCGGCAAGAGACCCGCTTGCCATTCATCCACGCCCAGCGTGGCCGCGGCACGGGCAGCTGCACCGGCGTGATCGCCGGTCAAAACCACCACCTTGAGTCCGAGACCGCGCAACGTGTCGATGGTCGCTTGCGCCTCGGGCAGCGGCGTGTCGTCGAACGACAGCACCGCACGGGCGCGCCCGGCGTGCGCGTTCCCGCTCCAACCGACGAACACCACTGAATGGCCGGTCGATGCCATTTCCTCGGCGCGCGCGGATAGCGCCGGCGGCAGCTGCCAGCCGAGCTCGCGCATCAAAGCGGCGCTGCCGGCTGCGACAGACTCGCCTTGGACCACTCCGCGCAATCCGCGGCCGGGCACAATCTGCACATCCAGGGCGGCCATCGGAGCGAGCCCACGCGCGCGCGCGGCCAGCGCGATGGCGCGCGCCAAGCCATGCTCGGAATGCCGCTCGAGGCCCGCCAGCCGGGCCAGAACCTCCTCCTCCCCGACGCCATCGCTCGCAAAATTGGCGAGCTTCGGCCGGCCGAGCGTGAGCGTGCCGGTCTTGTCGAAGGCGATCAGGCGAGTGCGGGCCAGCGCTTCGAGCGCGCCGGGACTGCGCACCTGGCAGCCATGCCGGGCCAATTGTCCGATACCAAGCGAGTGCGCCATCGGCGCAGCCAAGCCGACCGCACAGGGACAGGCCACTACCAACACCGACAGCGCAATGAGCATCGCCTGATCGAGCGGCAGGCGCTGTGCCCAGAAACCCAAGGTGATTGCCGCGACGGCCAGTACGATGGGCACGAACGCTCCGACCAAGCGGTCCGCAATGCGCTGCGTGCGGCTCGAACGTTGCAAGGTTTCACGGACCGATCGGCAGATTTGCGCCCAGCGGCTCTCGCCGCCGGAGCCGCTGCTCTCGATCAGCAAGGGACCGTCGAGATTGATGCTGCCTGCGAGCACTGCGGCACCGGCCGCTTTCGCGATCTGTCGGCTCTCGCCGGTGATCACCGCTTCATCGGTATGCGAGCGGCCCTCGACGATCAGGCCGTCGACCGGGATGCGCTCGCCGGGTTTGACGCGGATCAGCATCCCGGCGCGTACCTCTCGGACTGGGCGGCGATGCTCTTGCGCGCCTTCGACTACCGTCGCTAATTCGCTTTCCGCGGCCAACAACGGTGCCAGGTCGCGCGACGCCCGGGCGCGCCCCGCCGCCTCGAGATACCGGCCGAGCGTGAACAGCATCAACACCATCGAGGCGGTATCGAAATAAAGGTGACCGCCGCCGTGAAATACGGCTAGCGTGGAGTAGACATAGGCGGCAACGCTGCCGAGCACGATGAGCGCCGATGAGGTCAAGCGCCCGCGCCGACCCTGCGACCAGGTTTCGCGCAGGAAGGGTTCGCCTAGGATCAGTACCGCCGGCGTCGCGAGCCCCCAGAGCAGCAGCTGAATTGTCGGCAGCACCCGCCGGTCGGCGCCGGCGAAAGCCCCCGAGTAGACCAGCAGGCTGAAGAGCATGATGTTCATGGACAAAAAGCCGCCCACGCCGAGACGCACCAGGAACCACGCCGCCTCCGACGCCTCGCCGCTGCCGCTCCTCACCTGATGGGCGATGCAGCAGCCATAGCAGCAGAACTGGCAGCTCTCGCCGTTGACGCTGCGCAGAAACCCCCGCCGGCCGACCCGCAGCAGGCAGTGGCGGCACAGAGCGTCAGCGGATGGCGTCATGCGAGATGCCAGAGGTGGTGCAAGCCATGACCGGCCGACATTGGCAAGACACCGCGGCAGAGCGTAACCAGCCCGAGCACGAGGATAAAGCTGCCGGCTACCCGGACACCGCGCTGCCGCCAGCGGGGCGCCAGCAATCGGCCGGCGCCGCCCATGGCGAGCATCGCCGGGAACGTTCCTAAGCCGAACGCCGCCATGGTGAGACAGCCGGAAAGCACGTCAAAGGTACTCGCGGCCTGGGCGACCATGGCGTAGACCAGCGGACACGGCAGAAAGCCATTTACCACACCGAAGGCGAGCGGCGCAGCGGGTCCGGGCGTGGCGAGCAAGCTTCGCAACGAGCTTACGAGCGCCGCGCCGCCGAAGCTGCTCGCGACGTGGCGCCGGCCGCGCAAGCCGAAGAAGCCGAGCGCCATGATGATCATCAAGAGGCCCGCCATCACGGCGAGAGCACGCTGCCCAGCATCAAGCGACGCGCTAAGAAACTGGGTTCCCTGATCCGGCCGTAATCCGAGAGACGTGCAGACCGCGAGACCCAGTCCGCCGGCGAGCCCTCCGAGGAAACAATACGTCGTCAGCCTGCCGGTATTGTAGAGCACATGCCGCACCGAGGTGGCGCCGGCGCCGCGCGGATCCGTCCCCAATGCGCAGGCGAAACCTCCGCACATGCCGATGCAATGAAAGCTGCCCGCGAAGCCGGCGAAGAGCAGCAGCGCGTAGTAGGTCATGGCGATGGCGGTGCGCTATTTTCTGCGCGCCAACAGTGCGAGCCAGATGAAGAACCCGATCGTAAAGATCGCGAAGCCGAAGAACGCGACTTCCTGTTGTACGCTCGCCCTCGCCAGTGAGAATCCGGTTTCAGCCAGCATGGTTTCGTCCTCCTCAGCCGGTAACGGTGCGAATCACGTTCATGACGAGTTCAAAACCCAAGAACATCAGGTTGATGACGGCGACCCCGAAGATTATTTTGACGCCCATAGATTTGATCTCCGCTTGAGAAACGGCACTCAGCCGATCCGGCCCGGCCCGACTCCGCCCCAGTAAGTCACAATGTAGTAGCAGGCCCAGCCGAACAGGCCGAAATAGACGAACAGCAGCCACACCGGAAGCACGCCCTCGTGCGCCAGGATCAAGCCGCCGGCATACTCATGCAGGTCGTGCGTCTCAGGCGTGGTCTGTGGATCGGTCATATGCCATCTCCGCGTGATAGAAGTTGAGGGCTGCCTGGTCGGTCTCACTCAAAGCTCCGCCCATGACCCCCCAGATGAAAATGCAGGTCGAGCCCAGCCCCATCAATATCGCCAGGGCATACGGACCCAGTATTTCGTACTCTGCCATAGCTTACCCTCCTCGATGGCCGGCGCTAAGGTGCCAGCAGTCCATAGGCTTGCTGCGGACCCGGCGTCTCCAACGCCGGATTATCCAGCGCCTCGCGATCCGCAGCCGATATCCTCAACGGCTCCCCGGTGAGCGGGTCCGTGAAAGCGGACAGCGACAGAATGTAATAAGACAACGCCCAGCGATCCGCATCCGAGAACGAGTCGTGGAAGGATGGCATCGGTGTTCCGCTCAAGCCCGTGGAGATGGTCCTGTAGATGTCGCTAACCGACGAGCCGGATTTGAACTGGCCGCTCGTGAGGTTCGCGGGGTGAATCGTGAACCCCGAATCATCCTTGAGCCCTGGAGCTTCTTCGCCGTCGCCTTTACCGGTTTCACCGTGGCATTCCCAGCACTTGGCCTGGACCCAGACTTCCTTGCCGTGCGCGATCAAGACCGGGGTAGGCGCCGGCGGCGCAGGGATATACAGCGGCTGGCCCGGCGGCGCATTGACAAAGAATAGTGCGGGCTTCTTGGGATCGGAGCGGTCTACCGCCAGCACGTACTTGATGTATTGGATCACGGCGAGCCGATCGTTCAGCGGCAAGTCGTACCACGGCGGCATCGCGGTGCCGCGCACTCCGCGCGTGATGGTGCGCAGCATGTCGCCATCGCTCGGCACGGGGTCCTCGGTCAGCCTGAACTTGAATACGCCCTGGGTGAAGTTGCGCGGACGCTGATTGTATAGGAAGGTCGCGGCCGGCCCATTGCCGTCGCCTTTAGCCCCATGGCAACCGACGCAGCGGCGCTCATAGACCTCTTTGCCATGCAGAATCCACTCCTCCGAGCGCGGCATGGTGATGCCTGCCGCCTGTATCTCCTGCGGCTCGAACAAATCCCGCCACTTGCCGCGGTTCATTCCGAGCTTCTGCACGTAGGCGATGAGACCCTCGACCTCCTTGGTTTCGATGACGAGTTTCACGCTGCTGCCGGCGTACTCGTTGTTGGGCGTCCAGACCACCGGGTATTTGCCCTGCGCGGCCATCGGCACAAACAGCAGACCATCGGCGTTGGGCGTTATCTTGACCTGCTCCTTACTGGCGAAGTCGAACAGCCTTTCGGTCATTGCATTTCGCTCGAGCGTGGTACCCGAAGCGCCGACTTTAACGATCTTCACCGGCTCGGACGGCGCATCGAACAGACCGGCATAAGGGTCCATGATTGAATCGGGCGTCAGCATCCGAGGATTCCAGAAGTGCGCCAGATGCCACTCGTCGCTGTATTTGAGCCCCTCTCGAGTCAGGTCCGGACCAATGCGCCGCGTGCCGAACAGATGCGGCACGTCGTATGCATATTCACCCGCTTCGCTGACCGGTCCCCAACGGCGCGTCTCGCCGGTCACCGGCCGCACGTACTGGGAATGGCAATACCAGCAGCCCTCGCGCAAATAGACCCGCCGGCCTATGTTCTCGAGCGGCGTGTAGTCGGTGGCGGAGGTCTCCATCCACTTGAGCTGACCGATGTCATTGCGGATCACGGCCGTGACGTGGTTGGTGGTTGCCGAGGGTTCGAAAAAGGGCAGCACCCCTTGGGTGATCAGGGCGAGGAAGAAGAAGCCGACTCCGGCCACCAGTGCAACGAAACGCGCGCTCATCTTGCAGCCTCTCCGGCCCGCAACGCAGCCAGGCCGTCAAGCGCAGGACTCTCCGGCCTGAAGCCAATCGCCGTAGCTGACCGGTTGAGCGCGGTCATCATCAGATTGATGATCAAGAGCGACATCCCGATATCCATCGAAATCCCCGCCAGGGTGCGCACCAGCCAATACGCGCGCATCTGAACCACCGTATCGACCCACTCGGTACCGTTCATCCACTGGAAACCCTGCTGCAGACCGGCGGCGCTCAGCACCAACCCCATGGTGGAGATGCCGCACGTGATCAGCCAAAACGACCAGTTGCCGAGCTTGAACGACCACAGTTCTCGTCCGCACATCCGCGGCCACAGATACAAGAGTCCGCCCATCGCCCATACGACAAAGGTGCCGAAAACCGTGAGATGCGAATGCGAGATCACGAAGTCCGTGAAATGGGTTGGCTGCTGAATCGAGCGCAACGCTTCGACCGAACCCTGAAAGCAGCCGACCAAATACATGAGCGAGCCCATGATCAGGAATTTCGCCGGAAGGTTCGGCCCGAACTCGCGCCAGCGGCCCTTCACGGTGCCGAAGAAATTGACCAGCACCGTCCACACCGGAATGATCAGCAGCATGGAGGTGATGATCGCCAGCGTCTCGGCCCAATCGGCGATCGGGCTATAGAGATAATGGTGAATACCGACGAAAGGATAAAACAACGCCAGCGACCAGAACCCGACCAGCGACAGCTTATGAGCGTAGAGCGGATTGCGCACGCTGAGCGGCAGGAAGTAGTAGATCAACACGTAGCCCGCGGGTGTGATCCACAGTCCGACGATGTAATGGATATAAAGTCCATGGAACGCCGCGCTGTTGATGCCCGCGATCTCGTAGGGCAGGATAAAGCTGCCCAACACCAGATTCATCGACGTCCACACGAAGGCACCGATCAGATACCAGAGCGACACATAGAGCGAGGGATCGAGGCGCCGGCCGATGGTCGTCAGGAACTGCAGCGTGGCGATGACCGTGCAGATGAAGATCGGAATTTCCGCGAGCAAAGGCAGCTCGCCCGCCTCGAGGCCGTGATTGTAGCCGAGCGGCAGCGACAAGAGTCCGGCGGCCAGGAATACGTTCCACACCCAGGCAACGAGCACGCCGTAACGATTGAACGCAACCCGCACGCCGCATAGGCGCGGCACCAGGTAGTAGCATTCTCCGATGAACAGGCCCGAGAACGCGCCCATGATGACGCCATTGACATGCACCGGGCGCAGGCGCCCGAATGTCAGCGCCAAATGCGTCCCAAGATAATCAGGGTAATTGAACATCCCGGAGATGTACGCTCCGACCGTGGGCGCGAACATCAGCCAGAACATGCCCCAGTAGAGCCATGTCCTTACCACCGGCCAGTCGACCAAGGCATCCAGGTCGAGTCCCGCGTACGGACCGCGCAATGCGTCGGATGTCGTCCCTGTCGTTGCTTCTGCCATAAGCGCTCACCCCGTGATTCGATCTGTCTGCTCTTTGGCGCGAACCGACCGGGCCTCTTTATCCGGAAAATTCGCGGCAGCTGAGCCTTGTTCGTGTTCGCCTTCCTGCTTCACAGTGGGCCCTGGCCGTTGGCTGTCAATGCACCATCGGCGAACGAGGGCTGCGGCGGCGAACCGGCGCCACGTTGTCTTTACTTGGGCGCGAGTTGGAAGTCGGCAGTCACGGTCTTGCCCGCAGCCACCGTGACCGTCATGGTTTTCTCGCCCGCGGCTTCCTGCCACGCCACAAGAGTGTAGGTACCGGGCGGCACATCCTTGATCGTGAATTTGCCGTCATCTCCAGTCGTCGCAAAGTAGGGATGATCGAATTCGAAGATCCATGCGTGCATCCATTCATGCGCATCGCATTTGACTTTGATGAGTTGCGGGGTCGCGGGCAGCGGCTTGGTTACCGAGAACCCTTTGTAAGGCAGTGCAATGTTGTAAATGGTGGCGTTGGTTTCGCTGTTTTGCGGATGCGTGTTGTGCAGCACCGGATCTTCGGAGGAAATCGTGATTTGCTGGCCGACGGTTGCAGCCTGCACCCGCGGCCTGAACATGCAATGGGTGTTCACCAGGGAAATCGAAACGGGATCGGTCGAAACTGCCTTGCCCTTGGTGATGTCCTTCAGGTACACCTCGACGTTCTGCAGTCCGCCGTCTTTGCCGACCACGTACACAGGATTCGGTATCGACTCGCCGCAATAGTCCTGGTTCTTGGTCACTTCGATGGGCGCGATGGTGGGCGCCGTGCCGGCGAGCTTTACCACCCCCTGGATGGTGCCGCCATTCGAGACCGCAACGACCGTATACGGGTCTGCGAGAGCCAGTTGCGCCAGCAGCAGCGTGCCGCCAATGACTGCCGCGCCGCGCGGCCGGAGGCGCGGCTTCGGGCAGTCCTTGATGAGATATCGTCCGGCCGAAAATTCAATCACTATCGCCCCTTAATGAGATTCCCATTTTTATGGGATCGCTAGTTATTTATTGGGTGAATCAACCGCGGACATGGCATGGTGCATAGCGTTCGAAGTTGCCGCAATGGGTAGATATACCCAGCCCGGAGACGGCGTTCGTTTCCTTGTCTCATCGCCGGCCTTCGTCGTGGGCGGCGGCGACCCGCCGGTCACGTTCTTCGGGTAGACCGGACTCAAGCTCTGGATGAAATGCACCAAATCCCAAGCCTCGTCCGGGCTGATCGAGTCGGCGAACGATGGCATCGGCGTGCCGTTCAGGCCGCCGATGAATACTCGATAAATGTCAGGTCCGCTGTCGCCGCATTTGATGTGCCCTTCGGTGAGGTCATAGGGCACGATCGGGTTGTCCCAATCATCCTTGAGATCATCGGCCGACGGACCGTCGCCCTCGGCGCCATCGCCATGGCATTGCGCGCAGTTGAATTTTTCGTATACGGCCGCGCCGCGCGCCACGGATTTGGCTGTGTACGGAGGCTCAGGGGGAATGGAAATCGGCGGCTGGGGCTTCTCGGTCGCAAAGCGAGGCGAAAAGGTCTTGATGTAGGTCACGACATCGAGCCTTTGTTGGTGGTTCAACGTCGTACGCAGGCTCGACATGGACGTGCCATACAGACCTGTGATCAGGACTTTTTCCAGGTCGGCGTCGGTCGGCAACGAGCCCGACGGCGTGGTGCGCCACTTGAATGTGCCCTGCCGGAAATCGCGCGGCACGGGTATTGTGTCCCCGCTATAGCGACCCTTGCCGTCGCCCTTTTCTCCATGGCAGAGAACGCAATATTGTTCGTAGACGACCTTGCCCCGAGTCGCGTCTCCCACGTCCTCGGCGCGGGCGTGGCCCGCTGCAAGCAATAACGTGACCAGAGCCGGGAGGACTGTCGCTATGCGAGTGGCCATTTCACGGCAGCCCTACTTGGTGGATATATATTCAACTAAAGCGGCGATCTCGTCATCGGTCAGTTTTTCGGTGACATGTTGCATGACCTTGTTTTCCCGCAGTCCACTGCGGTACTGCCACATTTGGATCGCAACATAGTCTCGATGCTGCCCGGCGAGGCGTGGCTGGGTATTGACTCCCTCGCCGTCGTGGCCGTGACAGACGGTGCAAGCTTCGATCTCAAGGTCCGGCCTTCCGCTCTCGTACAGCGCTTTGCCTTTGTCCGCCAGCGCGGGGTTGCTCGAGCCGCCGCCCTTCACAGGCGGCTGGCTCGAGAAGTACTGGGCGACACCTTTGATTTGCTCATCCGTAAGACCCCGGGCTATCCCCCACATAAAGGCCCGTGCGCGGGGATCGCTGCGAGCACGCAGCCTGAATAACTTGAGCTCAGCCTCGATATAGCCGGGCAACTGCCCGGCCAGAATCGGGAAAAGCGGCGACACGCTGACTCCATATTCACCATGGCACTTCGAGCACGCGTTATTGACGAGCGCTTGGGTGGCCATAGTGGATGGATCCGGCGGCACGATGAGAGTCGCTGAGCGCGCATCACGAACGGCCAATGCCGCGAGCGCGATCGTCCCCAGCGCGATCGCGGCCATGCCAAGCGAAGTTACCGCCAGCTTGCTCATTAGAAGTCCGTCCATAGGCCAAATACCCAGGTGTTGTTGTCCGAGGCTTTGACATTGGGAAAGCCGGGGGAATTGGGAAAGTTGGCGTGGCTCAGATTAAAAGGGTTTTGGTTGTTGGCCACCACCTGATAGGCGTTGTACTGCAGGATGAACCTGAAGTTGAGCCAGGGGACGTAATCCAGCTCATAAACCTCGAATTGATTGGCCGGTGACCCATTGCCGCCATTCGCGAGCGGATCGTTCGTGCCGGTCGTCCGCGTGAAGCTGACGAGTCCACCATAGTGACGATCACGGAAGTACTCAGCCGTAGCCAAAAACTGCGTCAGCGTGTCCGTTGGGTTGGTGTAGATCGGTGTCGATGCACCGGTGAAGGTCGCCGCCACCAGTTGAGAGCTGTTCTGTTGCCGCTCGTGGGTGACATGACCCATAAAGCCATAGATGTTGCGTGGACCGTTGTACTGGTACTGCCAATCGACGGAAAGATCGGTATACCGATTGATGACTCCCCCGTTGAAGGTCTGCGCAGGCGTGTAGGTATTACCCGCTGCATTGGCAGCCAACACTTGCTGCGCCGAGATGTAGCCGACCGATGGAATCCAGTTGACATACAGCGCGCTGGCGCCGATCTCCGCCGAGTGGTAGTCCCAGTCGCGCTCGTAGGCGATGCGCGCGTAAGGCGCGAACCGATCGACGGCACCGCCATTGGCGGCAAGACTGGCGCTGTCAACTGTGGGTGAATTGCCGCCGGCAACCGCAGAGTGATATACCGACAATTCGAAGTACAGCGAGTCATCGAAGAAGGCGTAGGCGCCGATACCGCCAACACTCCCCGGCCCCAAAGCGTTAATGATCGGACCGGTCGTCCCGGCGCCGGCGACGCCGCCGCTCCACAGGGTCACGGTATTGAAGTTCGGAAGGGCATAGCTTCCGAATCCGTTCCAGACGTCCTGGAAGGTTAAATAGTTGTTGGCCGTGACGCCCCACACCCACTTGTTGTCGACGGTGTGATCGCTGTATCGGATATCGATATTGTCGACACCCACGCTACCGGCCTGCCCATTGTAGGTTAATTGCAACCAAGCGCCCACGCGATCCGAGAGGGCTCCCGCGTATGCCAGGCTGAACTGATCTGGAAACTGATATGTATCGCTTTGCGCGTGAGCGGGATATGGCTGAGCGCTATCCGGCGGCGCCCGGTCATAATGATCGTAGCCAATTTGTGCGAGGACGGTGATCCCCGGCAGATCGCTGAGCCACAACGTGTTCTTCTTGTGGTCATCGATGTCATTGACCAGCGGCGGCCGCGTGGTCAGCGTGTATCCGCTGAGCTTGAAGCGTCGGCCGAATGGCGTGAGCTCGGGCGGCATCGTGTGGCAGGCCTCGCAGGCCAAACCCGTCTGGCGGGCGAAAGGTGGAATGGCGCTCGCCGGCTGCGCAACCAGCAGCAGGGCTGATCCGCCGAGGACAAACGTGGCCACGACGCCGAGTGTTGATAACCTCACGGCGGCCCACCCGGACCCGAGCTCTCGTCGGTCATGTTAGTGTCCCCTTCCCCCGCATTGGCCCTGGTTCTTGAAATACTGTATTTCTGGAGCGCATGGCACACTGCATCGCGATTCGTTTTGTAGCAATGGGGATTTGTACCCACGGTCGCTGTCGTGAATGGGGATTTATACGCACGCGTTTGCCGACTGGGGCTAAGAGGCCGGCGCAACCAGGAGAGGATCGAAAGTGAAAGTGTCTGCCCCGATGCGGTTTGCGCTTGGGTTGATTTTAGGCGCTACGCTCTCCTTTTTGGTCGGCTGCCTCTATGCGTATTGCATCTGGCATCCACCCTCCAATGATTGGGGCAACGAAAAGGTCATATGGACCATCCTCTGCGCTCCTTTAGCCTTGATCGTACTCGTGATACTGCTGGTAAAATTCCGCTACGTGCGTCGCGTTGCCGCGCGAGCGCAAGCACTCGGCCGCGTGGGTTTGGCAGCCGTGTTAATCGGGGGAGTTTTTCTTCCCATTCTGCAATTGTCCGAATCGATTGCTGAACGCAACGTATCGGCGCTGAAAATACCTCTTGAGCGGGCGAAATTAATCGCTGAACTCGGCGCTTTGGGGTCTCGGCTCAGAATCGCAGATTCCGTCATAGTCGAGACGGGACGCATTTTGGGTGAGCAAGAACTCAACCGGTTCCTGCTGCGACTCACTGCATTCACGTCGAAGCCGGTCTTCATAACGGTCGCCGCAACGGCTAAATCGCGAATCTCGCTTGACCGAAGCCAAGTGTCCGGCACGGCGAACTGCTCTACCACCGCTGTAGATGATGAGTGTTTGACTCGGACGAATTTACCCGACGTTCGCGACTGGCCTACGCAGGGTGATCAAATGAATATCGCCGAATATTCTCCGTCGCAGGGCATACTTTTAGAGTATGGGCGGTTCAAGAGAGCGTCTGACGAGCCGCCAAAAGATTATTACCCTTACTTCCCGTTCCTGCCGGGGTCACTGATCGATCTGCGGCAGTGGTGTCAGCCCGAGCAATTTGGTCCATTTCCTTTTGGCCGGGGAATCCACTGGCATGTCTGTACTGACAGTCAGACTTTGGAAGACATCGGCAATGGAATGTTTGGGGCCGGAAGGTAAGCCGGATTTAGGCTACTCGACCGTCAAGCTCTTGGCCAAATTGCGCGGCTGATCGACGTCTGTTCCCTTCAGCACCGCCACGTGATAGGCCAGCAATTGCAGCGGGATGGCGAACACAGCCGGCGCCTGCAGCGCGCTTGCCGTCACGGGCATTTGAATGACGGTGACGCCATCGGCGCTCGACATGCCGGCATTAGGATCGGCGAACACGTACAGCTGGCCGCCGCGGGCGCGGACTTCCGCCAGATTCGATTTGAGCTTCTCCAACAACTCGTTGTTGGGGGCGACCGCGACCACCGGCATATCCTCGTCGATCAGCGCCAACGGCCCGTGCTTGAGCTCCGCCGCGGCATACGCTTCGGCGTGAATGTAGGAGATTTCCTTGAGCTTGAGGGCGCCCTCCATCGCGATGGCATGCAGCGGTCCGCGGCCTAGGAACAAGGCGTGCCGCTTGTCGGCGAAGGCTTCCGCGAGAGATCGGATGGCATCGTCCAGCTTCAAGGTCTTTTCGACCAGTCCGGGCAATTGCAGGAGCTGCACCACCAGTTCGCGCTCCCGGGCACCGCCTTCTCCGCGGTGCTTCGCGAGCGCCACGGTCAGCATGCCGAGGGCGGTCAGCTGGGTGGTAAACGCCTTGGTCGAGGCGACTCCGATCTCAGGCCCCGCGCGGGTCAGCAGCACCAATTGCGATTCCCGCACCATGGAGCTCTCCGCCACATTGCAGATCGTCAGCGTGGCGAGATACCCCGCTTGCTTGGCATTGCGCAGCGCCGCCAGGGTATCGGCTGTCTCGCCGGATTGAGAAATGGTGACGAAAAGCGTATCCGGCGTGATCACCGGATCGCGATAGCGGTACTCGCTCGCGATCTCGACGCGCGCCGGGATACGGCAGATTTGTTCGATCCAATAGCTCGCGACGACGCCGGCGTGGTAGCTCGTGCCGCAGGCTGCGATGTGCACCGCCTGGACGCGCTCGAATACCGCCGCGGCGCTGGGGCCGAACGCCGCCTCCAAGAGCTTCGCTCCCGCAACGCGCTCCTCCAGTGTTTGCGCAATCGCACGGGGCTGCTCGTGAATTTCCTTGAGCATGAAGTGGCGATACTGGCCGCGTTCGACGGCGTCGGCGGGCAGATCGCTTTCGCGCACCGGCCGCGACGCCGGCGCGCCGGCGGAGTCCACGATGCTGATCGATGTGCGGCGGATCTCCGCGACGTCGCCTTCTTCCAAGAACATGAAGCGGCGCGTCACCGGCAAGAGTGCCGCCACATCGGACGCGACGAAATTTTCGTTGATGCCGAGTCCGATGACGACCGGGCAGCCCTCGCGCGCCAGCACAACGCACTCGGGATCCGCTTCGGACACCACGGCGAGCGCATAAGCGCCCTGCAATTCCTTGACGGTTTTGCGGACGGCTTCGTAAAGGCCGGCAGAGGCCGCGAGATGATGGTGAATGCGGTGCGCGATGACCTCCGTATCGGTCTCCGAACTGAAGCTGTAGCCCAAATCGATGAGCCCCGCCCGCAGCGCCTCATGGTTCTCGATGATGCCGTTGTGCACAATGGCAATCCCGGCATGCGAGACGTGCGGGTGGGCATTCTCGGTGGTCGGAATGCCGTGGGTTGCCCAGCGCGTATGCGCGATGCCCACATGCCCGGAAATGGGCGCCGCGTTGAGCGCGTCCTCGAGAATCTTGACCTTGCCCACCGTGCGCACCCGCGCGAGTCCGTGTTCGGGCGTCAGCACGGCGAGTCCCGCCGAATCGTAGCCGCGATACTCCAGACGCCTTAGACCCTCAATGAGGATGGGAACCACATTGCGTTCCGCAGCTGCTCCGACGATTCCGCACATCTCGGCCGGACTCCTTGGGACCTTAAGTGAAAAAGGGCTGCTAGTGTGCCCGAGCCCAACCGAAAATCTAGTGTCAAAGCGCTGCTAATAATTAGTCAATAATATGGGTTGACAGCTAGTATTAGTAAGTATATAGTATTAGCTAATGGAGGATAGCAGCGCAAAAAAGTTCCAAAAAGACCTCAACGGGGGCTTGGTTGGGCTGGTTTTGCTCGCGGTGCTCGACCGGTCGGCCGAGGACTTGTACGGCTACGAAATCGCCAAGCGTCTGGCGAGCGCCAATGACGGCACCTCCATATTCAAGGAAGGGAGCCTGTATCCCGTGCTGCGCGCCCTCTCGGCCCAGGAGCTGCTCACCAGCCGGATCGTCCCTTCCTATTCGGGACCGCCTCGCCGCTACTACCGGATCACCGATCAGGGGCGGGCGGTCCTCGCCGAGTGGAAAGCCATTTGGCGGAGCACGGTGAGTTTCGTCGATCGTTTCACAGCATGAGGATATCGCCGTGAATCCCCACTGGCTCAGATTGCCAACGCACTACTGGTGGATCGCGGCCGCGGGCGAAATGGACCCGCCGAGGGACTGGAACAGGGCGGCGGTATCGGCGAAGCGGTTGGCGCGCGCCTGCGCCAACGACACCACCGCTTGCTGGTAGGTTTGCTCCGCGCTGATCAGCGCCAGGTAGCTCACCGAGCCGAGTTCGAGATCATGCTTCACCACGCCGAGACTCAAGCCCGCGGCATCCTCGGCGCGGCTCGCGGCAACCAAGGCGTCCGCATCGCTGTCGAGCGCATGCAAGGCATCCGCCACGTTTTGGAATGCGGTAAGCACCGCGGCGCGGTACGCGGCGGCGGCCTGATCCAAGGCGGCTTCGGCGGCGCGTTTGCGGTGAAGCAGCGTTCCTCCCTCGAACACCGTCTGCGCGGCATTGGCGCCGAGCGACCAAAAAATCGTGCCCGGCTTGAACAGATCGCTCATCAGCGTCGCGGAGCTGCCGAGGTCCCCCGTGAGGGTCACCTGCGGCAGTAGATTGGCGGTGGCGACCCCGACCGCCGCTGTGGCCGAGTGCAGCTGTGCCTCCGCCGCGCGCACGTCGGGGCGGCGTTCGACCAATTGCGAGGGCACGCCCAGCGGCAAATCGAGCGGCAGCACCAGCTGCTCGAGCTCGAAACGAACCGGTTTGAATTCGGCGGGCAGATGCCCGGTCAGAGCGGCCAGTGAATCGCGGGCCTGATGCAATTGCTTAGCCAACGGCGGCAGCGTTCCTTCCAATTGAGCAAGCGCCGCATCCTGGGCAAAGACGTCGACCTCCGCGACCGCGCCGAGTTCAAGCTGGCTCTGCAGGACCCCGAGAGAATCGCGCTCGAGAGCGATCATGCGCTGCGTGGCTGCGATTTGCGCCCGCAAACCGGCTTCTTGGATCGCGGTCGTGACCACATTCGCGGTGAGGGTGAGATAGGTCGCATCGAGCTGAAAGCGCGCGACCTCGGCCTGCGCCTCCAGCGATTCCACCTGGCGCCGGTTGGCGCCGAACACGTCGGGCACGTAGCTCACCGAAACCTGCGGCGTGTACAAGTTGTAGAGCGCGCTCCCCGAGGCCAGCGTGGGGGCCAATACGCCGACCGCGTCGCGCTGGCGTTCAGCGTCGAAGCTCGCCTGCACCGCCGGAAAATAGCTGCCGCGCTGCGCTGCCGTGTTTTCCATGGCTTGGCGCAGCGCCGCCTGGGCAGAGCGCACTTCGGGATTGGCGCGCAGCGCCTCGCCGACCAATTCATCGAGCTCCGCGCAGCCGAATAGAGTCCACCAATTTCGCGGCACCTCCTGTTCATCCAAGAAACGTTGCGCGGCACCGCCGGGACCGGGCGCGGCGGCGGTCGCGGCCGCGAGCGGCTCTGCCGTGTAGCGCGGCGCCTCGGGCGCGGGCGGGCGATGAAAATTAGGTCCCACGCACGCGCACAACGCCGCCGCGCAGAGCGCCGCCGCGCACAACATCGCCGCAAACTTCAAGATCCCCCCGGTCGCGGCAACTCCGCCGGCATTTCGCGCGTCGTCGAGAATCTCAAGATCAGCACGGGCAGGACCAGCAGTATCAGGACGGGCGCGAGCAGCATGCCGCCGACCACGACCAGAGCCAGCGGCCGCTGAACCTGTGAGCCGATACCGGTCGAGATCGCCGCCGGGATCAGGCCCACGCAGGCCACGATGCAGGTCATCAGCACCGGTCTCGCCTGCGTTCGGCAGGTCTGCAGCATGGCGCTCGCCCGGTCGAGGCCCGACTCGAGACTCAAATGGTAGTAGGACACGACCAGGATGCCGTCCATGGCGGAAATTCCAAACAGCGCGACGAAACCGATCGCGGCGGATACGCTGAACGCCGTGCCCGTCGCCCAGAGTGCAAAGATGCCGCCCAACATCGCCATGGGAATGACGCTCGCCGCGAGCAGCGCATCGAGCAGGCTGTGGAAATTCAAATACAGCAGCAAAATGATCAAGGCGATCGACAGCGGCACGGCGATGCTCAAGCGCGAAATCGCATCCTGCAGATTGCCGAATTCGCCCACCCATTCGACGCGGTAACCGCCCGGCATGAGCACCTTCGCCTCCACGGCGCGCTGCGCCTCGAGAACCGCGCCGCCGAGATCGCGGCCGCGGACGCTGAACTTGATGGGCACATAACGCTGCTGCTGCTCACGGTAAATGAAGGCGGCGCCGGACACCAAGTGCACGTCGGCGACGTCCTCGAGCGGCACTTGGATGATGCCGTTGCCGGTGCCGTCGGCCGCGGCGATGGGAATGCGCCGGATCGCATTCAGGTTGTCGCGATACGGCAGGCTCAAGCGCACCATCATCGGAAAGTGCCGATCGCTGGCGCCCTCGTAGAGATCACCCGCGCTTTGTCCGCCGATCGCGGTTTGCACCACGGCATTGACGTCCCCGGGCGCGAGGCCGTAGCGCGCGGCCCGCACGCGATCGACGTCGATGCGAATGGTCGGCTGCCCGAGCGAACGCAGCACGGCGAGGTCCGTGATTCCGGGCACCTCGGCAAGCACAGCCGCAATGGCGTCGGCCGTCTTTTCGAGGGTCTCCAAATCATTGCCGTACACCTTGACGGAATTCTCCCCCTTCACTCCGGAAGCCGCCTCTTCGACATTGTCCTGGATGTACTGCGAAAAATTGAAATTGACGCCGGGAAACTGCTGCTGCAGCGCATCGGTCATGTCCTGCGTGAGTTTTTCCTTATCCACTCCCGCCGGCCAGGCATCCTGGGGCTTCAGCGGCACGAAAAATTCGGCATTGAAAAATCCCGTGGCGTCGGTGCCGTCGTCGGGGCGTCCATGCTGCGAGACCACCGTTTGCACCTCGGGATACTTCGACATGAGCACGCGCATGCGGTTGACATAGGTGTCGCTGTCTTCCAGCGAAACCGATTGCGGAAAGGTCGCGCGCACCCAGAGGTTGCCTTCTTCGAGCTTGGGCAGAAATTCGAGGCCGAGCGAGCGCACGGCGAAAATGGCCGCGAGCGTGATGAGCCCCACGCCGGCAAACGCCAGGATGCGGTTCGCCAGCACGAATTCCAGCGCCGGCCGGTAGACGCGGTGCAGGGCGCGGACCACCGCCGTTTCCCGATCCGAAATCTCGCGTGAGAACAGCAGCAGGCTCAAGGCCGGCGCGATCGTGAAGGTTGCGATCAAGCCGCCCGAGATGGCATAGGCATAGGTCTTCGCCATCGGCCCGAAGATATGCCCTTCGATGCCCGAGAGCGTAAAAAGCGGCACGAAGCCGGCGATGATGATGGCTGCGGCGAAAAAAATCGACTGGCTGACCTCGGCCGCCGCGAGCGACACGGTGGCCATCTTGCCGCGGAAGCCGCTCGGAACGCGCATTCGATGCAGCTGACTGGGTCCGGTGCCGAGATGCGCCGCCGCCTCGGCCAAGTGTCTGAAAATATTTTCGACCATGATCACGGTTGCGTCGACCACCAGGCCAAAATCGATGGCGCCCACGGACAGCAGATTGGCCGACTCGCCGCGCAACACCATGAGCCCGATCGCGAAGGAAAGCGCGAACGGTATGGTCATGGCGACGATGACGGCGCTGCGCACGTTGCCCAAGAACGCCCATTGCAGCAGGAATATGAGCGCGATGCCCGCCACCATGTTGTGCAGCACCGTCTGGGTCGTGATGTGGATCAAATCGCTGCGGTCGTAGATGCGCTCTATGCTGACGCCGGGCGGCAGGATGCCGCTCTGGTTGATCTTGTCCACCTCGGCCTCGACAAGCCGGATGGTCGGCACGCTGGCGGCACCGCGGCGCATCAAGACGATCCCCTGGACGATATCGTCCACCTCGTTGTAGCCGGCAATGCCGAGCCGCGGCAGGTTGCCGATGCTGACCTTGGCCACATCGCCGATGACCACGGGCGCGCCCTGCCGCGTGGTGATCAAGGTGTGACGGATTTCCTCCGCGGAATGAATCAGACCCACGCCGCGCACCACCGCGGCCTGTGCACCGAAATTGACCGTTTGGCCGCCGACATTGATGTTGGCGTTGCCGAGAGCCGTCAGCACTTGCGGCACGGACAGGCCGTTGCCCACCAGTTTGTTTTGATCGATCGCGATGTCGTAGGTCTTGGTCTTGCCGCCCCAGCCGGTGACGTCGATGACGCCCGGCACGGCCTTGAAGCGCCGCTCCAGCACCCAGTCCTCCAGGGTCTTAAGATCGGTCACCGAATAGTTGGGAGGTCCCGTCACGCGATAGCGGAAAATCTCGCCGATGGGACTCGTGGGCGAGATCTGCGGCGTCGCGCCGTTCGGCAGGGTGGCGAGCTGCGACAGCCGGTTGGTCACCCACTGCTCGGCTTGGGTGTAGGTGAAATCATAGGTGAACTGCACCTTGACGTCCGACAGGCCGAACAGCGAGATGGTGCGGATCGCCTGCACATTGGGGATGCCGGCCATCTGAATCTCGAGCGGGATCGTGATATAGCGCTCGATCTCTTCGGCCGATTGCCCCGTGCTCTGCGTGACCACATCCACCAAGGGCGGCACCGGGTCCGGATAGGCCTCGATATTCAGCGCCAGAAAGCTTGCGATACCGGCGCCCAGCATCATCACCAGCAGCACGACGATCAGCACCCGCTGCCGGAGTGCGAAGCTGACGATTGCGTTCATGGGGAGCCGGGGACTGCCACTTGATCGATGAAAAGACCGCCCTTCGTGACGATTCGCTCTCCCGGCTTCAGGCCCTCGAGCACCTCCACGAAGCCGTCGCTGCTGCGGCCCGTGCGGATGGCGCGGTACGCGAGCAGTCCCTCTCCTTGAACCACCCAGACATGCGCGGCATCGCCCTCGTAAACGACCGCCGCCTCCGGAATCGCGGGAGATTCCGCTGGATCGCTGGTTCGAATACGGAAACTCGCGAACATTTCCGGCTTCAAGGCCCCATCGCGATTGTCGATTTCGGCGCGCACCGGCAGCCGGTGCGTGACAGGGTCGACCACGGCGGCGACATAGGTCACGCGCGCGTCAAATGCGCGCTGCGGATACGCGGGCACGCGGACTTCCATCGCCTGTCCCACATGCACCACGCCGGAATCCGCCTCCCGCACGTTGGCCATCAGCCACACGCTCGACGGATCGGCAATCGTGAATACCGCGGTGCCGCTGCCGGACTGCAAATATTGGCCCGGACCCACTTGCCGGTCCACGACCACGCCGGCGATCGGCGCGCTGAGTGTGGCCACCGGATTAATCGTGTGGGCCGACTCGAGGGCGTCGATTTCCTCGTCGGACTTGCCCAGGATCTCGAGGCGGTTGCGCACCGCTAAATGCGCGGCTTCGGCCGCCGCGAGATCCGCCTGCGCCGCTTGCCAGTCTTGCAGGCTGCCGCCCTTGGCGTCGTACAGCGCGTGCTTGCGGGTCTCATTGATGCGCGAGAGCTTCACTTGCGCGGTCGCCGTGCGCAGGTCATTCTGCGCCTGAACGAATTCCGAGGCCTCCAATGTGGCGAGCGGCGCGCCTTTTTTGACGCGATCGCCCAAGCCCGCGATGACGCGGGTCACACGCCCGGAATAGGGGGAAAACAACGGCGTCGCGCGGTCGCCGTTGACCGCGATCTTGCCTTCGGTCAATTCCTCGCTGACGAAACCGTGCACCCCCACGGCTTCGATGCTCAGGGTCTTGAGCTGTTGGGGCGTCGCACGGAACGTACCCGGCGGCGACGGCGGTCCGGCCGGCGGGGCCTCGTGATTGCCGAAGAGCCGGCCGCCCAACCAAATGCCCGCAAGAACCAAGATGACCACGACGGTGCCAAGGGCCGCCACCCGAATTTGGCGCTCCCGCGGCCAGGCGCGCCGATCGATGGATGCCTGGCCGGAGGCCGGGGTTCCAGGATCACTTGGCACTTCGCTCATTCATAACCCCGTTTGCATACGTCATTTTGTATGAGAACGAGTGTTCGATCGAGTGAATAAAGAGCGCAACGCCGCTCCCGCGATGCTGCAGCCCTCAGACGTGGGGCAGATTGCACGCAACCCGTTGATGGTTGTACAACAGCGCAGGCGTGCCATCCATAATCGAAATACTCCTCTTGAGGGCCGGCGGATAGGCCCATGCCCCGTAGGCGGTGGGGTCGATGAGGTAGGCGGTTGCCCCGCCGCGGATGGTTCGCAGAGCCCGCATCTGGCCCATCGCCTTGATGTTTGCCATGATGATCCCCACCACGTCCATAAGCGCAGCGTGCGAATTTAACCGCTTGTAGTCGCCGCTCGTGCCGGCCATCTTGATGAAAAATGCACTCAAGTTGAAGATGCTGAAATTGACTGAGAGCGCCTCGCCTTTATCTTTGGTGGAGTCGCGTTCGCCCTCGGACATTGTTTCGGTTTCTTGCATGGCCATTGCCATGAGAAGGTACTGGAACTCTGATGCCAGACCTCCGGCGCGCATCGCCCTTAGAAGCTTCGCCTTGTTCTCGGCCAGCAGCAGTGCGTAGTTGCCGAAACTAGGAGGGGGCGGCAGCTTGTAGAGGGGATCCTTGTAGTCCGTATAACCTGACGGGGAATAAGGAATGGGCGTTTCGGGATAAGGTAGGACGTCCGGGAACAGTTTATCCGCCATGGCACCCATTGAAAATTGACCTTCTGCTTTGATTCCGATCATGCCGCATTCTCCTTCATTATTCCCGGTCCTTGGGAGACTTGATGGCACTCTCGACCGCGGCGGCATGCTCTTCCGCATCGAGTTTGCGCGGGCGTTCCCAGCTCGCCACCGTGATTTGCGGGGGCCGGGTCAGCGTAAGCTTGCCGTCCGGCGCATTCGCGGTGATCGTCGATCCCGCGCCGATGGTCGCATTCGCTCCGATGCGCACCGGCGCGACCAGCATCGCGCCGGAGCCGATGAATGCGCCGTCCTCGATGGCCGTCGGCCACTTGTTGGCGCCGTCGTAGTTGCACGTGATGGTGCCCGCTCCGATGTTGACGTCATCGCCCACCTGGGCGTCGCCCACGTAGCTCAAGTGGTTGGCCTTGCTGCCCGCGCCGATCTCACTGTTCTTCACTTCGACGAAATTGCCGATATGCGCCCCTCGATGCAGCACGGTGCGCGGCCGCAGCCGCGCGAACGGTCCGATCCGGCAATGCTCGCCGATGAGGGCATTGTCGATGTGGCTGTTCGCCTGCACTTCGGTATCCGCGCCGATGCGCGAATTGCGAATGAAGCAGTTGGGGCCAATGGCGACGCGCGCCGCCAGATGCACCTTGCCCACCAATACGGTGTTTACGTCGATGAATACGTCGCGCTCGACCTCGACCTCGCCCCGGATGTCGATGCGCGCGGGGTCCGCGAGCGTCGCGCCCGCCAGCATCAATTCCAGGGCTCGCTGGCGCCGGTAGCAGGCCTCGACTTGCGCAAGCTGGATTCGGTCGTTGACCCCCATGACCTCCGCGGCGTTCGCCGCCAATACGGCATCCACGCGGGCGCCGGCCTGCACCGCGCCGGCCACCACATCCGTCAAATAGTACTCGCGCTGCGAGTTGTCGCTGCCCAGGCCCAGCAGCCATTCCCGCAAGGGTCCCGCGGGCGCCGCCATGAGGCCGGAATTGGCTTCGCGAATTTTCAGCTGCTCTTCGCTTGCATCTGGATGCTCGACGATGGCGCTGACGCGACCGTCCGATTCGCGCACGATGCGTCCGTACCCCGCCGCCTCGTCGAGATTGACGGACAGCACGGCCAGCGCGCCTTCGCCGGCGATGGCTGCCAGCTTGTTCAAGGACGCCGCACCGATCAGCGGCACGTCGCCGTACAGCACCAGCACGGTGTGATCGTCGGGAATGACGGACATGGCCTGCATCACGGCATGACCGGTGCCCAATTGTTCCGCTTGCAGAATCCAATCGACGTCTTCGTGATTGAGCGCCGCCTGCACCAGCGCCCCGCCGTGACCATAGACCACGTAGATGGTTTCGGGAGCAAGCTTGCGCGCGGTGCGAATGACGTGTTGCAGCAGCGGCTGGCCCGCCAGCGGCTGCAGCACCTTGGGCAAGTCCGAATGCATCCGCTTGCCCTGCCCCGCGGCGAGTATGACGACGGATAGCGGCATGACGGCTCCTTAGAATGACGCTTCGGCGTCTCTTGCGCAGGCGCTAACGTCTTTTGCGCAGGCGCTCGATTGCTCGCAATTGTGCCACGGCTCGCGCCAATTCCGCCTGCGCCTCGGCGAGGTCGATCTTGTCGCCGCGGCCCTTGAGCGCCTCCTCGGCGCGCTGCTTCGCCGCCTCCGCCTGGGCCTCATCGAGATCGCGCGCGCGCGCCGCCGTGTCGGCGAGCACGGTGACGAGATGCGGCTGAACCTCGAGTGCGCCGCCGCCGACATAGAACGACTGTTGCTCGTGGCCCTCCGATTGCACGCGCACTTCGCCCGCCTTCAATGTGGTCAGGAGCGGTGCGTGGCGGGGGTAGATGCCGAGCTCACCTTGCGAGCCCGGCACGAACACCATGCTCGCCTCGCCCGAGAAGATCTGTCCTTCGGCGCTGACGATGTCGACATGAATGGTGCTGGCCATGATCGCTCTTAAGTCAACGTCTTGGCTTTTTCAACCGCTTCTTCGATGCCGCCGATCATATAGAACGCCTGCTCCGGCAGGTGATCATATTCGCCGGCGATGATGGCCTTGAAGCCGCGGATTGTGTCCTTCAAGGGCACGATTTTGCCGTCCTGCCCGGTGAACACCTTCGCCACGTTGAAGGGCTGCGACAAAAATCGCTGAATTTTGCGTGCGCGGTACACGGAGAGCTTGTCCTCTTCGGACAGCTCGTCCATGCCGAGAATCGCGATGATGTCCTGCAGCTCCTTGTAGCGCTGCAAAACGGCCTGCACACCGCGCGCCGTATCGTAGTGCTCGTCTCCCACCACCAAGGGATCCAATTGGCGGCTGGTCGAATCGAGCGGGTCCACCGCGGGATAAATGCCGAGCGAGGCGATCTGCCGCGACAGCACCACGGTTGCGTCCAGGTGCGCGAACGTGGTTGCCGGCGACGGGTCGGTCAAGTCGTCCGCCGGCACGTACACCGCCTGAATGGAGGTGATCGAACCCGTCTTGGTGGAGGTGATGCGTTCCTGCAGCACGCCCATTTCCTCGGCGAGCGTCGGCTGATAGCCCACCGCCGACGGCATGCGGCCCAATAGCGCGGACACTTCGGTGCCCGCCAGCGTGTAGCGGTAGATGTTGTCGACGAAGAACAGCACGTCGCGTCCCTTGCCGGAGGCCTGCTTCTCGTCGCGGAAATACTCCGCCATGGTCAACCCGGTGAGCGCGACGCGCAGACGATTGCCGGGGGGTTCGTTCATCTGACCGTACACCATGGCCACCTTGGAATTCGCCAGATTGTCCTTGTCGATGACGCCCGACTCGATCATCTCGTGGTAGAAGTCATTGCCTTCGCGGGTGCGCTCGCCGACGCCCGCAAACACCGACAGGCCGCTGTACTGCTTCGCGATGTTGTTGATGAGCTCGAGCAGGTTCACGGTCTTGCCCACGCCCGCGCCGCCGAACAGGCCGACCTTGCCGCCCTTGGCGAAGGGCACCAAGAGATCGATGACCTTGATGCCGGTGACAAGAAGATCCTGGCCGCCCGCCTGTTCATCATAGGCCGGCGCCGGCCGGTGGATCGGCAGATACTCGGTCGCCTTCACCGGCCCCTTCTCGTCCTGCGGTTTGCCGAGAACGTCCATGATGCGGCCGAGCGTCGCCGCGCCCACCGGCACGGAAATTCCCTTGCCGGTGCCCGTGACGGCAAGGCCGCGGCGCAACCCTTCCGAAGGTCCCATCGCGATGGTGCGCACCACGCCGTCGCCGAGCTGCTGCTGCACCTCGAGGGTCAAATCCACGTCATCGAGCTTGAGGGCGTCGTAGACCTTGGGGATCTGATCGCGCGGAAATTCCACATCGATGACCGCGCCGATGATTTGCACGATTTTGCCGCTGGACATAACTGATAAACCTCTTGTACCTAAACCTGCACCTGCCCCGGTCTAAACCGCGGCGGCGCCACCCACAATTTCGGAAAGCTCTTTCGTGATCGCCGCCTGGCGGGCCTTGTTGTAAATGAGTTGCAGCTCGTCGATGAGGGAGCCTGCGTTGTCGGACGCGCTCTTCATGGCCACCATGCGCGCCGCCATTTCGCAGGCGACGTTCTCGACGGCGCCTTGAAACACCTGGGACTCGATGTAGCGCATCAGAATTCCGTCGAGAATCTCCGCCGCATCCGGCTCGTAGATGTAGTCCCAGCGCTCCTGCAGATCATCCTTGTCGATGGTCTGAAGCGGCAAGAGCTGCGACACCGTGCCCTTTTGAGTCATGGTGTTGACGAACACGTTGTGAACCAGGAGCAGCTGGTCGACCTTGGTGTCGCGATAGAAATCCAGCATGACCTTGGTGGGGCCGAGCAAGTCGTTGATGTGCGGCCTGTCGCCCAAATGCGTGGCCGAGGCGGCGAGTTCGATCCCCGCCAGACGCCGAAAGAATTGCACGGCCTTCACGCCGATCGCGCACACGTAGATCTTGGCGTTCCCTTTCTGCGCTTCGCGGATCGCGCCGAGAGCGGCCTTGAACAAATTCAGATTGAGCGAACCGGCGAGGCCGCGGTCGGTGCTGATCACGATGAGGCCGACCGAGGCTACCGGCCGCTCCAGCGTGAAGGGATGCTTGTAATCCAGGTTCACCTGCCGCAGGTGGCCGACGATCTTGCGGATCTTTTCCGCATACGGACGCGCCGCGCGCATCCGCTCCTGCGCCTTGCGCATTTTGCTCGCCGCCACCATTTCCATGGCCTTGGTGATCTTCTGAGTGTTTTTAATACTCGCGATCTTGCCGCGGATTTCTTTTGCGCCTGCCATTGCCTTCTCTTACAGCGTCGCGAAGAATTCTTCGCAGCACTTCTTCAATGCCGCTTCGACTTCCTTCGATAAATCCGGCTTCGCGTTGATGCTCTTGAGGAGATCCGCGTAGGTGCCGCGCGCGAAGGATTGCAATCCGGCCTCCGTCTCGACCACCTTGCGGCGGTCGACCTTGTCGAAATAGCCGTTATTGCCCGCATACAGCGAGAGCGCCATCTCCGCCACCGACATCGGCGCATATTGCTTCTGCTTCATGAGCTCGGTGACGCGCTGGCCGCGCTCGAGCTGCTTGCGCGTCGCTTCGTCCAAGTCCGAGGCGAACTGCGAGAAGGCGGCGAGCTCGCGGAACTGCGCGAGCGCCAGGCGCACGCCGCCGCCGAGCTTCTTGATGATGTTGGTCTGCGCCGCGCCGCCGACGCGCGACACGGAAATGCCCGCGTTGATGGCCGGGCGCATGCCGGCGTTGAACAAGTCGGTTTCCAGAAAGATCTGGCCGTCGGTGATGGAGATGACGTTGGTGGGCACGAAGGCCGTCACGTCGCCCGCCTGCGTTTCGATGATGGGGAGCCCCGTCAGCGAGCCGGTCTTTCCCTTGACCCGGCCGTTGGTGAATTTTTCCACGTATTCCTCATTGACGCGCGCCGAGCGTTCGAGCAGGCGCGAGTGCAGATAGAACACGTCGCCGGGATAGGCTTCGCGGCCCGGGGGACGGCGCAGCAGCAGCGAAATCTGCCGGTAGGCGACCGCCTGCTTGGACAAGTCGTCGTACACGATGAGCGCGTCTTCACCGTTGTCCATGAAGTACTCGCCCATGGCGCAGCCGCCGTAGGGCGCGAGATACTGCATCGCCGCCGGCGTCGAGGCCGAAGCCGCGACGATGATGGTGTGGCCCATGGCGCCATGCTCTTCGAGCTTGCGCACCACATTGGCGATCGAGCTCTGCTTCTGCCCGATGGCCACATAGACGCATTTAACGCCCGTGGCTTTTTGATTGATGATGGTGTCGATGGCCACCGCCGTCTTGCCGGTCTGGCGGTCGCCGATGATGAGTTCGCGCTGGCCGCGGCCGATCGGCACCATGGCATCGATGGCCTTGAGGCCGGTCTGCACCGGCTGCGACACGCTCTTGCGGAAGATCACGCCCGGCGCCACGCGTTCCAGCGGGGACTTCAATTTGGCATTGATCGGGCCCTTGCCATCGATCGGCAGCCCGAGCGCATCGACCACGCGGCCGAGAAGCTCAGGCCCCACCGGCACTTCGAGGATGCGGCCGGTGGTCTTGACCTCCGAACCCTCGGAAATGTGCTTGTAGTCGCCGAGCACCACCGCACCGACCGAGTCGCGCTCGAGGTTCAAGGCCAGGCCGAAGGTGTTGCCGACGAACTCCAGCATCTCGCCGTAGCGCGCGTCCGCGAGACCGTGGATGCGCACGATGCCGTCCGTGACGCTCACCACCGTGCCGACATTGCGCGACTCCGTGTTGGACTGGAATTTTTCGATGCGCGCCTTGATCAGGTCGCTGATTTCCGATGCCTTGATGGACATATAACCTCTAACTTGCCAATTCTGTTCCGAGACGTTCCAGCCGGCCCTTCAACGAGCCGTCGATCACGAGATCCCCGGCGCGAATCACCGCGCCGCCGAGCAGCGACGCATCGACTGAAGTTTGCATGCGCACCTGGCGCTTCAGCCGCGTGGTCAGCGCCTTCCCGAGCTTGTCGGATTGCGCGGCGTCGAGCGCCACCGCCGAGACCACCTCGACGTCGACGGTGCTCTCCGCCTCCGCGCGCAGCGCGGCGAACTGCGCCGCGATTTCGGGCAGCAGCAGCAAGCGGCGATTTTCGGCGAGCACGCGCACGAAGTTCTGCATGCCGGCATCGAGCTTGGGCTCGGCGATGCCGATGATGAAGCCGGCGATGTCGGCCGGCGTCCTTTCCGGATCTTTGACCAAGGCGGCGACGCGCGCATCGGCGACGATCTCGGCGCTGAGCCCAAGTCCAGCCGACCACTCGGCCAAGGTGCGCGCCGCGCGCGCGAAGTCGAACGCGGCCTTCGCATACGGCCGGGCGATGGTGGCTCGTTCAGCCACGCGCCACCTCGGCGGACAGCTTATCCAGCAATTCGGCGTGAGTCTTCGGATCGATCTCCCGTTCCAAGAGGCGCGAGGCGCCCGCGACCGCGAGCTTGCTCACTTCCTGGCGCAGGCCTTCGCGCGCCCGCGAGCTTTCGCGCGCCGCCTCCTCATGCGCCGACGCCAGCAGGCGCTGCGCTTCGGCCGACGCCGTGCCCTTGGCTTCATCCACGATTTCGTTCGAGCGCTTGCCGGCCTGATCCAAAATCTGCGCCGCCTTGTCGCGCGCCTCGCGGATGATTTCTTTCGAGCGCGCCTCGGCCTCGGACAAATCCTTTTCGCTCTTGGCGGCGGCCGCTAAACCTGCCGCAATTTTTTTCTGCCGCTCGTCGATGGCTCCCATCAGCCAGGGCCAGAAGAACTTCATGACCGCCCAGGCGACCAGGAAGAACACGACCCCTTGGATGACCAGCGTAAGTGCTAAGTTCATTGCCTACTCCTTGCCCGGCGCCCCGCGGCGCCCAAGCGCCGGCTTACTTGAGGCCCAGGGCGCCCAAGAAGGGATTGGCGTACAGCAGCAAGAATCCCACGGCCACGCCGATGATGGGCACGGCGTCCAACAGGCCCGCGACGATGAACATCTTGGTTTGCAGCATGTTGGTGAGTTCCGGCTGGCGGGCGGAGCTCTCGAGGAATTTGCCGCCGAGGAGGCCGAAGCCGATGGCGGCGCCCGCGCCGCCGAGGCCGATCACCAAGCCTGCTGCGATCACGGTGCTGCTCATGAGCTGAGCGATTTGGGTCACATTGTCCATATTGTCTCCGGTCTTTAATGTCTTGAATGAATCGAATCTAGTGCTTCTCGGCCGAGATGCCGACATACACGATGGTCAGCACCATGAAAATGAATGCCTGCAGCGTAATGATGAGGTAGTGAAACCCCGTCCATATGACCCCGGCGACGAATTGGCCGACGCCGAGAAAATAGGTCGAAACCTGGTTGAGCGCGGCGCCCAACGTAAAGCAGGCGATCAGCAAAAAGATGAGTTCGCCCGCATACATGTTGCCGAACAACCGCATCGACAGCGACAGCGGGCGGACCACTTCTTCGATCACTCGGAATATGAAATTGATGGGCGCGAGCAGTATCTTGAGCGCCACGTTGTCAGCGTGAAACGGCGCGGTGAACCACTCGCCGGCGAAGGTAGCGAAACCCTTGTGAGTGATGCCGACCCATTGGATAAGCAGAAACACGCCGAGCGCCATGCCCACCGTGGTGTTGAGATCGGCCGTCGCCACCGTGCGCAGGTGCTCGACGCCGAACAGCTTCGCCGCGGCGGGCAGCGCATCCACCGGCAGGATGTCCATGAAATTTTCCAGAAACACGATGCAGAAAATCGTGATGGCGAGCGGCGCGATGAATTTGTTGGTGCCGTGATAGGTGTCTTTCACCATGCCGTCGACGAATTCCATCAGCATCTCGATGGTCGCCTGCAGTTTTCCGGGTACGCCGCTGGTGACGCGGCGCGCGGCGATCGCGAGCACCAGTATGAAAATGAACGAGATGATGAGGGTGAATATGATGCTGTCGATGTGCACCGACCAAAATGCGCCGCGCCCCGCATCCAAAGTGAGGTGCGTCAGGTGGTGCTTGATGTAGCCCGTCACCCCTTCCGGCACGTCTTCTGCAGTGATCAATCCAAAACGCATAAATCCCCAAGCGTCATTTGAGCCGATAGAGCCCGGCCCAATGCCCTAATTGCGCGACCACCATGCCAATCAATAGCGGTGCCGCGTCGAGTTTCAAGCGCGCCAGCGCCAAATACAGCGCCAGCACGAACCACAACCATTTCCATGCCACGCCGGCGTACATCGCCCTGCCGAGCACGGCGCCGCCCGCGACTCCGGGCTTGAACATGCGCCAGCCCATCACCGCGCTTCCGGCGGCCACGATCAATCCACCCACCAGTGCCGCAAGGCCCGCGGATGCGCCTTTGAACACGAGAAACACAGACGCTGCGGCGAGCGCGCAGCCTGTTTGCAGGAGCACGACCCGGACAACCAGCCGCTTGCCGCGAACCGGGACGTCACCCATCGCGAAGGGAACCGAACCGGCGGCGAGCTACCCTCGATTTGCACATTCTATGAGCCGTCGCCAGTCAAAATTGCCGGCGCATTATAGAGAGGGAGCCTTGGGTCATCAAGGCGTATTAACCCGTATTTTGTCGCATCACTGGATGTGGGCCAGGATGCCCTCGAGTTCGTCGAGACTGTGGTAGGAGACGACCAACTTGCCCTTGCCCGAGGCCGTGTGCTGAAAGGCGACTTTGGCGCCCAATTTGTCGGCCAATTCGAGTTCCAGGCGGTGGATATCCGGATCCTTAGGCGTTGGCGAGCCCGCGGCCGCCGGCGGGGCCAGCAGGCGGCGCACCAGCGCCTCGGTTTCGCGCACCGACAGGGCCTTCTTGGCGACCAGAGACGCCACTTCGATTTGTTGCCGGCGCACGGTCAATGAGAGCAGGGCGCGCGCGTGGCCCATTTCGATGCTGCGCTGTTCCAACAGCGTTTTCACCTCGTCGGCAAGCTCCGTGAGGCGCAGCAGATTGCTGACCGCGGCGCGCGAGCGGCCCACCGCCTCCGCCGCGGCCTGATGGGTGAGGCCGAACTCCTCGATCAGGCGGCCTAGGGCCCGGGCCTCCTCCAGCGGGTTCAAATCCTCCCGCTGAATGTTCTCGATGAGCGACATGGCAACCGCTGCCTCGTCGGGCACATCGCGAATCACCGCGGGGATTTCGGCAAGTCCGGCCATCTGTGCCGCGCGCCAGCGGCGCTCGCCGGCGATGATCTCATAGCGTTGCGATTCACCGGGAATTCTGCCCGGCAGCGGACGCACCAGGATGGGCTGCACCAACCCCTTGGACTTGATCGATTCGGCGAGCTCGCCCAAGGATTCCGGCCGCATATCCACACGCGGCTGGTACTTTCCCCGCTGCAAAAGGTCTAAGGGCAGACTCGCCAGCCGATCGCCGGCCAGCGGCGGCGGTTCCGGATCCGGCACGCCCGCACGGCGCGCCAGCAACGGACTAAGCTCCTTAAGGCCACGGCCTAGAGACGGCTTTTTGCCGGTCATTCTTTTGCTTCCAAGGAGGGGAATTCGGCCGATTGTAGCGGCGCCGGCGGCACTTCGTCGCGGCGAATCATTTCGCCGGCGAGCGCGAGGTAGGCAAGCGCGCCGCGCGATTCCTTGTCGTGAAACAGCGCGGGCTTGCCGAAACTCGGCGCCTCGGCCAGGCGGATATTGCGCGGAATCATGGTACGGAACACCTTGTTGCCGAAGTGCTGGACCAGTTGCGCGGATACTTCGTTGGCGAGATTGTTGCGCGGATCGAACATGGTGCGCAGCAGCCCCTCGATTTCCAGGTTCGGGTTGATGCTGCTATGGACTTGTTCGATGGTCTGCACTAGGGAGCTCAAGCCCTCCAGCGCATAGTATTCGCATTGCATCGGCACCATCACCGAGTCCGCGGCGACCAGCGCATTCAGCGTCAACATGTTGAGCGACGGCGGGCAATCGATCAGGATCACATCGAAATCTTCGCGAATGGGTTTGAGCGCGTTGCGCAGCTTGAACTCTCGGCCGGCCATCATGGTGAGGAGCCGCACTTCCGCGGCCGTGAGGTCTTGATTCGCCGGCATGAGCATGAATCCGCCGTATTCCACGGGCACCAGCGCCTCGATCGCCGAGCAATCGCCGAGCAGCACATCGCAGCTGGTGCGCTGGAGCGAATCCTTTTCGACTCCGCAGCCCATGGTGGCATTGCCCTGGGGATCAAGGTCGATCAAGAGCACACGCCTTTTGGTGGCCGTCAAGGACGCGGCAAGATTCACGGCGGTGGTCGTCTTGCCGACGCCGCCCTTCTGGTTTGCGATCGCGATGACCCGCTTCATCTAGGAGCCTGTCTTAACTAGTCCGCGTGAGCCCGGCCTGGCCGGTGAGAGTTCCACAATATGCCTTTCGTCGTCCAGTCCGGGCATTTTCACCCGGTGGACCGCCAGTACGCGAAAAGATTTCGGCAGCGCCGAAATCTCCTCGTCCGGGTGCTTGCCCTTCATCGCGAGCAGGCGGCCCTCCGGCGTGCACAAATGGCCGGCGTAGGCCACGAAGTCGGCCAACGAGGACAGCGCGCGCGCCACGACCGTATCGAAGAGTTCGAACGGCCGGTAGCTCTCGGCGCGGGTGTGGATCACGGCGACGTTGGCGCAAGCCAATTCCTGCGCCGTCTGTTCGACGAATCGCGCCTTCTTGCCGGTGGCTTCGATCAGGGAAAAGCGCCGTTCCGGATTCAAGATGGCGAGCGGCAAGCCGGGAAATCCGGCGCCCGTGCCCACATCCGCGATGCGCGTGCCGCGCAAGAACGGCTGCAGAGTGAGACTGTCGAGCACATGCTTGCGCAGCATGCCGGGGCGGTCGCGGATGGCGGTGAGATTGAATTGCGCGTTGGCCATTTCCAATTCATCGACCAAGCGCAACAGGGCGTCGGCCTGCGCGGGACTAAGTGCCAGCTGCAATTCGCCTGCACCCGCCGCGAGCAGCTCACGTTCGGCGTCCCGGGTCATGGGGTTTCTTCTGCGTCCGCGCTGAATAAACTGATCGACAGCGTGCTCATGGGCAGCGCCGTCGCCGGTGCCGCCGCCGGCCCGGGCTCCAAGCTCGCGCGAAAGCCGGTGGCGCCCGCACGCCCGTCGCAACGGTCGGCGCCCTGCGCATCCGGCGCGCCGGGCGCGCCGGGTGCGCTCTCGCCCCGCCACTCCGCACACGCTTGGGCGAACACCCGGCTGGCGTCGTCCGCCGGCAACTGCACAGTCGCTTCAATTCGGCTCAAGCGGTCGTGCTCGAAACACAAGCGATAATCCTCCGGCCGGCGTCCCGCGAATTGCGGCGGCGGCGCGTCGATTCCATAGCAGTCCCCGTCCTCGTCGCCGGAACCCGAGCGCGCGGCATCGTGGAACAGCAGCACTTCGTGCAGCGCGAGCGGGCTGTCCTTCAACAAGGTGCCGAAGGGTACCAGCAGCAACCCGTGCCACTCATACGAAGTGTGCGCAACGGCCGGCGGCGGCGGGGGACGTGCCGCGCAGGCGCAGAGCGCCGCGGCACTGCATGCGGCAAACCCGGTGCGCAGCCAGAGGCCGATGCGGCGGCTCATTCAGACCGGCGCCAAGCGGTGCTCGAGTTCTTCCAGCTCCGCCGCCGCATCGGGATCTTGCGGCTTCTCGGCCTCGAACGCCCGGCGCAACGCCGCCACCGCGGTGTCCTTCGCTTTCGCGCAGGCGGGCCCGTAGTGCAGCCGCCAGTCCGCGATCAGCTCGGGCTCGAGCACCGTGTATTCTCGATCATTGAGGATCGAGTCGAGTACCATCGCGCAAAGCGCAAGCTGCTGTATTCGTGGCCACGACAACGTGGGAGCGGAACATGCCTCGGCAAAGCAGCGGCGCAGATACGCGGGCGGATCGGCGCTCGCGATGTCGTCGAGCATGTCGCTCACGTCGTAGGACTTAAGTAGATGCTCGAAGCCTGCCACCCTATCCATTATCCTCGCGGATTGAGAACATAGGAATAATGAGCCGAATTTTATTCTTGCAGGGTGCGGCCGCCGCGCTGCTCTTGGCAGTTGCGGGAGCGGCTGCCGCCGCGGTGGTGCGCGGTAATCTGGTGTTCGACAACATCCCCGAACTGCGAAACGACTCGGCGGATACGCTCGACGACTACTTGAGCGCGCGTGAGGCCAAGCCCTTGGGCTGGTCGCCGAAGGGCCAGCTGCTGATCGTCACGCGCTTCGGCGACGCCGATCAGCTGCACGTGGTGGAGCACGCCGGCGGCGAACGCCGCCAGCTCACGTTCCTGCGCGAACCGGTCATGCAGGGCGCGTTCTCGCCGGATCCGAATCGCGGCGCATATCTCTTTTTGAAAGACGCGGGAGGCAATGACAACACGCAGCTCTATTATCAGCGCCTGGGCGAGCCGGAAGCGCGGCTGCTGACCGACGGCAAATCCTCGAATGGGGGCGCTCTGTGGTCCAACACCGGCCGTGAAATCGCATTTTTCAGCACTGCGCGCGACGGCGTGTCCCGCGATATCGATATCGTGGAACCGGAAAGCGGTGCCCTGCCGCGCCTCGCGGTCACCGGCGACAGTGCTCTTTGGTATCCGCTCGATTGGTCGCCGGATGATCGCAAGCTCCTGGTGTTGAAGCAGGTGTCGAGCGCCGAAAGTTATTTGTACGTGGTTGAGTTGAGCACGGGACAAAAGCGCGAGGTGGACCCCGCCGGCGGCAAGGCGTGCATCGCGGAAGCGAAATTCTCGCGCGACGGACAAGGGGTGTATCTGATTTCGGATCGCGACGGCGAGTTCGCGAAACTGCGTTACGTCAATCTGTTCACCGCCGAGAAAACCGAGATCTCGGCGCGCATCCCCTGGGACATCGAACAACTGGCCATCTCCAGGGACGGCCATTACTTAGCCTATGTCAGCAACGAGGGCGGCGCCGGCAAGCTCAACGTGCTCGACTTGCGCTCCCACCAAGATTTGATCCCGCCCAGACTGCCCTTGGCGGGAGTCATCGACTCATTGAGCTTCGATGCCGAGAGCAAGCGGCTTGCGTTCGGCTTTGCCGCCGCCAATCAGCCGCAGGATGCCTACGTTCTCGATATGGAGAGCAACCGCCTGGAAGCTTGGACCGCGAGCGAGCCCGGCCCCTTGGACACGGCGAAATTCATCATGCCGCGTTTGACGCAATTCCCGACGTTCGACCGCACCGAGAGCGGATCCCGCCAGGTCCCGTTGTACATCTATGAGCCGCCGACTCCGGGGCCGCATCCGGTTCTCGTCGTGCTGCACGGCGGACCCGAGGCGCAATTCCGTCCGCGCTTCGATCCTTGGATCCAGTACGTGGTAAAGGAACTCGGGGTTGCGGTGGTGGCTCCGAATGTGCGCGGTTCCTCCGGCTATGGAAAGACCTATCGATCGCTGGATAACGGCCTGCTGCGCGAAGACGCCGTCAAGGATGTCGGCGCACTGCTCGTGTGGCTGAGTCTGCAGAGTGCCTTTGATGCGAAGCACATCGTGGTATCCGGCGCCTCCTCCTACGGCGGCTATCTTGCGCTCGCCGCGCTGGTGAATTACAGCGAGCGGCTGCGCGGCGGCGTGGATTTCGCCGGCATCACGGATTTCATCGGGTACTTGAGCAGTGCCGCGCCGTACCGCCAAAGTCAGCTGCGCGCGGAGTACGGCGACGTGCGCGATCCGGACATGCGCGCGTTCCTCAGGAGGATTTCGCCGCTGACCAACGCCGAGCGCATCACCCGCCCGCTGCTCATCGTGCACGGGAAAAATGATCCGCAGGTAGCGATCGGCGAGGCAGAGCAAATGGCGAACAGTCTGCGCGGCCGCAGCGCGGGCGGCGCCTGGTATTTGCAGGCCACGGACGAGGGCCGAGACTATCGGAAGAAACAGAATCGCGACGCGTACTACCGCGCGTTCGCGGAGTTTCTGATCACTCTGCGCTGAGGCGGTTTAATCGGGCGCTTTGGCCGTCGCCAATGGTGCGGGCTGCCGCGCAAAATAGTCCGCGACAATCTTCACGTCCTCATCGGTGGCCAAGAGCTTCGCCATGCCCGCCATGATCACATTCTTGCGCCGCCCGTTGCGATAGGAGATGAGCGCCTGTTCGAGGTAATCGGCGTGTTGCCCGGCGAGGATCGGAGGCTTGGGAATGATCGGTGCCGCCACGCCGAGACCGTTCTCGCCATGGCACGCGGCGCAAGCAGCCACTTGCTTCGGCACCGTTCCTGCGACCGCGGCGGAGGGCTTCACCGCTTCGACGTCCTGCAGATAGGCGGCGATGTCCTGCATGTCCTGATCGCTCAACGACGCGGCCTGGGCATGCATGGTGGCAAACGGCCGGTCGCCGGATTTGTACTCCTGGAGCGCGGCGATGATGTACGGGGCGAATTGATGGCGCAGTTTCGGAACGCTGTAGTCGGGATAGGCGTTTCTGTAGTTCTCGCTGCCATGGCAGCCGAAGCAGGTATAGAACTTCTTTTCGCCGATCACCGGGTCGCCGGCTGCCGGGTCGCCCGCCGCCCGCACCGGGTGCGACAGGCTCAAACTCATCGCCGTCGCGCCTGCAAGCCACACCAGGCCATTCACTCGAGCAAGCATTCAATTCTCCGCGCCGCAGGTTCCATGAAGAGCGCTGATGTTAAAGAGTGGCCGCGCAAATTGCCACTCGCGCGTCGAAATCGCCTCAAGCGGCGCGCTCGCACTTCTTCAGATACACGAGCAGCAGTGAGACCGCGGCGGGCGTGAGGCCCGGGATTCGCGCAGCCTGCCCGAGCGTTTGCGGCCGCACCGAGCAGAGACTTTGCAGCGCCTCATTCGACAGTCCGCTGACCTTCGCGTAGTCGATATCCGCGGGGAGCTTGTGCTCCTCGTGGCGCTGCTGGCGGTCGATTTCCCGGCTCTGGCGCTTAAGATACCCGGAGTACTTCGCCTGCACGTCGACTTGTTGTTCCACTTGTTCCGCCAGGCGCGGATCGCCGCGCCACGAGAGCGAGGAGTCCTCCGCCGGCGCGGCGCTGCGTAAATCGCCGTAGCTCAACTCCGGGCGGCGCAGCAGGTCGAATGCAAACGACTCCCGCGACAGCGGCTGCCCGAGCTTCGCGAGCAGCGCGTCATCGACTTCAAGCGGATGCACGAGAGCCGCGGACAGCCGCGCGACTTCGGCGCCGACGGCGTCGCGCTTGCGCTCGAAAAAATCCCAGCGCGCGTCGTCGACCAATCCGAGCTCGCGGCCCGCTTGGGTCAGGCGCAGATCCGCGTTGTCCTCGCGCAGCGACAGACGATATTCGGCGCGGCTGGTGAACATGCGATACGGTTCCGGCGCGCCGCGCGTGATCAGATCATCGACCAGCACGCCCAAGTAGGCTTGGCTGCGCTTGGGGCACCAGGGATCGCTTCCGTCCGCCGCGAGCGCGGCATTGGCGCCCGCCAACAGGCCCTGCGCCGCGGCCTCTTCGTAGCCCGTGGTGCCGTTGATTTGACCCGCTAAAAACAAGCCATCGATGAATTTGCTCTCCAAGCTCGACTTCAAGTCGCGCGGATCGAAGAAGTCATACTCGATGGCGTAGCCCGGACGGGTGATGTGGGCGCGCTCGAAACCCTTGATGGTGCGCACGAAGTCCTGCTGCACATCGAACGGCAGGCTGGTCGAAATCCCGTTCGGATAGATCTCGTGCGTATCGAGCCCTTCGGGCTCGATGAAAATCTGATGCGAAAGCTTGTCGGCAAAGCGCACCACCTTGTCCTCGACCGATGGGCAGTAGCGCGGTCCCACTCCTTCGATCAGTCCCGTGAACATGGGCGAGCGCGCGGCGGCGCCGCGAATGATGGCGTGCGTGCGCTCGTTGGTGGCGGTGATGTGGCAGGGAAGCTGGCGCGGATGCGAGGAGCGAAGCCCGAGAAATGAGAACACCGGGCGCGGGTCATCGCTCAACTGTTCGCGCAATCCGGCGTAATCGATGCTGCGCCCGTCGATGCGCGGCGGCGTGCCGGTCTTCAAGCGGCCGACGCGCAAGGGAAGCTCGCGCAATCGCGCGGCGAGATGGTTCGCGGGCGGATCTCCGGCCCGGCCGCCGGAGTGACTCTCCAAGCCGACGTGGATTCTCCCGCCCAAAAACGTTCCGACGGTGAGCACGACGCTGCGCGCGCGGAATTCGATGCCGCTCTGGGTGCGGCAGCCGGCCGCGCGCTGTCCTTCAAGCAAGAGGTCGGCGGCTTCCTGCTGGAAGAGCTGCAGGTTCGACTGCGACTCGAGAAGGCGGCGGATGGCGCGCTTATAGAGCTGACGATCGGCCTGCGCGCGCGTGGCGCGCACCGCCGGTCCCTTGCTGGCATTCAAGGTACGGAACTGAATGCCCGCCTGATCCGCGGCCAGCGCCATGGCGCCGCCCAAGGCGTCGATCTCCTTGACCAGATGTCCCTTGCCGATGCCGCCGATCGCCGGATTGCAGCTCATCTGCCCCAAGGTCTCGATGTTGTGCGTGAGCAATAGGGTGCGGCGACCCATGCGCGCGGCGGCGAGCGCCGCCTCGGTGCCGGCATGGCCACCCCCGATCACGATCACATCGAATTCTTTCTCGAAACGCATCACACTGAATCCACACGCTTTTCTGGGAGGCGCGTACTGTAAACCGATACGTCTAAAACCGCCAGGCAGGGGAGCCCAAGCGTCTAGAGTCCGGCTCTCGCAATGTCCATGGTGCCATTCACCTCAGGGCCATCCCCTGTAACCTTGAGGGGTAAAAAAATCGCCGCAGCAGGGAACCTGGCGCCGCCAAGGAGCAACTAAGCACTCATGCAGAACCATCCTTCGCTTGCATCCCTCGAGGGTCGCGCCCGGCGCGCCGCAATGTGGGCCGTGCTCCTTGCCCAGGTACTCACGGTAGGAGCGGCGGTACACGCCGCCGCCGATAGCGTGCAGATCGGTCAACCCGCGCCCGACTTCACCGCCACCGACAGTCAGGGCAAGACCCGGCATTTGAGCGATTTTCGCGGCAAGACCGTGGTTCTGGAATGGACCAATGCGGACTGCCCCTACACCCGCAAGCATTACACCAGCGGCAATATGCAGAGCGTGCAGGAACTTGCGCAACAGCATGACGTCATCTGGCTCACCGTGATTTCCTCGGCGCCCGGCAAACAGGGCTATGTCGACGGGCCCGGGGCCGACGCGCTGACGCGCTCCCGTCATGCGGTGCCCACGGCCGTGCTGCTGGATCCTTCCGGCACCGTGGGCCGGCTTTATCAGGCGAAAACCACGCCCCACATGTTCGTCATCGACAAGAACGGTGCCTTGCAGTACATGGGCGGCATCGACAGCATCGCCACGGCGGATGTGAGCGACATCGCGCAGGCCGAGCCCTATCTCAAAGAGGCGATGCTGGCGGTGGTTGACGACAAACCGGTCGCTCACTCCGTGACCCGACCCTACGGGTGCAGCGTCAAGTATTGAGCCCGCGGGCGACCATGAAACACCGGCGTCTCTTGCGGTCAAAGACCATCCCTGCTTTTCTCGTCGCGGCAGTTTTTTCTTGGACGAACGGCGCGGCGCAGCCTCCCTCAGGCGAGGTCGTTGCGGCAATTCAGACGGCGCGAGCGGCAATTATCTTACGGCCGTCAACGGCGGCGGTGTCGGCGGGCCCAACGATGGTTCGGCGCCGATCCACACCGATGCGACGGCCATA
>Ga0302314_10000225_pt1 | contig 99962 bp, 82 predicted proteins | sample III_Palsa_N2_3_FD_200533 | JGI IMG/M metagenome (GOLD analysis project Ga0302314, IMG submission 200533) | Peat permafrost microbial communities from Stordalen Mire near Abisko, Sweden - III_Palsa_N2_3 | ecosystem: Environmental > Terrestrial > Soil > Palsa > Peat permafrost | place: Sweden... | reverse complement strand
AACCCAGCACGACGGTTTGGGTCGAACCGGCCAAGCCTGCACCCAGGGTGACGCTGTCGCCGGCGCCGTTGCCCAGGGTGATGCTGTCGGTGGCGCCCGAGGCGGTGACTTCGGTACCGGTGAAGTGGACGATGGCGTTGTCGGTGCCGCCGGCGACGGTGATGCCCGTGGCGACGGTGTCGCCGCCGATGTAGATTTCAACGTTGCCGTTCAGGTTCAAGGTGGCCAGGCTGGCTTCAGTCTGCGTGGTCATCACACCGAGGACGTCACCGACGACAAACACGGCGGAGGTCGAATTGACGCTGTTGGTGAAGGTTGCCGAAGTCAACGCGGTGTCGTTGAACGTGTCGATAAACAATACGCCAGTGCTGTTGTCGACGACGGTCAGCGATGCCGAGGTGCTGTTGAACGTATCAACAACCAGGCCATTGGTACCACCGAAGGTCAGCGTGGTCAGGTGGTTGTCGGTCAAGCTGTCGATCGTGTACGAATAGTCGCCCGTCGAGGTACCGGTGTTGTTGATCGTCAAGGTAGCCGAATCGGTGGCGACGGTGCCGATTTCGCTGTTGGCGTTGCCGCTCAGGTCCAGCGTGACCAGGTTTTGGTCGAACAGCGAGCCGAGGTAGTTGAGCGAGTTCGAGCTGGCGGCATTCATCGTCAGCTTGACCGTTGCCGTACCGACGAAGGCGCTGTCTTCCACCGTCACCTGGGAATAGTTGTTGCCGCCCGAGGTGGTCGTGCCGAGCGTGACGTTGACGCTGTCGTTGGCGCCGTTGGCGTCAGCCGTTTGCAGCGTGATGATGTTGCTGTTGCCGTTTTCCAGCGAAAGCGACGAGCCCGTCGCAGCGTTGGTAAAGGTGACGTTGCCGCCCGAGCCCTGCACATCGAACGAGGTGTAGCCCGCGCCGTTGCCACTGAGCTTGCTCAAGTCGAACACGCCCGAGGTCGAACCGGCGACGCCGAAGACCGAGAAGTGCGTGACCGAAGCGATATCGGCAACCGTCGCGGCAGGCGCGTTGTTCAGCACGATTTCATTGGTGCCAGCCGAGCCGCCCGTGACCGTGCCGGTTTGGGCCGCGCCAATCGACACCACATCCGCGCCGGAGCCGCCAACGAACGATTGACCGCCAGCAGCAGCCAGATTCACGGTGACCGCGCCCGAGGAACCGGTGGCGTTGATTGCGGCAGCAGCAGCCAGACCGCCCAGGTCGGCGGTGAAGTCGCCGGCGCCGGTGATCGTCACTGCCTTGGCAGCGCTTGCGTCGAGCGTCGTGAACGACAGGTTTGCGCTGTCGTCGAAGCTCAGGGCCGTAGCGGAGCCAGCGTGCAGGACGATGCCGCTCGAATCGGCAGTCGCAGCCGTCACGGCAACCGTGGTGGCAGTTGCGTCAGAAACGGTAACGCCGGCGTCGCCGTTCAGGGTCAGGCCCAGCGTACGCGTGCCCGTTGCTGCGTTGACCGTGTCGGTGCCGCCGGTTTGGGTGTTGATCGTCAGCGAAGTCAGTGCACTGCTGTTGATGTCATAGCTGCCGTCAACGCTGCTCAACGTGACGTTGCTCAGGCTTTGTGCCTTCGAGCCGCCATAGTTGGCATCTTCAATGAAGCTGCCCGCGCCGCCGCCGCCGGTAACCGAGACGGACGAAGCGCCAACGCCGGCTTCAATGCCAACCGTGCCGCCACCGGTTACGGTCGCAACAATGGTGGAACCGCCATCGAGGGACACATTGCCGCCGGCATCGGTAACGGTCAGGGCAACATTATTGCCAACCGTCAGGTCAACGCCGTTGACAGCTGCCTTGATGTTCACCGTGGTCAAGCTGGCCATGCCGCTGACGTCGCTGTCGATCGATTCGAGCGAGCTGATGTTCAGCGTGGTGATGCCGGTGATGCTGGCGCCGGCCGGGATGGCCAGGTCGCCGGAGAGGCCGAAGTCGGTGATGTTGAGCGTGTTGTTCAGCGTGCCGCCGGTGATCGTGTCGAACGATTGCAGCGTGGCAGCCTGGCCGCCTGCTGCAACGCCAAGGGCGTTGTCCAGGATGGCGTTGAACGTGTTGTTGCCCGGGCCGCCGGTGATCGTGTCAACGCCGGTGGTCAGGTTGTAGGTGTTGTTGCTGTTGCCGGCGACGATGTTGTTGATCGTGGTTTGCACGTCGAACGTGGTCGGGTCGGTCGCACCGGTAACGCTTGCCAGCAGCAGGCGCGCTTGTTGCGCAGCCGAAGCGCCGCTGTAGTCGACGATCTGGGTCGAGGAATTGCCCAGGTCGGTCGTGAAGTTGTTGGCGACGGCGACCTTGTTGCCGATCAGCAGCCAGTCAGCCTTGCCTTGCGTCGTGGTGTTGTTTTCTGCGCCAGCCAGGATTGCCAGTGCTGCGTCGCCTTGGGACACTTGGCCCGATTCGATGGCGTTGACCCAGAAGGTCAGGCCGGCAACGGCGGCCGGACGGCCAAACAGGTTTTCGAAGACGGCATTGACGAAGCTCTCGGTCGAGCCGGAGCCATACAATGCGATCGATTCGGCGCTGGTGCCGAAGGAATCAACCAGGCTCTTGACCGCAGCATTGGTGCTGTAGGCGGTAGCCAAGCCGGCGGCATCGATCGGTGCGTTGGCGGCAGCCAGGGCACTTTCGAAGTTTTGCAGGCCGAAATAGTCAGCCGGGCGACCGAAGTAGGCCACATAGAGATCTTGAACCAGGGTGCTATAGCTTGCTGCTGAGGCCATGAGTAATCTTCCTTAATAGGTATTCAATTGAATTGTCACTGCCAAAAAACCTTATTGCCGAAATGCATCAGGTACTTTTACGCAGATTGCCGGGTATATTGCCATAATGCAGGGAAAATGTTGTGACGGGCGTCACATTTACGAAAATTTTATTCAGATTCCGTCGCCGAAAAGCCAAATTCAATGCAGATATTGTAATATTTTCCACCGACACGAGCCGCAGCAACGTGTCATGCATAAAAACTGGGGGAGTGGCGTTACTTCTTGGACCAGGTGGTCGCGCCAATGGCGTTGATCGAGGAAGAATAGTTGGTATTGAACAAGTATCCGGCCTGTTCCGCATTGGCGCCGCCGAGGTATCCCAATATCTGGGCATTGGAATTGATCATGTCCGATGCCGAACTATTGATCATCTGGCCTTTATTGGGCCCGGCATTGGCGATGGAGCCCTGACCGTAGACATTGACCTGTTCGCCCGGCGCCACGACCGTCAGCGAGGTGGTAAAGGTGTTTTGCGCGAAATTGACGCTCAACTGGCCGTTTTCGACCGTCGCCGCCACCGGCTGGTGACCCGTCACCGTGATATAGGCTTCGCTGTCCTGCAGGGCGAATGAAGCCTGTCCGCTGCTGGGCAAGACCAATTGGCTGTTCGACACGCGGCTGATGAAGAACGGCCCCAAGTCGGATGCGGCAAGGTAGCCGCCGGCTTTAAGCTTGGCCAGCGCTGCCGTATCCGCCGTGAGGTTGGCGTAAGACTCCCAGCGGCCCCAAAGGATTTCCTGCGGCGCCGGCGTGGGCGTGGGAGTCGGTGTGGGCGTGGGGGTCGGCGTTGGCGTCGGGGTCGCGGTTATCGTCGTCCCCACGGCCGGCAAGTCGACGCTCTTTTGCGCATCGAGGCTCAGGTCATTGGTCGACAAGGTGGCGTTGCCGACGTCCGACGCCTTGCTGACCGGCTCGTCGCTACGTGGCGGCGCCGTCACGTCAGGCGCGATGCCATTGCTGCGCAACATTTGCGGCACGGCGTGACCGCGCTGCAACTGCAGCAATTGCCCGATCTTGTCGGCGAACAATTCCTTGCTGCTTGGCCCTTCGCACGGACCGCCGCCTTCGGGCGCGCAGGCGCCGGTGAAGCCGCTCATCACGATGCCGCCGGAGGTGACGGTGACGCGGGTCACGTCGGCATCGGTGAAGACGGTGAAATCGGTCCCGCGCACGCCGATGGCGGCAACGGGGGTGTTGAAGCGGAAGTTTTCCTTGGCCTGCTTGGCGCCCAAGCCGGTCACGCTGCGCGCGACACCGGAGAGGAGTTCAAGCTTGACGCGGTTGTTGGCCGGATGTTGCGCGTCGATATGGTAGGCGACGATGCGGGCATGCGAATTGGGACGCAGGATCAGAAGGCCGCTATCGATGGTCTTCATATATACATAGCCGTCGGCGCCGGTGGTGATTTCATCGCCTTCGTTGACGGCGGCACCGAGCGTCAGCTCATGGTCGGTAGCGCGCACCTGGCCGACGACAAATACGACGTGCGCAGCCTCCCCAGCCCAGGCAATACTGGCGCTGACTAGCAAACTAACGGCGGCGGCAATCTGACGCAACATGGTTTTCTTCCTCCTCCGCCATTATGTCTTGATTATCGACAAGTTCTGTGATGCTCATCACATTTTACTCTACAATATCGCGTACCATGCTGACTTCATGAAACCGTTAGTAACCAGACATCAACAATTTGTCGGATTTTCGGTCGTTTTTCACAGACTCGGTTCCCCCAATCAGGAAAAAGCAGGCTCAATCTTGCCGGTCATGTCAAACAAATCATTCGTGCAGTCGGTTCACCGATTCTCCACGGCCTGCGCCGCACCGACCCCATGAGCCTGCACGGGGCACGCCATCCGATTCCCTTCGTTACGCTGATCCGGATCAGCATGGCCTTGATCGCCGCCTTGATCACAGTATGGGCCGAGTGCGCACCGGGTTGGGATTTTTCCAGCGAGTGGTTGCGCGACCGTTTCGCCCGACTGCACGCCAGTGCGACGATCGCGGCATCCGATGAAAAACCCTCGCTTTCCCCGCTCGCCGCGCAAGCCGGCAACACGACTGTCGACAAACGCATCCTGCTGGTCGATATCGACGAAGCCAGCCTGGCCGAACTCGGCCCCTGGCCGTGGCCGCGCACGCGCTTTACCAAACTGGTTGAGAATCTGCTGACGACCTACCAGGCGCGCGGCGTGGCGCTCGACATCGTGTTGCCCGAACCGGCCGACCAGGAAGGCGACCTGCGGCTGGGCATCCTGGCGCAGAATGGCCCGATCGTCATGGCGCAGGCCTTCGAATACGGCCCGCAAAACGAGGCTTTGCGCGTCGGCAAGCTGAGCGGCGGGCAAGCGCCGACAGCGCAACAGCCGATGGTGCCGGCCACCGGCTACATCGCCAATCATGCCGGCATGGCGCAGGCGGCGCATCTCGGCAATATCGGCTTCGTACCCGATCAGGATGGGAGCTTGCGCCGCTTGCCGCTGTACACGAGTTTCGACGGCCGCATGTATCCAACGCTGGCGCTGGCGCTGTTCGATTGCTGCGCCGAGGGCAAGGCCGGCCCCATCGTCACGGACACCGCAGGCTTCGTACGCGTTCCGTTTCGCCGCGATTGGAACGACTTTGAAGTGGCGAACGCGGCCGACATCGTAAAGGAGCGCGTACCCGAAGGCAGGATCAGCGGCCGGCTGGTGCTGCTCGGCTCGTCCTCGCTCGGCTTGAGCGATCGCGTGGCAACCCCCTTGTTGGCCAATACGCCGGGTTTTCTGGTGCATGCCGCCATGCTGTCGGCGCTATTGGATCAACGCGACGGCAGCGCTCCCGCACCGCTGCCGGGACGCTGGATCGCCGTACTGTTCGCCCTCGCCACCGCCGTCGCGACCAGTTATATCTTCACCCGCCTGTCGGCGCTGGCCAGCACCGCCTCGCTGGCCGCCGCAGCCTTATTGTGGCTGGCGATGGCCTACTGGCTGGCGCCGCACGATCCCAATTTTTCGGCCAGCGGCCCGCTGGGCACGATCCTGTTCCTGCTTGCCATCGCCGTGCCGTTCAATTGGCAAATCGCGCAGCGCCGCTCGCGCCGTCTGCTGGGCACCTTGCGTCAGTACGTGGCCGGCGAAGTGGTCAATGAGCTGCTGCAAAGCGATATGCAAGACCCGCTCGCGCCGCGCCAACTCCAGGTGACGACGCTGATCGCCGACATGGAAGCCTATACCACGCATGTCGAATCGCTTTCGATGGAAGACGCCGCGCGCGTGACGCGCGACTTCCTCGACTGCCTGACGCGCCCGGTGCTGGCGCGCCACGGCACGCTGGACAAATATACCGGCGACGGCCTGGTCGCTTTTTGGGGCGCCCCGCTGCCGAACCCCGATCACGCCGACCTGGCGCTCGATGCCGCGCTTGCCATCGTCGACGCGGTGCGCGAATTCAGCGCTGCGCGCGAGCGTGCCGGCCTGACGCGCGTGCGCGTGCGCATCGGCGTGGAAAGCGGGCTGGCGATGGCGGGCGACTTCGGCACCGCGTTTCGCAGCATCTATACCGCCGTGGGCGACAGCGTGAACGTCGCTTCGCGCCTGGAAGACGCCGCACGCGACCTGCCGTACGACATCGTAGTCGGCCAGGGCGCCGCCGCGCTGGCCAGGCGCCACCGTTTCATTGCGCTGGGCGAGCGGCAACTGCGCGGCAAGGGCAAACCGACCGCGCTGTATGCGCTGGAGCACGGCGCATGAAGCGGCTCCGTTCCCTCCTCGCCGGTCTGACCCTGGCACTGGCCGTGGCGCAGGCCGGCAGCGCCATGGCGCAAGACCCGAACCAATTGAACCAGACGGCGCAGACCGACCCTTACCTCGACGCGATGCGCGCCATTTCCGAAGGGCGCATCGACGAGGCCGAAGACGCCTTGAAGCGCATGCTGGAACAGGAACCGCAGCACGCCGGCGCCTGGCTCGACCTGGCCATGGTGCAATGCGAACTGGGCCATACGCGCGAGGCGGAGCGGCTGTTCAAGATCATTGAAGAGCGCTATGCCCCGCCGCCCGGCATCCTCGAAGTCATCAATAGCCAGCGCGCCACCGGCTGCCGCGGCAAAGTCGTCGTGCACGACCGGCTCTCGGTGCTGCTCGGCCGCGGCTACGACACCAACGTCAACCAGGGCGCCAGCAGCCCTTACTTCAGCCTGGGCACGGGAGAAGACACGCAGGTGCTCAATCTGTTGCCGCAATACCTGCCGCAACACGACCAGTACACCCTGCTGTCGGCCAATTACGTGCGCGACCTCGATGCGCGCGGCGATATCGCCTTCGTGCAATTCCAGGCCCGCGCGAACGACAAGCTGTCCGCCTACAACACCGCTTCGCTCCTGCTCGGCCTCGACAGCCCGTGGCGCATCGGCACCTGGGACACGCATACGATAGGCACGCTCGGCGCGCTCACCCTGGGCGGCCGCGAATATCAGCGCCAGGTGCAGTTGCAGGAGCGCGTGACGCCGCCCATCCCCCTGCCCGACCACTTTCAGTTCAGCCTGCTCGGTGGCCTGTCCTACGTCGAATATCCGACCCTGACGAACTTCAACGCCGCGACCGACGAGCTCGACGCCCAGTTGCTGTACCAGAACCGCGACACGGCTGCGCAAGCGACGGTAGGAGCGCTGTTCGATCACGGCGATGCAGAACGCCTGGGCGGCGACCGTCACGGTTGGCAGGCCGGTATCATGCTCAATACGCGCCTCTCCGAGCACCTCAATTCGGAGTTCGGCTGGAGCTGGCAGAGCTGGGACGGCACATCGTCGTATTCGCCGGGCTTGATCGACCAGGTGCGCAAGCAGGATACGCAAACCTTCCGCGCCGGCTTGATCGTGCCGCTGCGGCGCGATCTCTCCGTTGAACTGGAGTGGCGCCGCATCCTGAACGATGAAAACATTTCGCTGTTCGAATATCACGGGCAGTTGCTGCAACTGAGCCTCAAGTGGCAGAACTTTTAACGACCATGCAAACCGATCTGATCTTCCTGCTTTTTCTTGGCGTGATCGCCGTCGCCTTCGGCTGCCTCACGCCCAAGCACTGGTTCCCGACACTGCCCAACGACAAGCTGCTGCATTTCCTCGCGTTCGGCGCCCTGGCATTGCTGGCCGGCAGGATTGCCGCCGGCGCGATGGAACTTGTTGCCTGGCTGCTAGGTCTGTTGGCAGCCGGCACCGTGATCGAAGCCTTGCAGACGTTCATTCCAGGAAGAAATTTCTGTTGGCGCGACATGGCAGCCAATGCCGCCGGCATTGCCACCGGGGCCACCTGTTCGAAAGTGGTGTTGGGAATATGAAACAACCGTAGGACTATAATTTCACCAACTGTAAGGGCCGCTGCGCCAATGAGCGAGAACACAAAAGAACTGCCGAGCCTGCACGCCAACAGCGTGATGATGCCGCCGACCGAGCAATTGCCGGTGGCGGCTGCGCTCAAGCCGCGCCTGGTGAAGATCAGCCAGATCAACTTCCGCAAGATTCCGCTCCTGGCCAATCTGACCGAAGAGGAAATGGCGAGGATGCAGGCCGACTTGCGCATCCGCAAGTTTTCGCGCCGCGAGATCGTGCTGCAAAAGGGCGCCACCGGCGACAGCCTGTTGTTCGTGCTGGTCGGCCAGTTGCAGGTAGTGGACGTGACCGAAGACGGCCGCGCCATCGGCTTGCGTATGCTGGCGCCGGGCGACTTCTTCGGCGAGATCGCCGTCATCAACGGTTCGACGCGCTCGGCCTCGGTGCTGGCGCTGACCGAATCGCTGGTGGGTTTCCTGCCGGCCGCCACGGCGCTGCACCTGTTTTCGCATTCGCCTTCGGTAGCGCGGCTGATGCTGAGCCACCTGGCTGAAAAGATCCAGCGCGATTCGGAATTCCGCGCACTGCTCTCGATCCACAATACCTCGCGCCGCATCTACACCTTCCTGCAACTGTTCCGCAAGACGCTGCCCGACGGGGTCGAGGTGATCGACAGCCTGCCGACCCACCAGGATATCGCCAACATGATCAACACCAGCCGCGAGACGGTCACGCGCTCCATCCTCTACCTGGTGCAGCACGGCATTGCGGAGAAGGATACGCATCGCCTGATCCTGCGCAATCCGGCCGAGTTCCAGAATCTGCTGCGCGGTCACCCCGCATGAGCGGCCATCCCTTCCCTTTCTCCATGCTTGCTGCCTTCTTTACGCCACCGCATTCGATGTCGCTCGAAGGAGCCGGCTCTTGATTTCCCCAACCATGCTCAAGGGCGTCTGGACTTACCGCGGCTTCATCAAAGGCAGCGTCAAGCGCGAATTCCAGTCCAAGTACCGCAATTCGCTGCTCGGTGCCGCCTGGACCATCTTGAATCCGCTGGCGATGATCGTGGTCTATACCGTCGTGTTCGCGCAAGTGATGCGCAACCGCCTGCCGGGCAGCGATTCAACCTTCTCCTACAGCATCTACCTGTGCGCCGGTGTGCTGACCTGGGGCTTGTTCGCCGAAATCGTCAGCCGCGCCAAAGATGTTTTTCTCGACAACGCCAACCTGATCAAGAAGATCAATTTTCCGCGTATCTGCCTGCCGCTGATCGTGGTGCTGTCGGCCGGGGTCAACTTCGCGATCATCTTCGGCCTGTTCACCGGCTTCCTGATTGTCAGCGGGAATTTTCCCGGCGCGGTGTTCCTTGCATTGGTTCCCGTCATCGCCGTCCTGGTGCTGTTTGCCATCGGCCTGGGCATCGTGCTGGGCGTCTTGAACGTGTTCTTCCGCGACGTCGGACAATTGTTCGGCATCGTGCTGCAATTCTGGTTCTGGTTCACGCCCATCGTCTATCCGCTGGCGGCGCTGCCGGACAAGGTCAAGGTCTTGATGGCGGTCAATCCGATGGCAGCCGTGATTGCAGCCTGCCAGGGCGTGCTGGTCAATGGCCGCTGGCCGCAATGGGCAACCTTGTTTCCCACATTGCTGATCGCGCTGGCGCTGTGCGCACTGGGCATGCTGCTGTTTCGCGGCCATGCCGGCGAAATGGTGGATGAACTCTGATGGGTGCCATCCGCGTATCCAAGGTAGGCAAGGCTTACAAGCGCTATCCGAACCAGTGGGCCCGCTTGGCCGAATGGCTTTCGCCCGCATCGTCATCCAAGCGCCGGCGCCATGACTTGAAGTGGGTGCTGCAAGACATCGACATCGACATCAAGCCCGGTGAGTCGGTCGGTTTGATCGGCATCAATGGCGCGGGTAAAAGCACGCTCCTGAAACTGATCACCGGCACGTCGCAGCCGACTACCGGCAGCGTGAGCACCGAGGGCCGCATCGCGGCGCTGCTCGAACTGGGCATGGGTTTCCATCCCGATTTTTCAGGCCGGCAAAACGTGCTGATGTCGGGCCAGTTGATCGGCATGAGCACTGAGGAAATCACCGCCCTGATGCCCGAGATCGAAGCCTTCGCCGAAATCGGCGAATACATCGACCAGCCGGTGCGCGTGTATTCGAGCGGCATGCAGGTGCGGCTGGCCTTTTCGGTGGCAACCGCCGTGCGGCCCGACATCCTGATCGTCGATGAGGCGCTGGCGGTGGGCGACGTGTTTTTCCAGCAAAAATGCTATGAGCGCATCCGCGGTTTTTGCGAATCCGGCACCACGCTCCTGTTCGTCTCGCACGCCATGGGCACGGTGTATTCGCTGTGCGACCGCGCGATCCTGCTGGCCGATGGGCGCGTGGCGCTGGACGCCTCGCCGCGCGAAGTGATCGACCTGTACAACGCGCAACTGCTGCAGCGCCAGGGCAAGGGTTCGGCCAGGGTCAAGGTGATCGACAGCGACGAAAACGGCAACGTCGGTTCGTTTTCCAGCGACGGTGCCGCGATCTGCGAGGTCGAGCTGCTGGAAGACCGGCGCGCGGTCACTGCCGTGGTCAGCGAATCGGTGGTCACGGTGAAGATCCATGTGCGCTTCGACCAGGATTACCGCGATCCGCACATCGGCTTCCAGATCCGCAATGCGCGCGGCGAAGCCGCCTTCATGACCAACACGTATTGCATGAACCGCGCCATCGGCGCCGTGGCGCGCGGTGACGAAGTCGTCGCGGAGTTTTCCTTCAAGATCGGCCTGGCCGAAGGCGAATACACGATCACCTCGGGCGTGGCCGAAGGCGGCGCCGGCGAGGGCGAATTCAACCAGACCTTGGCGCGCATGCAGGATGCCAAGGCATTTTCCATCGTGCGCAACATGGATGCCATCCTGTGGAGCGGGTTTTATAATCTCGACCCGACCTGCACGCTGCATCGTCTGCAACAACAAGAAAAAGTTTCATGAAGTTACTCGTCACCACCTCCCAATCGCTGCTTCTGGTAGACACTGACAGCGGCAGCCATACCACGCTCGACCGTGGGCGCGGCCTGTACTACGGCATCGCCGAAGCAGGCGGCAAATTATTCGTCGCTTCGCGCCAGCGCGCCGTCTCGTCAAGCACCGAACGCGATACGGAACGCGGCCAGATCCTGGTGTTCGACCGCAAGCTGCAACCGCTGGGCCTGTTGACCGCGCCCTTCCCCTTGCGCGACCTGCATGAAATCGCCTGGCACCAGGGCAAGCTTTACGCAAGCTGCTCGCACGACAACATGGTGGCGATCTATGACGGCGCGAACTGGGAGCAATGGTTTCCGCTGGGCGGCAGCCTCGACGACGGCAAGGGCCCGGGCGACGTCAATCATTTCAATTCCTTCTTCTTCGAAGAGGGACGCATCTGGGTGCTGGCGCACAATCGCGGTCCGAGCGAATTGTTGGGATTTTCGCTCGATACGCGCGAACTGGTCGAGCGCATCAATCTCGGCGAGATGGCGCACAACATCTGGCGCGAGGATGGGGAACTCTTTACCTGTTCGTCGATAGACGGCAAGATCGTCGGCGAGCGCGGCTTCGTTGTCGAAACCGGCGGCTTTCCGCGCGGCGTGGCGTTTGCGCCGGGCTTGCGCGCCATCGGCGTCTCAGCCATGGCCGAGCGCCGTGCCCGCGACTTCACCACCGGCAAGCTGGCGCTGTACGACGACAGCTGGAAGCTGCAAAAGGAAATCGTGCTGCAGGATGAAGGCCTCGTGCTCGACGTGCGGGTGCTGCCGGTGGGATTCGAGCATGTGCCGATGCGGCTTGAAGCAGACGGCGCCACGCCGCCCGATCATTCGCCCGGAACGTTCTACCGCGCCTACGAAGACCGCAACCGCGGTTCGCGCGAATTGATCAAGTCGCGCCTGATGGCGTATCGCCCGTTCTTCGAGCCATGGGTCACGCGCGAGCCGGCGCCGCGCGCGCTTGACCTCGGCTGCGGCCGCGGCGAGTGGCTCGATGTGCTGCGCGAAGCCGGTTATGCGGGGTCCGGCGTCGATCTCGATGAAGGCATGCTGGCCGGATTGCGCAAGCGCGGTTTCGACGTGCGCTGCATGGATGCCTTGCAGGCGCTGCGGGAGACGCCGGACGCGAGCGTCTCCATCGTCTCGGCCTTCCACCTGGTCGAACACATTCCGTTCGACGACGTGCGTACGCTGATCCGCGAAGCGATGCGTGTGTTGAAGCCGGGCGGCCTGCTGATCCTGGAGACGCCGAACCCGGAAAACATCGTGGTCGGCGCTTCGCTGTTCTACCAGGACCCGACCCACCTGCGCCCGCTGCCGCCCGAATTGCTGCGCTTCGCGGTCGAGTTCGAAGGCTTCGGACGGCATATCGTAGCGCGCTTGCAGGAAGACCCGGCCCTGCTCACGGCGCGCGAAATCGGCCTATGGAGCGTGTTCGAGGGCGCAAGCCCCGACTATGCCGTGATCGGCCAGAAGCCCGGTGATGAGCCCGGCAGCGAGCGTTTCCTGCGCGCCTTCAACAGCGCCTTCGGCACGCGCTATGGCCTCATGCTGCCGGCACTGGCGAGCCGCTACGAAGCGCAAGAGCGGCGCCGCGGCGAAGATATCCTGGTGCGCGCCGACGCACATATCGCGCAACTGGCGCACGAGCTGCGCCACACGCTGGCGCAAGCCGATGCACGCATCGTGCATCTGGAGCAGCGCGTCGATTACCAGGCCGGCGAATTGCTGCAAATCTTCCAGAGCCCGGCGTGGAAGATGACGGCGCCCCTGCGCTGGCTTGGCACCCAGGTCAGGCTGATGCGCAAGATGGGGGTGCGCACGCGGCTCTCGATGGCCAGATCCAGGTTGTCGGGCTTTGCGGCACGCAAAACCATCGGCGTGATCGACAATCGCCCCGGCGTGCGCAAATTCTTCGTGCGTGCGATCAAGGCGACGGGCTTGTATCGCCTGTTCAAGCCCTTGTACCAGCGCATGACCGGCCAGAGTGTGGCCGGCACAAATGGCGCCATCCCGACCCAGGCCGACATGAGCGTGCGCGCCAACCGTTTGTACCAGGACTTGAAATCGACTGCCGAACGCAACAAGGAGACTTCCTGATGCGCATCGTCATCGATATGCAGGGCGCGCAAAGCGCCAGCCGTGGCCGCGGCATTGGGCGCTATACGATGTCGCTGGTCGATGGCATCGTGCGCCAGCGCGGCGAGCATGACATCATATTGGCTCTGAACGGCTTGTTCGAGGACACCATCGCGCCGATCCGACGGCATTTCACCAAGCTGCTGCCGGCGCAGAATATCCGCGTATGGCATGCGCCGGGACCGGTGCGCGAAAGCGATCCGCAATCGCAGGCGCATCGCGAAACCGCCGAACTGGTACGCGAAGCGTTTCTCGCCAGCCTGCGGCCCGATTTGATCCACATGACGAGCCTGATCGAGGGCTATGTCGACGACGCCGTCACCAGCGTGGGCCGGTTCGACGAGAGCACGCCGGTTTCGGTCAGCTTTTACGACTTGATTCCGCTGGTCTACCGCGACCATTACCTCACGCCCGATCCCCTGTACCGGCAATACTATCTGCGCAAGCTCGACCACATGCGTCGCGCCGATCTGCTGCTGGCGATTTCCGATTCGTCGCGCCGCGAAGCGATCGAGCTGATCGAATACCCCGAAGCGCAAGTGGTCAACGTATCGACCGCTGCCGACGCGCATTTCCAGCCGCTGCAAATCCGCGAGGAACAAAAGCAGGCGCTGCTGGCGCAGTACGGCATCAGCAAGCCCTTCCTCATGTATACCGGCGCCACCGACAGCCGCAAGAACGTCGAGGGCTTGATCGGCGCGTATTCATTGCTGCCCGAGAGCTTGCGCAGCCGCTATCAATTGCTGATCGTGAGCCATCTGCAGCCGCGCGAGCGTACGCGCCTCGAAACCCTGGCCGGCACCCGCTACCTGCTGCCGGGCGACATGGTGCTGCCCGGCTTCGCACCCGACGAGGACTTGGTCAAGCTATACAACCTGTGCACGCTGTTCGTCATGCCGTCGTGGCACGAAGGCTTCGGCCTGCCGGTACTCGAAGCAATGTCATGCGGCAGGGCCGCCATTGCCTCCACCGCCACCAGCCTGCCTGAAGTGGTGGGCCGGCCCGATGCCTTGTTCGATGCCAAGAGCGAACGCGCCATGGCCGACAAGATCGCGGAAGTCTTGAGCAACGACGCCTATCGCGCCGAGCTGGAAGCGCATGGGTTGGAACAAGCCAAAACGTTTTCCTGGGACGTCAGTGCGCAACGCGCCATTGCCGCCTTCGAGGAACTGCATGCGAAGCGGCAGCGCGCGAACGAAGCGCGCGCCACGCCTGCGGCAAAGAAGACGCTGGCTTTCGTCTCGCCGCTGCCGCCCGAGCGCACCGGCATCGCCAATTACAGCGCCGAACTGCTGCCTGCCTTGCGCGAGCACTACGACATCACGCTGATTGCCGACCAGGCCAAAGATGGCTTGCCGTCCACGCTGGCCGACCTGCCCTTGCAGTCGCCCGCGTGGTTCGCGCAACATGCCGGCGGCTTCGACCGCATCCTGTACCAGGTCGGCAATAGCCCGTTCCACAGCCACATGCCGGAATTGATGCGCCGCCATCCCGGCGTGTTGGTGCTGCACGACTTTTTTGCCAGCAGCATGCTGGCGGCGGACGAGCTTGAGCAGCGCCGTCCGCATGCCTGGAGCGACGCGCTGTACCACGCGCACGGTTATCCAGCGCTGGCCGTGCGCTATGGCGAAAACGGCATTGCAGCAGCCAAGGATCGCTTTCCGTGCAATCTCTCGCTGCTGCAGGATGCCGCCGGCATCATCGTGCATTCGGCGCATTCAGCACGTCTGGCGGGGCAATGGTATGGCGCGCAGACCGGCGCCGACTGGGCCTATATTCCCCACCTGCGCGTAGCGACGCCCATCGAGGATCGCGCCGCCATGCGCCGTGCCGCACGCGAACAACTGGGCTTGGCGCAAGAGCGCTTCCTGGTCTGCAGCTTCGGCTTCATCGCACCGACCAAGCTGACGCACCGCCTGCTCGACGCCTGGCTGCAATCGGCCCTGCATGCCAGCGGCGATTGCGAACTGGTGCTGGTGGGCGAAAACCATGGCGGCGACTATGGCGCGCAACTGGTCAAGAGAATCGAGCAAAGCGGCGCGCGCGAGCGCATCCGCATCGCCGGCTGGACCGAGATGCGCGAATACGAACTTTATCTGCAAGCCGCCGACATCAGCGTGCAATTGCGCGGCCTGAGCCGCGGCGAAACCTCGGGCGCCGTGCTCGATTGCATGAACCACGCCTTGCCGACCATCGTCAACGCGCACGGCAGCATGGAAGATTTGCCCGAGGGCGCGACCTGGAAGCTGGCCGATGAATTCGCCGATGCCGACCTGGTTGCGGCGCTGGAGACGCTGTGGCGCGATACGGACCAGCGCGCCGGACTCGCACGCGAAGCGCGCAAGCAGATCACCACCGCGCACGATCCCGCGCATTGTGCACGGCTCTATGCCGGCGCCATCGAGCGCTTCCATCCGCTGGCCCGGCACGGCACGGCGGGATTGATCAGCCGGCTTGGCGCTTGCGCTCCCGCAGCAAAACAGGAAGCCGAACTGCGCCGCCTGGCCAATGCGGTGGCGCTATCGATCGTGCCGACGCCGCGCGTACCGCAACTGATGATCGACGTCTCGGCAATCTGCCGCAGCGATTTGCAGACCGGGATCGAGCGCGTGGTGCGGGCACAATTGTCGGCCCTGCTCGATTCCATTTCACCGGCATTCCGTGTCGAGCCGGTCACGCTCTGTAACGAAGGCGGCACGCCGCACTACCGCTATGCGCGGCGCTACACGCATGGCTTGCTCGGCATTCCCGACATTGCCGCAGACACTGCCGTGGATGTGATGCCGGGCGATGCGTTCTACGGTGCCGATTTCTGCCCCGCCGATGTATTGCAAGCCGCGGCGGCCGGCATCTACCGGCGCTGGCGCGACGCGGGCGCAAGCGTGCATTTCCTGGTGCACGACATCCTGCCGGTCACGCGGCCCGAGTTCTTCCCCGAACACGCCGGCGATACGCACGCCGACTGGCTGCGCGCGATTGCCGTCGAGGCCGACAGCCTGATCTGCATTTCACAAGCCGTGGCCGATGAAACGCAAGCCTGGCTGCAAGCCGACGGCGTGCAATCGGACGCTGCGTTCCCGGTGCTGCATCACGGCGCCGATCTCGACCGTTCCTTTCCCTCGACGGGCTTGCCCGAGGATGCGGCACATGTGCTGGGCGTGCTGCGCGGCGCCGACAGCTTCCTGATGGTCGGCACGATAGAGCCGCGCAAGGGCCACCTGCAGGCGATCGAGGCGTTCGAAGCCTTGTGGCGCGAAGGATCGCAGGCCAAACTGGTGATCGTGGGACGCGAAGGATGGGCTTCTCTGCCGTCCGGGCAGCGCCGCAACATTCCACGCACCATGGACAAACTGCGCCGCCATCCAGAATCGGGCAAGCGCCTGATCTGGCTCTCCGACATCAGCGATCAATATCTGGAGCGGGTGTATCAGGCCAGCTCCTGCCTGCTGTTCGCCAGCGAGGCCGAAGGATTCGGCTTGCCGCTGATCGAGGCGGCACGCCACGGCAAGCCCATCATCGCGCGCGACATCGCAGTGTTTCGCGAAATCGCAGGTGAGCATGCGTACTATTTCAGTGGGCAGACTCCCGAGGCGCTTGCGCGCGCGGTACAGGATTGGATCGCGCTGAACAAGGCGGGCAAGGCGCCGGCCTCGTCGGGGCTAGCCTGGAATACGTGGCGGCAGAATGCCGGGCGACTGCTAACGCTCCTCGGAGTTCAAGCTACGCAGGCGCTGCCAATTGCAGGTTGGCACTGAGCGAAGCTTTGCGATGCTCGGCACCAACCTGCCAATTCAGTTTCATGCCGGCTTTTGCGCGCCATCGGGCGTTTTTTCGGCATAATAACCCCCATGTCCGCCTTCGACACCACCCACTTCCGCCACGCCCTGTCGCAATTCGCCACGGGCGTGACCATCATTACCGCACGCCTCGAAGACGGCAGCTTTCTCGGCTTGACGGCCAGTTCGTTCAATTCGGTTTCGCTCACGCCGCCGCTGGTGCTGTGGAGCCTGGCACAAAATGCCAGCAGCCTGCCGGTTTTTTCCGGCAATTCGCACTATGTGATCAATGTGCTGGCTGCCGACCAGGTGGAACTGGCCGAGCGCTTCGCGCGCCGTGTCGCCAACCGTTTCGAGGGCGTCGAATTCGACCTCTCGCACACCGGCCTGCCCATCCTGAAGGGTGCCGTGGCCTGGTTCGAATGCCACAACCGCAGCCGTTACCCCGAAGGCGACCACGTGATCTTCGTCGGCGAAGTGGAACGCTGCGACGCCCAATCGAAAGCCGCGCTGCTGTTTCACAACGGGCGCTTCGGCAGCACCACGTTCTGATCGGAGGCTGTTGCAAAATTAGCGTGGCTAGGCGCCGCGACGCAGACAGGACTGTACGGCAAGGAGCGGCAACAACGCCACGGTAGTTTTGCAACAGCCTCCCGCCTTCGCTGGGCAGGTTACAATACCAGTGATAAGACATCCCCCGGAGACCCGATGAACGCCAGCAAATCCAAGGCCCAGTTCCACTGGGAAGATCCCCTTCTGCTCGACGCGCAATTGACCGAAGAAGAACGCATGGTGAAGGACGCCGCGCGCGCCTATTGCCAGGACAAATTGCAGCCGCGCATCCTCGAAGCCTTCCGCCACGAAAAGACCGACCCCGCGATCTTCCGCGAAATGGGCGAGCTGGGCTTGCTCGGCCCGACGATTCCCGAGGAATACGGCGGCCCCGGGCTGAATTACGTCAGCTACGGCTTGATCGCGCGCGAAGTCGAGCGCATCGACTCGGGTTACCGTTCGATGATGAGCGTGCAATCCTCGCTGGTGATGGTGCCGATCTTCGAATTCGGCACCGAAGCGCAAAAGCAGAAATACCTGCCGCGCCTGGCTGCCGGCACCGCCATCGGCTGCTTCGGCCTGACCGAGCCGAACCACGGCTCCGACCCGGGTTCGATGGTCACGCGGGCCAAGAAGGTCGACGGCGGCTATCTGCTGTCCGGCAGCAAGATGTGGATTTCCAATTCCCCGATCGCCGACGTGTTCGTGGTCTGGGCCAAGGACGACGAAGGCGCGATCCGCGGCTTCGTGCTGGAAAAAGGCTGGGACGGCTTGTCGGCCCCGGCGATCCACGGCAAGTTCGGCCTGCGCGCCTCGATCACCGGCGAAATCGTGATGGACGAAGTGTTCTGCCCCGAAGAAAACGCCTTCCCGGAAGTGCGCGGCCTGAAGGGCCCGTTCACCTGCCTCAATTCGGCGCGCTACGGCATCGCCTGGGGCGCCCTCGGTGCGGCGGAAGCGTGCTGGCACACCGCGCGCCAATATGTGCTGGACCGCCACCAGTTCGGCCGCCCGCTCGCGGCCAACCAGCTCGTGCAAAAAAAGCTGGCCGACATGCAAACTGAAATCACGCTCGGTCTGCAAGGCTGCCTGCGCCTGGGCCGCATGAAGGACGAAGGCACGGCAGCGGTGGAAATCACCTCGATCATGAAGCGCAACTCGTGCGGCAAGTCGCTCGACATCGCCCGTGTGGCGCGCGACATGCTGGGCGGCAACGGCATCTCGGACGAATTCGGCATTATCCGCCACATGGTGAATCTCGAAGTGGTCAATACCTACGAGGGTACGCACGACATCCATGCGCTGATCCTGGGGCGGGCGCAGACGGGTATTCAGGCGTTCCAATAAACTGCCCCGCGACTCCCTACTTTATCCCGTCATCCCCGCGAAAGCGGGGATCCACAGTGCCACGGTCACAGGGTTTAATGTGGATCCCCGCTTTCGCGGGGATGACGGACTAAAAGCGGGCGTAGCCTGAAGTGACGAAAAAAAACCGCAGGCAAGCCTGCGGTTTTTTGTTGGAACGTGTCCCGCAATCAGAAGCGGTAGCCGACGGTAATCGCTTCGGAAACCGGATTCAGCGGCGCACTGGCCGATTGACCGGTCGACAGATGCACCGTCGAGCTGATGAAAGTCTTGGCCACCCAGGCATCGACGAACCAGCGCTTGTTGATGTTATAGGTCAAGCCGAGTTCCGGCGTAGCGCCCCAGGCGTTGTCGACCGTGAAGGTAGTCGGCGGGCCGCCCGGATTCGAGATGGCAGTCAACGTGCCCGAACCCTTTTCGTCGCGGAACATGGCATAGGTTGCGCCCAGGCCGACATAGGGGCGGAAAGGCGCCGAAGCATCCAGGAAGTGATATTGCACGAACAAGGTCGGCGGCAATTGTTCCAGCGTGCCGAGCTTGCCGGTACCGGACAAGGAGCCGGCGCCGTACAGATCGTGCTTGTAAGGCGTGCCGAGGCCGAACTGGGCGCTGATGTTATCCGTGAAGTTGTAGATCACGTTGAAGATCGGCTGGGCGTCGCTATGCGGATCGGTCTTGCTGTTGGGTATGCTCGGTGCCGACAGCGCGTCGGTTGCCTCCGGCGAAATGTTGTTGTAGCCGACCGATACGGCCCAGGTGCCGGCGGTCTGGGCGCTGGCCGCGGCGCTGGCAGCAAGCGCTGCGCCGATCGCCAGCGCTTTCAAAGTAAGTGTTGTCTTTGCGTTCATCTATGTCTCCAATACCTGTTTGTTGAAGGCCGCGCCGTCATACGTTGGGCGCGGCCTATTCCTAATCTCGTGCTATCTCGATTACAGCCAGCCGCGCAAGGCCATCTGCGTGGCCACGTACTTGGCCAGCAGCGAATAGCCGTAAGGCGTCGGATGCACGGTATCGGCAAACAGGTAATGCGAGACGTCGCCGCCGATGGTGTTGTTCGTGGTGCAAACCAGCGAAGAGCTGAGCGGGTTGGCCGAGGTAGCCAGGTTGCAGGCCGGCGTGGTCACGTTGGTCAGGCCGTATTGCGCCGGATTCTGCGTGTTCAGATGGCTCTGCGTGTTGGCATCGACAAACAGCACGTTGGGGTTGCCGGCGACGCCGCTTTGCACTTGGGTGTTGAAGGTCGAGACCATGGTGCTAAGCAGCGACAGCGACGATGCATCGAGCGCATCGCCAAAAGGCGTCGTGGTGATGTCGGGAATATTAACCACCGTCACGTACTTCGCGCCATTGGCCAGGATCAGGTTGTTGATGTAGCCGGCCAGTTCGCCGCCGGCCTGACCCATGGCTTCCACTGCAGCCGGACCGCCGGTGCTGGCAACCCAGGCTTCGCCGGCAGCGGTACCCTGCGCCGTCAGATAAGCCGTGACCAGTTCCGCTTCGGCTTGTGCCTGGCAATTGGAGGCTTGCGCATCGGTCGGCGTGCAGGTACCGGCCTTGATGTCGGATTGCACCTGGGCCGTCACGGCAGCCGTCACGGCGGCAGTGCTACCCAGCGAGGCTTGCCACAATTCGCCTTCGGCTTGCGCCTGGCAGTTGGCGCCGCCGGTGGTCGGGTCGGGCGTGCAAGTGCCGCCGGTGACATCGGCGGTCACCTGGTTCGTGACCAGCGTGGTCACGGCAGCCTGGCCTTGTGCCGTGGCATTGACCTGCAAGGTCGCCAATTGCACGAACACATCGTTGGCGCCGCCCAGCACGAATACGATTTCCGTGCCGCTGAACTTGCCGCCGACGGCGGTCAAGTGGTTCTGGATCTGCGTCACGATCGGCACGGTCAATTGGCCGAGCACGGGCGAGCCGCCTTCCGAAGCGGGCAGATTGGCGTTGCCCGGGCCGTAAGGCAGGGTCACGCGCGAGCCGCCCTGGCCGTAGCCGTAGCAGCCGCTATGCATGGTCGGGGTCACCGAAAAACCGGCGGCGGCTTCGCCGTCCAGGCCGGTTTCAGCCGGGCAGGGTGCGGGTAGGCCGAGCGTGGCTGCCATCAATTCAGTCCAGTTCTGCGGCGAGGCAGGAATCGAGTTGACCGTGTATTTGCCGCCGCCCAGGGCCGCGACCGTGCCGACGGCATAGGTGCCGACGTCGCTCAAGCTGTCGCCGAACGATACTTGGGAAGTGAATTGGATCTTGGTGCTTTGGTTGCCTGCCGATGAGCCACCTCCGCCGCAGCCGGCGAGAACAGCGGCTGCCAACGCGGCGAGCGCGAATGGGGTATAGCGCATTTTGTCTCCTAAAATGTTATTTGATCTTGAAAAAAGAACAGCCGTTCTATTTCTCTGAATTTAGTATGTCATCGTTCAGAAATCTTGTATAGACTTTAACCCGCCGATTCATCAAAATTCAGAAAATTTGCCACACTTTGCCCGTTGAATGCGGCACGACGCAAGCGATCGTTGACACCAGTCCATGCTTCCGTTACCGGCGGCGCCTCGACCACGATCACGTCGCCGCCGGCATGGTCCATGGCGCGCAGCGCGGCATATAAATCGTGCGCATAAGCCTCAGGCTCTGCAGGCATCCTGCGCGTGGCGAGCGCGCCGGCAATGCCTTCCCATTCCCTTTGCATGGTCACGACGCGCCGCCCTTGCTTGCGCAATTGCGCGATCGCCTCGACAAAGCGTGCCGCCTCGACCATGATCACCGGCGTCGCCGGCGCATAATGCGAATCGAGCGCGCCCGACACGCGCGGTGCGGCAGCATCGGACGCGGCAGGCTTGATGCCCAGCACGGCTTCGATGCGCTGCGCGCTGATCTGGCCGGGCCGCAACAGCGCCACGCCGCCGCGCGACAGGTCGACGATAGTCGATTCGATACCGACCTCGCTCTGCCCGCCATCGAGGATGCAAGACAATTCATCCCCGAACTCGTCACGCACGTGCTGTGCCGTGGTCGGGCTGACATGGCCGAACTTGTTGGCCGAAGGCGCGGCCACACCGCCACGGCCACCCTTGAATTCGCGCAACAGCGCCTGCGCAACCGGGTGCGAAGGGCAGCGCAAGCCGATGCTGTCCTGCCCGCCCGACACCGCGTCGGGAATATGCGCGGCGCGCTTGAAGATCAGGGTCAGCGGGCCGGGCCAGAAAGCCGCGATCAGTTTTTGCGCATGCGCGGGAATCTCGGCCGCCCAGTACGACAAATCAGCCTCGGGCGCCACATGCACGATCACGGGATGGTTGGCCGGCCGGCCCTTGGCGGCATAGATGGCCGCCACGGCTTGCGGGTTTTCTGCGTCCGCCCCCAGGCCATAGACGGTCTCGGTCGGAAACGCAACGAGGCCGCCCGCTTCGAGCACGCGGGCGGCGGCCTTGATGGCATCCCCGGTTGCCATCTTCAGGCGGGAATGCCCAGGATGGCGCAAGCGGCATGCAGATTGGCTTGCGCTTCTTGCAGCGTCACGGCAACGAAGCTCACGTGGCCCATTTTGCGGCCCCGGCGCGCTTCGGCCTTGCCGTACAAATGCAAGTGCGCGCCGCGCAAAGCCAGCACCTTGTCCCAGGCCGGTTCGCGCACATGGCCGGCGGCGTCGAACCAGACGTCGCCCAGGATATTCAACATCACTGCCGGCGAATGCTGGCGCACGTCGCCCAGAGGCAACTGCGCCATGGCGCGCGCCTGTTGCTGGAATTGGCTCGTGACGCAGGCATCCATCGTGTAATGCCCGCTATTGTGCGGGCGCGGCGCCATCTCGTTGACCACGAGGCTGCCGTCCTTGAGCACGAAGAATTCAATGCAAAGGACACCGACGTAACCCAGTTCGCCGATGATGGCCAGCGCCGCCTGCTGCGCCCGTTCGGCGATGTCCACCGAGACGTTGGGGCTGGGTACGGTGGTGGTAAAGAGGATGCCGTCGCGATGCACGTTCTCGGCGATCGGGTACACCACTGCTTCGCCATCGACGCCGCGCGCGGCCAAGACCGAAATCTCGTAGGCCAGCGGCAGCATCTTTTCCAGCACGCAGGTGACGCCGCCGACGGCATCAAACGCGGCACGCAACTCATCAGGCGTCTTGACGCGCACCTGGCCCTTGCCGTCGTAACCCATGCGGGCAGTCTTCAGAATGCCGGGCAAGAGCGTGGCATCGACGCCATCGAGTCCGGCGCCGTTGTCGATCACGGCGTGCGGTGCCGGCATCACGCCGCGCGCGCCGTGCTCCACGCTGTTTTTCAGTGCCACGCGCGTGAAGAATTGCTTTTCACGCACACGGTCCTGCGCAATCGAGACCGCATCGGCGCCCGGTGCGACGAAACAGCGTTCGGCAAGAAAAGTCAGGCTGTGCGCCGGCACGTTTTCGAATTCGGTCGACACCGCCACCGACAGCGACGCCAGCTCGGCCAGCGCCTTTTCATCGGTATAGGCCGCTTCGAATTGACGGTCCGCCACCTGGCCCGCCGGAGAATCGGCCTGCGGCTCCAATACCGCGACGCGGTAGCCCATCGCTTGCGCCGCGTGGGCAAACATGCGGCCCAATTGGCCGCCGCCCATGATGCCGAGCCAGGTCTGGTCCGACTCGTTGGGCAGGTGGGCGTGGCGCGGTTCGTTCGTTGGTGCTGTCATGCCTGACCTCAAACCGGCAGCGTCATGTCGCGCGCGACCTGGCTTTGCTTGTCCCGATAGGCTTGCAGCTTGGCCGCCAATGCCTCGTCGGTGGCAGCCAGCATCGCAACCGCCGCCAGCGCCGCGTTGGCCGCGCCGGCTTCGCCGATGGCAAAGGTATGGACCGGAATGCCCTTGGGCATCTGCACGATCGACAGCAGCGAATCCTCGCCGCGCAGATACTTCGACGGCACCGGCACACCGAGCACCGGCACGATGGTCTTGGCCGCGATCATGCCCGGCAGATGCGCCGCCCCGCCGGCGCCGGCAATGATGGCGCGCAAGCCGCGCTCACGCGCACTCTGCGCATACTCGAACATTTCATCGGGCATACGATGCGCCGACACCACCTGGGCTTCGAAGGCAATGCCGAACTCCTGCAGCACCGTCACCGCGTGCTGCATCACGTCCCAATCGGAAGAAGAACCCATCACGACGCCGACCACGGCGCCCGCTTTGTTGTGCTTCATGTCAGGCCTTCAACGTTTCGCCGGTCAGGCGCTCGAGCGCTTCGCGGTACTTGGCGGCGGTCTTTTGCACCACTTCGTCGGGTAGCTTGGGCGCCGGCGCGGTCTTGTTCCAGCTCGTGATGGTTTCCAGATAATCGCGCACGAACTGCTTGTCGTAGGAGGGCGGCGAAATGCCCACTTCATACGATTCGGCAGGCCAGAAGCGCGACGAATCGGCCGTCAGCGCCTCATCCATCAGGTACAGCACGCCCTTGTCGTCCAGGCCGAATTCGAACTTGGTGTCGGCGATGATGATGCCGCGCGTGGCCGCATAGTCGGCCGCTTCCTTGTATAAACGAATCGACACGTCACGAATCTTGGCAGCCAAGTCTGCGCCGATGCGCTGCTCGACTTCCTCAAAGCTGATGTTCTCGTCATGCTCGCCCATCTCGGCCTTGGCCGCAGGCGTGAAGATCGGTTCGGCCAGCTTGTCGGCCAAGCGCAATCCGGCGGGCAGCTTGATGCCGCAGATGGCGCCGCTCTGCTGATAATCCTTCCAGCCCGAGCCGATGATGTAGCCGCGCACCACCGCTTCCACCATGATGGGCTTCAGACGCTTGGCCACCACGGCACGGCCCTTGACTTGCTCGACCTCGTCCGCCGCCACCACCGATTCCGGCGCAATCCCGGTCAAGTGGTTGGGCACGATATGGCCCAGCTTGCCGAACCAGAAATTGGCCATCTGGTTCAACACGCGCCCCTTGTCGGGAATCGGTTCGGACATGATCACGTCGAATGCCGACAAGCGGTCGGAAGTGACCATCAAGATCTTGTCGTCGCCGACGGCATAGTTTTCGCGTACCTTGCCGCGTCCGAGCAGAGGCAGGGAATGGAGATTCGATTGCAGTAGCGTAGTCATAGGTCAAAAAAAAAACGCAGGGCGCACTGTTGCGCCCTGCATGGTTACGTCGTGCTTAATTGACGATTTGCGCCAACTCGCCTTTTTTGTAGCGCTCGGCCATCTTGTCCAGCGCCAGCGTCTTGATCTTGCCGGCCTGCCCTTCGCAGCCGAACGACAGGTAACGCGCCTTGCAGATCAGCTTGGCCGCTTCGCGCGCCGGCTTCAGGAAGTCGCGCGGATCGAACTTGGACGGGTTTTCCGCCAGGTAGCGCCGCACCGCGCCGGTCATCGCCAGACGGATGTCGGTATCGATGTTGATCTTGCGCACGCCGTGCTTGATGCCTTCCTGGATTTCTTCGACCGGCACGCCATAGGTTTCCTTCATGTCGCCGCCGAACTCGCGGATCTCGGCCAGCAATTCCTGCGGCACCGAAGACGAACCGTGCATCACCAGGTGCGTGTTGGGAATGCGCGCATGGATTTCCTTGATGCGGTCGATCGCCAGGATGTCGCCGGTGGGCTTGCGCGAAAACTTGTAGGCGCCGTGCGAGGTGCCGATGGCAATCGCCAGCGCATCGCATTGCGTCAGCTTGACGAAGTCGGCGGCCTGCGCCACGTCGGTCAGCAATTGCTCGCGCGTCATGGTGCCTTCGGCGCCGTGGCCGTCTTCCTTGTCGCCCTTCATGGTCTCGAGCGAACCGAGCACGCCCAGTTCGGCTTCGACCGTCACGCCGATGGCGTGCGAAAACTCGACCGTGCGACGCGACACGTCGACGTTGTATTCATAGCTGGCCACCGACTTGCCGTCGTCCATCAGCGAACCGTCCATCATCACCGAAGAAAAGCCCGAGCGGATTGCAGCCATGCACACCGCCGGCGACTGGCCGTGATCCTGGTGCATCACGACGGGAATGTGCGGATAGGCTTCGACTGCAGCCGAGATGATGTGGCGCAGGAAGGCTTCGCCGGCATACTTGCGCGCGCCCGCCGAGGCTTGCATGATCACCGGCGCGCCGACTTCATTGGCGGCGTCCATGATGGCTTGCACCTGTTCCAGATTGTTGACGTTGAATGCCGGCAGTCCATAGCCGTGTTCGGCGGCGTGGTCCAGCAGTTGACGCATGGATACGAGAGGCATGGGGGTTCTCCATTCACAATAAAAAACAGTTACAGCCCGGATTGCTCAAATCCAGGCATTTCCGGCGCGACGCTTGTGGCGGCAGCCGGCAAGAATTATGTCTTTTGTACACCCTTTTCGGGTATTCGTCCAATTGCCAACTTGTACATAAGGGCAACAGCAAATCGCAAGCTTCGAATCCGTCTCTTCCGTTATTCGATTCTTCATCCCCGCGAAAGCGGGGGCCCAGGAATTAAAATCGACAACCGTGGCATTGTGAGTCCCCACTTTCGCGGGGGATGACGGGTGATGGAAATGCCGCGTTAAACCATCAATACTCGCCGATCTTCTTGATCGTCAAAGCATTGGTGCCGCCGACTTGCCCCATCGGTTCGCCCCAGGTCACGACGATGGTGTCGCCGCGCTCGACGACGCCCTTGTCGAGCAGGAGCTTTTCAGCGGCGCGCAACACTTCGTCGCGGTCGGTCGATTGTGCCAATTCCAGCGTATGTACGTTGCGGTACAGCGCGGCCTTGCGCTGGGTCGCAATCGACGGCGTGATGGCGAAGATCGGCACGTCGATGTTGTGGCGGCTCATCCACAGCGACGTCGAACCCGATTCGGTCAGCGCGGCAATCGCTTTCACACGCAAGTGATGCGCGGTGAACAAGGCGCCATAGGCAATGGTCTGGTCGATGCGCGAAAACGTCACGTTCAAGAAATCCGCATCGAGCTCGAAGTCTTCCGACTTCTCGGCTTCGAGGCAGATTGCGGCCATGGCGGTGACGGTTTCCACAGGATATTTGCCCGAAGCGGTTTCGGCCGAGGTCATCACGGCATCGGTGCCGTCCAACACGGCGTTGGCCACGTCGGACACTTCGGCGCGCGTCGGCACGGCATTGACGATCATCGATTCCATCATCTGCGTCGCCGTGATCGCCACCTTGTTTGAAGCGCGCGCCATGCGGATCATGCGCTTTTGCAGGGCCGGCACGGCGGCATTGCCGACTTCAACAGCCAGGTCGCCACGCGCCACCATGATGCCGTCCGAGGCATCCAGAATCTCTTGCAGCACGGGGATCGCTTCGGCGCGTTCGATCTTGGCGATCATGAGCGCGCGATGGCCGTGCGGCTCGCCGGCGATGTTGGCCAGTTGGCGCGCCATCACCATGTCGGTGGCATTCTTGGGGAAGGACACGGCGACGTAATCGGCGTGGATGCTCATGGCCGTCTTGATGTCTTCCATGTCCTTGGCCGTCAGGGCCGGCGCCGACAGGCCGCCGCCCTGGCGGTTGATGCCCTTGTTGTTCGACAGCTCACCGCCGATCGTGACGGTCGTGTGGATCGCGCTGCCGACCACCTTGTCGACCACCAGCACGATCAAGCCGTCGTTCAACAGCAACACGTCGGCCGGCTTCAAGTCGCGCGGCAAGTCCTTGTAATCGAGGCCGACGATTTCCTGGTTGCCCATCTGGCAGGCCGCATCGAGGATGAATTTCTGACCGTTTTCCAGGAAGATCTTGCCGTTCTCGAACTTGCCGACGCGAATCTTCGGCCCTTGCAGGTCGGCCATGATGGCGATCTCGCGGCCACAAGCTGCGGCGGCCTGGCGCACCAGGTTGGCCCGGTCGATATGGTCTTGCGCCTTGCCGTGGGAAAAATTCAGGCGGACGACGTCGACACCGGCGCGGATCATGCGCGTCAGGGTGTCGAGATCGCTGGAGGCGGGGCCTATCGTGGAGACAATCTTGGTGGAACGGCGCATGGGTTGATTCCTCTGTTTCGGGTTGATGGCTACGGGTGGAACGGATACCGCTGTGTTACTTGGCAGCGCGCTCCTCCAGGATTGCCACGGCCGGCAGGGTCTTCCCTTCGAGGAATTCGAGGAAGGCGCCGCCGCCCGTCGAGATGTAGCCGATCTTGTCGGCGATGTCGTATTTGGCGATGGCCGCAAGCGTATCGCCGCCGCCCGCAATCGAAAACGCCTTGGAGTTGGCAATCGCCAATGCCAAGGTCTTGGTGCCGCCGCCGAACTGGTCGAACTCGAACACGCCGACCGGGCCGTTCCATACCACCGTGCCGGCGCGGCCGATCTGCCCGGCCAGCATGGCGGCGGTCTTGGGGCCGATGTCGAGGATCATGTCGTCGTCGGTCACGTCGGCCACGTCCTTGGTCACCGCCGCAGCCGTGGCGGCAAACTCCTTGGCGCACACCACGTCCACCGGAATCGGCACCGAAGCGCCGCGTGCGGCCATCATATCGAGGATTTGTTTCGCTTCATCCACCAAATCGGCTTCAGCGAGCGACTTGCCGATCTTCAAGCCCGCAGCCAGCATGAAGGTGTTGGCGATGCCGCCGCCGACGATCAGGTTGTCGACCTTCGCGGCCAGGGTCTTCAGGATCGACAGCTTGGTCGAGACCTTGGAGCCGGCCACGATCGCCACCAGCGGGCGCGCCGGCTGGCCCAAGGCCTTGCCCAGCGCATCGAGTTCGGCCGCCAGCAAGGGGCCGGCGCAGGCGACGGCTGCGAACTTGGCGATGCCGTGGGTGGTGGCTTCGGCGCGGTGCGCCGTGCCGAAGGCGTCGTTCACATACACGTCGCACAGCTTGGCCATCTTGGCGGCCAGCTCGTCGCTATTCTTTTTCTCGCCCTTGTTGACGCGGCAGTTTTCCAGCAGCACGACCTGGCCCGGCGCAACGTCCACGCCATCGACCCAGTCGCGCTTCAATTCAACGCTCTGGCCCAGCAATTGGGCCAAACGCTCGGCGACAGGCGCGAGCGAATCTTCGGGCGTGAACTCGCCTTCCGTCGGGCGGCCCAGATGCGAGGTCACCATCACCGCAGCACCGGCTTGCAAGGCTGCACGAATCGCCGGGACGGAGGCGCGGATGCGCGTATCTTCGGTGATCCTGCCGGCATCGTCTTGCGGCACGTTCAAATCGGCGCGGATAAACACGCGCTTGTTCTGCAACTGGCCAGCGTCGATCAGGTCGCTCAATCGTTTGAATTGCATGGATGATCCGAAAATAGTCGGGGTGGAAGGAAAGCCGCTATTCTACCCCAGCAGCAGGAGAAAACGCGGCCAAACCGCCGGTGAACGGCTTAGGCAAATACCAGTCGCCATATCGTGAACAAAGCCATGCCGACGGCGATGGTGCCCAGCATGTGGCGCGTCGCAAGGAAAAACACGGTGGCGCCCAGACCAGCCAGAAATTTCGGGTTGTGCCAGCTCGGATCGGGCAAGCCCTCGGGCGACAACACCAGATCGGGCAGCACGATCGCAGCCATGGCCGCAGCGGGCGCGTAACGCAGGGCATGCTGAGCCAATGGCGGCAGCCGCAGGCGGTCGGCCCACAGGAAAACCAGGCAGCGCGTGATCACGGTCGACAACAGCAACAGGGCAACGGCAAGCCAGACGCCGACATCACTCATGCTTTCCCTTCGTCGCCAGATCGAGCAGCAGGGCTGCGGTCATGCCCGCCAGCACCGCCGCCAGCAAGCCGAGCCGATAAGGCCAGTGCATGCCCAGCACGGCCACGCCACCGGACACCGCCACGCCAACCAGGGCGGCGCGATTGACCACCAGCGGAATCATCACACCCAGCAGCGCCAGCGTACCGGCAAAGCCTATGCCCCAGTTCTGCGGAATCTGTCCCGCCAATACAATGCCCGCAAGCGAGCCGCCCTGCCACGCCAGCCAATTGGGATAGGCGATGCCGAGAAAGAATCCTGTCTTCCCCTCCGGCATATAAAGCTTCTCAGGCGGAAAGCGGCGCGGAAACAGCGCCATCATGATGTCGGCATTGAAATAGCCGAACCACATCCTGCGCCGCCAATTCATGTGCGCGAAATGCGGCCCGATCGCCGCGGAAAAGATCACGAAACGCAGATTGACCACCATCGCCGTAAAAAATACCAGCAACAGCGGCGCGTTGGCCGCAATCAGCGGCAAGGCCGCCAATTGCGCCGAACCGGCGAATACCAAAAGGCTCATGCCGACTGCCTGCCACGGCATCAATCCGGACTTGAGCATGGCCATGCCCGACACCATCCCCCAGGCGAAAATCCCCGGCATGGTGGCGGCGCTTAAGCGAAAAGCTTCGCGAAAGGCATCTTTTTCGGCATCAGGGAATGTTCGTGGGAAAAACTTGTCCAATTTCTCAACATTGCCGGAAATAAACCGGCATCCTCGTTTTTTCTTGCTTTTGCAGCATGTTTTGCGCGACTTTTGTAACCGTTACGTAACTTTACCTACCCCTTACGTAAATAAAACTAAGTAAAGATGTTTCAATATTTTACAGGTCATCTGTAGAGTGGTCTGTATCCGTTAAAATTGGCGCTTTGAACAATATCGGCAATGTCGACACGCACCGAGGCATTGCGCCAGACAACAAGCCGTAGAAAACAAAGAGCACACGATGAGCGATACAGCCCAACTTTCCCAAGCCGTTGAACTCGGCGCCGAGGACCTCCCCGTCCATTGCCCGAATCCGGCCATGCCGCTGTGGTCTTCGCACCCGCGCGTCTTCCTTGAGCTCGACCACCACGGCGAAGCCAAGTGTCCCTATTGCGGCACCGCTTACAAGCTCAAGCCGGGCACCGTAGTCAAAGGCCACTAACATGCAACACCCCCTCGACAACGCCCGCCGCAACTTGCTGGTCGCCGGGCGCTGGGCAGTCTTGCTCTGTTTGTTTTTCGTCCCGATCAACAAACCGCTGCCGAATCTATTCATTTTCCTTGCCTTGATCTGCTCAGCCGCGGGTGAGCGCGCCGACGAACGCTTCGTGTCAGCCGTCAAGCAACCCATTGTGATCGGCGCCATGCTGTGGTTCCTCGTGATCGCCGTCAGCGCCTGGTACGCGCCGGGCCCCTATCCCTGGGCCTCGGTCAATACCGGCATCACCTTGTTCTATCCCCTGATCGTGGCAACCCTCCTGGAAACGCCGCAATGGCGCTCGCGCGGCATGATGGCCTTTGCCGCTTCGGCCTGCCTGGTGCTGCTGATTTCGTGGAGCCAGTTCGCCGGCATCTTCCCCGAGCGCGCGGTCGCGCTGCACTTGCCGAGCTACCGCTATACCGTGTTCAAGGACTACACCCAGCAGGGCGTGGTGTTCCTGGCGCTGGCCTCGATGGCCGCAGCCTATGCGCTCATCACACCGCTGCTGAAACACAAGGTCGCGCTCTGGTTGCTGGCCGCCGCCGCCATGATCAACGTGGTGTTCCTGCTGCAAAGCCGCACTTCCTACCTGATCGTGGTGCCGCTCATGATCTACTGGGCTTGGCGCATTGCCAAAGGCAACTGGCGCAAGATCGGCATCGGCGTCCTGGTTCTGGCATGCTGCGCCGGCGCGGCGCTGATGACGCCGCGCGTGCAGGACCGCCTGCAGCAGGCGCGCCAGGACGTGGAAGTCTATTCCGACAAGCATGAAGCCAGTTCGATGGGCATCCGCCTGGAACTGTGGCGCCGCACCCTCCCCATCATCGCTTCGGCGCCGATCTTCGGCCACGGCCTGGGCCAGTGGGACCACGAGTTCCAGGCCGAGACCAAGGACTTCCAGGACTACGACGCCTTCCGCATGCATCACCCGCACGAGGAATCGCTCTTGATCCTGTCCGAGCAAGGCATCGTCGGCTATGCGATCTTCGTCACGCTCTTGGTGCTGCTGGCGCGCTACATCCGCGGCCTGAGCCAGCCGGAGCGCGATTTCTACAACAGCCTGCTCCTGATCTTCATCATGGCCGGCCTGGCCAATTGCCTGCTGCCCGACTTCACGCAACGCCATACCTTCCTGCTGCTGCTGGCTTGCATCCCGGCCCTGGCCCGAAACACCGCACTTGCAGGAAGCAAGGTCGAGCAGGCAAAGGAAGCCGCGCTCGAACCTGTCGCCGGCAAGGCATACTGAGCTCCGCGCGGTCTGCGCAGCCTGGGATCATGCAGCCGCGCCGGCAACATGCGTTAAAATGGCCGCCTTGGGCCCGCTTCCTTCGCCTTCACCTGCCGATCATCCAACCGCATGGCCAAACACCGCAAACTGCTGGGAACCGCCGAGGATATCGAAGCCGCGTTCTATGACGCCATCGGCCGCGCCGATCTCGATGCGCTGATGGCGCTGTGGGCCGAGGACGAAGACATCCTGTGCATCCATCCCGGCGCGGCACGCCTCGTCGGCCATGCGGCGATCCGCGCTTCATGGGAAGCGATCTTCGAACGCGGCGGCGTGGCGATACGCCCGCGCCAACTGCTCGTGACGCAAAACCTGATGACGGCAATCCACAACATCGTCGAGGAAGTCAATCAGGCCAATCCGGCCGATAGCGACCATCAGGAATTGCACATCCTCGCCACCAACGTCTATCTCAAGACGCCGCAGGGCTGGCGCATCGCAGTCCACCACGCCTCGGTCGCACCGGGCGCCATTGCCACCGAACACAGCGCGGGCTCGATGCTGCATTGATGGGATGGGATTGATGGCGCCGCACCGTTACCGTTCGCCGCGCTGGCTGCCCGGCGGGCATCTGCAGACGATCTATCCGGCCACCTGCGTCGCCAGGCCCCAGGTGGCCTACCGCCGCGAGCGCTGGGATACGCCGGACGGCGATTTCATCGACGTCGACTTCGTCGATGGCGCACCGGACCAACCCTTTCTCGTGCTGTTCCATGGCCTCGAAGGCTCGTCCGACAGCCATTACGCGCGCGCCATGATGGCCCACGTGAAAGCGCTCGGCTGGTCCGGTGCGGTGCCGCACTTCCGCGGCTGCTCGGGCGAATTGAACCGCGCGCCGCGCTTCTACCATTCGGGCGACGCGCGCGAAATCGACTGGGTCGTGCGCCGCCTGCATGCGGCACAGCCACAGGGCCGCCGCTTCTATGCCGCCGGCGTATCGTTGGGCGGCAATGCCCTGTTGCGCTGGCTCGGCGAATCGCAGCATCAAGCCGAACTGGTCGACGCCGCCTGCGCCGTCTCGGCCCCGCTCGATCTGGCCGCCGGCGGGCAGGCGCTGGGACACGGCTTCAACATGCTCTACACGCGGGTATTCCTGCAGACCCTGAAACCCAAGTGCATCGCCAAGCTCGCGCAATTCCCCGGCCTGTTCGACCGTCAGGCCATGCTCGCTTCGCGCGACTTGTACGCCTTCGACAATGCCGTCACCGCGCCCTTGCACGGCTATCGCGACACCGACGACTACTGGAACCGCGCCAGCGCCAAGCACATCCTCGGCGACATCACCGTGCCGACGCTGGTGCTCAATGCAAAAAACGACCCCTTCCTGCCCGGGCAACATCTGCCTGGCACGGCCGCGCGCGCCGTGACGCTGGAATACCCCGAACACGGCGGCCACGTCGGCTTCGCGCACGGCGGCATTCCAGGGCGCCTCGATTGGCTGCCGCAGCGCATCGCAGCGCACCTGACAGGCACGGAAAAGGGCTGAGGCCGGAAAAGATGGCGGAAGGACCATATCGGCAGGGATTGCCGGCACCGTCCCGAATCGCGTCACCCTAGTCGCCCTATAATGCGAAAATGCGAAGGCGCCATGGGCAAGGCGCCGTCCCACAATATTCCCTTATTCGATCGGCAAGATGAGCAAATCCCTGGTGCAACGATGGTTCGGTCGCTTCACGCCGGCAAGCAAGGGCCCCGGCGTTGAGACGGCGCCATTGATGCGCAAGGCGCAGGCGCTGTTTGCGTCCGAAGATTACGCATCGGCAGCGGCAGCCTATCGCGAGGTGATCGCTGACGCACCGCGCCACGCGGGCGCACATCTGGGCCTGGGCGCCGCCTTGTACGAGAGCGGCAAATTCGCTGAAGCGGCGAGCGCGCTCGAGCAGGCGCTCGCCCTCGAGCGCAGCCAGAGCGATGCGCGTCGTTTTCTCGCCGCCAGCTATCGGAACATGGGCAAGGATGGCGAAGCCGAGGGGCAATATCGGCTCATCGCCGCGACCACACCCGAAGACGAGGCTAACCACCTGCATCTTTGCACCCTCCTGGTCGGGCAGCATCGCCTGGACGATGCCAGGAATGCCGTTGCGCAGGCGTTGACGCAACTCCCCCATTCGGCCAATCTGCATTTTTACATGGGCAATCTCCAACAGGAACTCGGGCATGCCGAACTTGCCCTGGCCTCCTGGCGCGCCTCGCTGGCGCAGCAGCCGGACCAGGTGGTGGTGCTGCACAACATGGGCCTGACACTGCTGTCGCGCAGCGAGATCGCCGAAGCGGCCGAGGTCTTCCGCCGCGCAGCCGACCTCGCTCCCGATTGGGCGGAAGGCCAAAGCAACCTGGGGCAAATAGCGCTCCGGCGCGGCAATCCCGACGCCGCCATCGGCCATTTCGAGCAAGCCGTCGCGCTCGACCCGGCTTCCGCGCAGGCGCATTTCAATCTGGGCGAAGCCTGGTTCGCCAAGGGCGAGCCGGCAGCCGCGCTGGAAAAATTCGCCGCAGCGCGGACCATCGACCCCGATATGCTGGCGGCCCACCTGCGCATGGCGCTCGTCTTGTTCAACCTGGGGCGCCAAGCCGAAGCCGAAAGCGCCTGCCGTGAGGCGCTCGATATCGCGCCCGGCAATGTCGAAGCGCTCATGCGCCTGGGCCGTCTGCTGCTGGCGAAAGGGGAATACGAAGACGCCTTGGCGAACTTCCGCCAGGTGACGCTGCAGCACCCTTCCCACGTCGATGCCTTGTTCAGCGTCGGCGAAACGCGATTGACGCAGTCGCGACACAGCAACGCGGCAGAGAAGAAAGCCAGGCTCGACGAAGCCGCCACCGCCTTCCGGGCGACGCTGGCTGCCGATCCTTCCGTCGTCAACGCCCATATCAATCTGGGCGTCATCCACATCGAACGCGACGAGCACGAAGCCGCCGCCGCCACATACGAGAAAGTCCTGTCGCTGGACGGCCGCTCGGCAATCGCGCACCACAATCTGGGCGTCGTCGAAGAAGCCCGTGCCCGGCGCGCTCCGCTGGCACAGCGCCTGGCGATGTACGATGCGGCGATCGCGCAATATCGTGCCGCCTTCGATCTCGATGGCAAACAAGTCGGATCGCTCATCAACATCGGCCGTATCCACGAAGAGCAATTGCACTACGAAGAGGCCGTCGACCTGTACCGGCAAGCGCTGGCCATCGACCCCGGGTCGCCCCACGCCCGCATGTACCTGGGCATGCTGCAGCTTGCCACCGGCGATTTCGCCGGCGGCTGGCGCAACTTCGAGTCGCGCTGGAGCGCCATGCCCGGTTTGCAGCGCTTGAATGCGCTCCAACCCCACTGGGATGGGCGCGCCGAGCTGCAAGGTCGTACCATTCTGCTCTATACCGAACAGGGCTTGGGCGACAACCTGCAATTCATCCGTTACGCAAGCGTGCTCGCCGCGCGCGGCGCCATCGTATGGGTCCTGGCTCCGGCGCCGCTGGTGCGGCTCTTTGCCAGTTGCCCCGGCGTCGTGCGCGTGTTCGGCGAAGACGACACGATTCCTCCACCCGATTTCGTCTGCCCCTTGCTGTCGGTGCCCACCGCGCTCGAGACCGAACTCGCCACCATTCCCGCTGCCGTTCCCTACCTCCGGGCCGATGCCGGGCGAATCGCGCATTGGCGCGAAAAACTGGGGCCGAAGTCGAGGCTGCGCGTAGGGCTGGTATGGTCCGGCAACCCGCAGAAGGAAACGCGCGAATCGGCCGCAATCAGCAGCATGCGCTGCCTGCACTTCGATCAATTCCGCCCGTTGCTTGACGTGCCGGACGTGGATTTCTACAGCCTCCAGGTCGGCAAGGACGCCGCCGCGCAACTGGACCGCAGCTCGGGCGTCATCGACTTCACGCAGGATTTGACCGATTTCCAGGAGACCGCCGCATTCGTGGCGCAACTCGACCTGGCGATATGCGTCGATACCTCGACCGCCCACCTGGTCGGCGCCGTCGGCAAGCCGGTCTGGCTGCTTAACCGCTTCAATACCTGCTGGCGCTGGATGCTCGCGCGGCAAGACAGCCCGTGGTATCCGACGATGCGGATCTTTCGCCAGCCGCAGCTGGGGGACTGGGCTTCCGTGATGGCCGAGGTCAAGGCGGCCCTGTCGGCTGAAGCCGGCGCGCACCCGCGTTCCGATTGAAATATCGGCATCACCGGCCTTTTGCCAGCCCTGCTCCGAGAGTTTCACCATTTTCAATGCATTTTCCGGCACAATCGCAACATCAAGACAACAACAGGAAAACACCATGCTGAGCTGGTTCGACGCGCGCAACGCGCAGCAATTCGGCACCACCCTGGCCGACTTCTATATCGAGCGGGTGCCGGTCGGCGAAGCCGACAAGAAGGCGGACAAGAAAAGCGAAAAGAAAAGGCAGGAAGCGCTGCAAAAAATTGTGGCCCAGGTCGAGATTTTTAAAATCAACAACAAGCTCAACCTCTACAAGAAAGCCAAGCTCGGCAACGCCTTCAAATGGAAGCTGCTCGACTCGGGCTATCCCGCCGACGTGGCCGACGAATTGACCAGGATGGTTCTGGTCAACATGTGAGCGCAGCCGTGCTGGGCTGGGTCAGGCAGTTGTTCTCGACGCCGCAACGCGATGCCGCCGCCGCAAGTGACGAGCCCGGCGACCTGGCCGAACTCGAGCGCCAGGCCGAACAGCAACTGTCCCAGGGCGCCCATGCCGAAGCGGCGCAAAGCTATCGCCGGATTCTCGCCAACGACGCTGAGTCGGCCCAGGCCCATGCGCGGCTGGGTACGGCGCTCAAGGCAATGGGCAATACGGAAGAAGCCAAGCCATGCGCGCAACGCGCGCTGGCCCTGGACCCCGCCCATGCCGAGGCGCACTACCTGCTGGCCGGCATCGCCGCAGGCAGCGGCGATGCCGCCACCGCCCACGAACACTATCGCCAGGCAGTCGATGCCGCGCCGGGCTTCGAAGCCGCCTATCTCGACTGGTGCCGCCTGTTGTTCCAGGAAAACCGGCTCGACGAGGCCACGCTTCTGGTCGAGCGCGGCCTGACCCATCTGCCCGAAAGCGTGTACCTGCGCCTCTATCTGGGCAATCTGCGGCATACGCAAGGCCGATTTGCCGACGCCGCCGACGAATACCAGGAGGCCGTGCGGCGGCTGCCGGAAAACCCATCCATCCTGGCCAATCTCGGTTTGGCGCAAATGATGGCAGGCCGCTACGATATCGGCATCGCCACCTTGCAGCGTGCGCTCACGCTCGATCCCGCCTCGGTCGATGCCAACCTGAGCCTGGGCCGGGCCTGGCTGGATCTGGGCAAGCACGACATGGCGCGCGCCTGTTTCGAGCGCGCGCTCGAACTCGATCCGGCGCATGTCGGCGCGCGCTACAACCTCGGGCATCTCGGCCTGCTGCTGGGCGACTTCGAAGCCGGCTGGAGCGGCTTCCAGGTGCGCGACCAGCAGCCCGGGCTGATGCGCAACCCGGTCTTTGCGCAGCCGCTGTTCTCGCTCGACGCCGACGTGGCAGGCAAGACCGTGCTGCTCTATTCCGAGCAGGGCTACGGCGACACGCTGCAGTTCATCCGCTACGCCGCGCTGATTGCCCAACGCGGCGCACGCGTGGTGGCCGCCGTTCCGCCGCCGCTGGCCTCGCTGATCGCCCGTTGCCCAGGCGTGGCGGCCGTGACAGTGCCGAACGCGCTGCCCGAATTCGACTACCATAGCCCGCTATTGAGCCTGCCGCAAATATTCAAGACCGATCTGGCCACCATACCGCACGCGATCCCTTACCTGAACCCGGCCCCCGAGCGGATCGCCCATTGGCGCACCCGGCTCGGTCCATCCAACCTGCCGCGCGTCGGCCTGGTCTGGTCCGGCGATCCGCGCAAATACCAGGTCCTGGCCAACCATACCGACGCCATGCGCAGCATGCCCTTCTCGCGCATGCTGCCGCTGCTCGACGTTCCCGGCATCGAATTCCACAGCCTGCAACTGGGAGCGGACGCCGTTGCGCAACTGGCCGGCCATCCGCAAGTCATCGATCACACCGGCGAACTGTTCGATTTTCAGGAGACCGCCGCCCTGATCGGGCAGCTTGACCTCGTCATCAGCGTCGATACCTCGGTCGTGCATCTGGTCGGCGGCCTGGGCAAGCCGGTCTGGATGCTCAACCGCTTCAACACCTGCTGGCGCTGGCTGCTCGAGCGCAGCGACAGTCCCTGGTATCCGGGCATGCGGATTTTCCGCCAGCACAGCTTCGGCGATTGGCAACCCGTGATCGCCGACGTCGAACAGGCCTTGATCGAGTTTGCGCACCAGCGCCACGCACGGCAGGAATAGAAACGCGAGGTTTCCCCCGATGTTTTCCCTTTTTAGACACAAACCGGCACCGCAACAATCCGAGGCCGAGGGCAAGCGCCGCAAAGCCGAAGGCGACGCGTTTCTGCAACAGGGAAATTTTGCCGCAGCGGTCCATGCATACCGCCTGGCGCTCAGCCAAGCCCCGGATCAAGCCAGGACGCACGTCAACCTGGCCTTCGCGCTCAAGGAAACGGGCGAGTTTTCGGGCGCCATCGCCGCAGCCGAACAAGCCTTGACGCTCGATCCCGCGCTTGCCGACGCCCATTTCCTGCTGGCTGCCCTGAAGCTGGCCCAAGGGCAGGACAAACAGGGCGAATCCCACTACCGTGCCGCCTTGCATATCGCGCCCGATTTCGAGCCGGCGCTGCTCGAATACTGCCGCCTGCTGGTCGCGCAAAACCGCTTCGACGAAGCGGCCCAAATCGCGCGCAACGGTCTGGCACATCTGCCGCAATGCGCCGAACTCCATCTCTACCTCGGCAACATCGATTTCGAACAAGGAAGGATCGAGGCGGCCATTGCCGGCTTCGCCAAGGCCCTGGCGCTGCAACCGGGAAACCCTGCTCTGCTGGCCAATCTCGGCCGGGCGCAATTCAAGGCCGGCCTGCTCGATGAGGCGGCCGCGGCGTTCCGGCAAGCGCTGGCGGCCGACAGCCGCGCCTACGACGTACGCTGCAACCTCGGCGAATGCCTGCAGGCGGCCGGACGGACGGACGCAGCCATGGCCGAATTCGAACAGGCCGCCGCGCTGTTTCCCGAGCTTGCGCCGGCCCGGTTCGGACAGGGCAATATCCTGTTGGCGCAAAAGCGCTACGATGCCGCCGCCGAAATGTATCAAAGCGTGCTGAACCAAGAGGCGCGGCACTTCGGCGCATTGTTCCAGCTTGCCTACCTGCACCAGGCGCAGGAAAATTTCGAGGAGGCGATAGGCTACCTGCAGCGTGCGCTGGCCATCGACCCGGACAATGTCGATGCCAAAATCAATCTCGGCGCCTGCCTGCGCCACGCCAAGCGCTTCGACGCAGCGCTGCAGTGGCTGGAATCGGCGCTGGCTGCGGCGCCGGGAAGCGCCGCAGCGCACGACGAAATCGGCATCGTGCATCAGGACTCGGGCAATTTCGATGAAGCGGCCAAATTCCACCGGCGTGCCGCGCAACTCGATCCCGCGCGCGTCGAAGCCCATAGCAACCTCGGCCTGGTGCTGCAGTTGCAGGGCAGGATTGACGAAGCGCAAACCAGCCTGCGCCGCGCCGTGGCGCTCGATCCGCACTATCCGATCGCGCATGTCAATCTTGGCGTACTGTTGAATGGGAACACCGAATTGGCCGAAGCGCTGGCCTGTTTCGACAAGGCGCTCGCCATCGATCCCGAACTGGCAATCGCCCACAAATGCCGCGCCATGGTCCTCCTGACCCTGGGGGATTTTGCCCAAGGCTGGCCCGGCTATGAATACCGCTGGCTGGAGCAGGACGCGCCGCGCCGCATGGCATCGCCACAACCGCATTGGGCGGGCGAAGCGGATTTGGCGGGCAAGACCATCCTGCTCTATGCGGAACAGGGTTTCGGCGACAGCCTGCAGTTCGTGCGCTACGCAGCACTGGTGGCGCGGCGCGGGGCAACCGTCCTGCTGCGCGTGCCGTCGCCCTTGCGGTCGCTCTTTGCGCATTGCGACGGCGTGGCGCAGGTTTTCGCCGACAACGACCCCTTGCCGCCGTACGACTATCTCTGCCCCCTGATGAGCCTGCCGCTGGCTTTCGGCACCGACCTTGCCGATATCCCATGCAGCGTGCCCTATCTGCACGCCCCCGCTGCAGCCGTCGCGCGTTGGCAGGCCAGGCTCGGCGCGCGCCGCATGCCGCGCATCGGCCTGGTCTGGGCCGGCGATCCGCGCAAGAGCGAGGCCAGGCTGCACTTGCTGTTGCGCATGCGCAGCCTGCACGTCGAGCAGATCCGCCCATGGCTGGCCGTGCCCGGCCTGGAATTCCACAGCCTGCAAGTCGGCGCCGATGCGCTGGCGCAACTGGATGCGAACTGCGCCATCGTGGACCATCGCGCGGACTTGCACGACTTCGCCGACACCGCCGCCCTGATCGCCAACCTCGATCTCGTCATCAGCGTCGATACCTCGGTAGCCCATCTCGCCGGGGCGATGGGCAAGCCGGTGTGGCTGCTCAACCGCTACAACACCGATTGGCGCTGGCTGCTCGGGCGCGACGACAGCCCCTGGTATCCGAGCATGCGCCTGTTCCGCCAGCCGGCGTTGGGCGACTGGGACAGCGTGATCGCCGCCGTCAAGGAAGCGCTCGCCACGCTGGATTTGCATTAGAATGTTGCCACCTGTCACCTGGCAAAAAACGGAGTTTTCATGGCTGGATGGTTCGATGCGCGCGAAGCGCAGCAATTCGGCGCGACCCTGGCCGATTTTCTGATGGAGAGAATTCCGCCCGCCGCCGTGGACAACTCGGAGGAATTCGTCCTGAAACGGCAGGAAGCCTTGCACAAGATGCGGCTGCAGATCGAAGTGTTCCAGGTGGACCACAAGCTCAACCTGTTCAAGAAAGCCAAGTTCGGCAATGCCTTCAAGTGGAAGCTGCTCGACGCCGGCTACGCCGACGAATTCGCCGACCACCTCACGCGCGCGCTGCTCTTGCGCATGTAAGCCGCGCCGGATCTGCGCCGCTCCATCATGCCAAGCTGGCTACAACGCTTCCTGCCTTCCGGCACCAAAGGCGGGCCGGCACCCGCTCAGGAAGCCGAGGCCGAAGCCGCACTGGCGCGCGGCGACCTCCCCCGTGCCGAAGCGCTGTACCGCAAGGCGCTCGAAGGCGAACCGGCCAACCCGACCTTCCACCTCAGCCTGGGGTACGCCCTGCTGGGACAAAAGAAGATAGAAGAAGCGCTGCAAGCGGCGCGGCGCGCACTTGATATCGCGCCCGACTACGCCGACGCCGCATGGTGGCTTGGCTTGAACCTGGAAGGCCTGGGCCGGCACGTGGAAGCAGCCCAGGCTCTCGATCAGGGCTTGACCTACCATCCTGCGCATACCAATCTGCTTTGTACGCGCGCCAGCGTGCATGCCTCGCTCGATCAATTCGACGCGGCGGCAAGCTGCTATCAGAACGCATTGGCGCAACAGCCCGATCATTTTCCCACACTGTCCGGTCTCGGCATGCTCAAGCTCAAGCAGAACGACGTGCCGCATGCCGTCGAACTGCTGCGGCGCGCCGTCGATCTCCAGCCGTATTCCGGGCCGGCGCTCACTCTGCTCGGCACGGCATTGCAGGCAGCGGGCCAGGGCGATGAAGCGATGGCCTGCTATGAACAAGCCTTGGCCGACATCCCGGCGTTCGGCCCCGCCCATCGGCATCTTGCCATCCTGCTGCGCGAGCGCGGCGCCCTGCCCGGGGCCATCAACCACTTCCGCCAGGCGCTGGCAGCCATGCCGGGCGACCTCGACCTGCACCACCGCCTCGCCGACGCGCTGTTGGCCGCCGGGGACTTCACCGAAGCAGCCGAATGCAGCCGTATCGCTCTTGCAGCCGAGCCGCACAACCTGGAGGCACTGGTCAATCTCGGCAGTGCGCTGCAAGGCCTGCGCCGCCATGCCGAAGCCGCGGAAGCCTATCGCAAGGCCCTGGAAATCGCACCGCAGAACCCGGCTATCCACCACAACCTCGGCACGCTGCGGCAAAGCGAAGGTTACTTCAGCCGTGGCCAGGCGCGGCGCGCAGCGTTCGCCGCGGCAAGGCAGTCCTACGAAGCGGCAATCGCGCCGGAATCGACGCTGCCGGGCGAACCGCGCCATCTCGACACCCTGCTAGCCCTCGCGTCGCTTGCCATGGCCGATTTGCAACTCGAGGAAGCGCTGGCATTGTGCGATCGCGCCCTCGCGCTGGCGCCGGAAAACGCCGACGCCAGGACCCGGCGCGGTCAGCTTGCCCTGCTGATGGGCGACTTCGCAGCAGGCTGGCGCGATTGCGAATACCGTTTCGCCCAAAGCGGCAACAAACGCCTGCCGCCTTTTACCCAAGCGCTGTGGCGCAACGATTTTCCCCTGGCCGGAAAAACCATCCTGCTGTTGGCCGAGCAAGGCATGGGCGATGCCATCCATTTCGTGCGCTACGTCGAACAGGTCGCGCAGCAATCGCCGGCCGCCATCCTGCTCGAAGCGCACGATGCGCTGCGTCCGCTTCTGGCGACCTTGCCGCTGCCGGCTCATGTGCCGCTTCGTGTGCTCGAAACGGGCCGGCCCTTCCCGCCGTTCGACTGCTATTGCCCGTTGATGAGTCTGCCTTATGCCTTCGGCACGCGTGCCGACACGATTCCGGCACGGATACCCTATCTTGCCGCCGAACCGCAGCGCATCGCGCAATGGGCCGAACGGCTGGGAGAAAAGACCTCGCCCCGCATCGGCATCGTCTGGTCCGGCAGCCCGGAATTGAACAATGACTATCACCGCTCGATCGCGCTGGCGCGCTTTGCCGCGCTGCTGCCGCCGCGGCAGCGCAGCTATTCGCTGCAGAAAGACGTGCGCGAGAGCGATGCGCAAGCCTTGCGCGACCTGCCCGCCGTGATCCACTTCGGGAGCGAGCTGCACGACTACGGCGATACGGCGGCGCTGATTGCCAATCTCGATCTGGTGATCTCGGTCGATACCTCGGTGGCCCACCTGGCCGGCGCCATGGGCAAGCCGGTATGGATTCTGCTGCCTTTCCTGCCCGACTATCGCTGGCTGACCGGGCGCGACGACAGCCCCTGGTATCCGACGGCAAGGTTGTTCCGGCAAACCGAAGCCGGCGACTGGGATACGGTCTTTGCGCAAGTGCGCCAGGCATTGCATAATCGTTATTCAACGAATCAAGCGGCACCATGAGCAAATCCTTCCTGCAACGCTGGTTTGGGCGCGTCGACAACGAACAGGCGCTCGCCGCCGCCCGCGCCCATAAAAGCGCGGGCGATGCCTTGCTCGGCCAGGGCGACCACGCCGGCGCCGAGGCACGCTACCGTGCCGCCATCGCTGCCGCGCCAAGCCTCGCGTCGGCGCACACCAATCTCGGCTATGCCTTGCATGCGCAGGCGCGCATCGCGGAAGCCGCCGGCGCGGTGCGGCAGGCGCTGGCGCAGGACGATGTGCAGGCCGATGCGCACTATCTCGCCGCACTCCTGGCACGCACTGCAGAGCGGTCGGACGAAGCCGAGCGGCACTATCGCCGCGCGCTGGAATGCGCGCCCGACATGGATGCCGCCAGCCTCGAACTGTGCATGCTGCTGGTCGGGCAAAAACGCCTGGGCGAAGCGGTGACGGTCGTCCAGGCCGGGCTGGCACACCATGCCGGCCACGCCCAATTGCATTTCTACCTGGGAAACCTGCAGCAGGAATTGGGACAATACGATGCCGCCGCCGCGTCCTATCGCGCAGCGCTGGCACGCGAGCCACAGTCGCCAGCGTTACTGAGCAATCTCGGCCTGGCACTGCTCAAGCAGGGCGAAGCCTCCCGTCTCGATGAAGCCATCGGCGTATTCGAGCAGCTTGTAGCACTTGCGCCGGAATCGGCCGACGCGCACAACAATCTCGGCCATGCGCGCCAGCGCAAGGGGGATCACGCCAATGCGGCCGCCAGCTTCGAGCGGGCGCTGGCGCTCTCCCCCGCCCTGGCGCAAGCGCGCTTCAATCTCGGCAACACCTTGCTGGCGCAGAACCAGGCCGAAGCGGCGATCGCGCAGTACCAGCAGGTATTGGCAGCCGACCCGGAGTTTGCCGAGGCCCACTTCCAGTTGGGCGTCGCGCTGCAGAACCTGGAACGCATGAAGGAAGCAGGCGAACATTACCGCGCAGCGCTCGAGCTGGCACCCGATCACACCGAGGCCTTGCTGCGGCGAGGCTATCTGCTGCATCTCGACGGCCAGCTCGATGAAGCCTTGTCCTGCTACCGCCAGGTGCTGGCGCAGCATCCCCAGAACGTCGATGCGCTCTTCAACAGCGGCGCGCTCTTGCGCAGCCTGGCCGAGACCGGCGACACGCCCTATCGCACCGAAAAAATCCGGGAAGCCCTGGCAGCCTACCGCGCCGCACTCGAGATCGAGCCAAACCACGTCCACACGCTCAACAATCTCGCCGTCCTGCTGCAGGAACAGGAAGACTTCGCCCAATCGATCGCCCTGTTCAAAAAAATATTGACGCTCGAGCCGAAGTCCGTCTCGGCGCATCACAACCTCGGCGTGTCGCATGAAGCCCTGGGCCGGCGCGGCTCGGTGGCCGATAAATTGGCGCTCTTCGAACAGGCCATGCCGCATTTCGAGGCGGCATTCGCGCTCGATCCGCGGCACATCGATTCGCTGATGGGCATCGCGGCGATCCAGGGCGAGTTGATGCGGCTCGACCTGGCGCTCCGGCAATACGATCGCATCATCGCCATGGAGCCGGAACTGCCCACCGCACGCATGAGCCGGGGCATGCTGCTGTTGGCGCTCGGCCGTTTCGCCGAAGGCTGGCGCGACTTCGAATACCGTTGGGGGCGCAACATGAAGCTGGCGCGCCTCGAATCGGAACAGCCGCACTGGAGCGCGGGCATCGACCTCGCGGGCAAAACCTTGTTGCTCTATGCCGAACAAGGCCTGGGGGACAGCCTGCAGTTCGTGCGCTACGCCGGGATGCTGGCGCAACGCGGCGCCACGGTCTGGGTCAGCGTGCCGCCGCCGCTGAAGCTGCTCTTTGCCAGTTGTCCCGGCGTGGCACGCGTCTTCTCGCGCGACGATACGATTCCGCCCTACGACTACCTGTGCCCGATGCTCTCCGTACCCGGCATCGTCGGCACCGAACTCGGCACCATCCCGGCCGACGTCCCCTACCTCAAGGCGGCGCCGGAGCGGATTGCGCATTGGCGCGATAAACTCGGGCCGCACGACAACTTGCGCGTGGGGCTGGTCTGGGCCGGCGATCCGCGCAAGGACCAGTCCGACGTGGCCATGGTCGACCGCATGCGCAGCCTGCATTTCGATCAGTTGCGGCCATTGCTGGACGTGCCCGGCGTCAGCTTCTACAGCCTGCAGGTGGGCCGCGATGCCGCCGCGCAACTGGCCGGCACGCCGCAAGTGATCGACCATACCGACGACTTGTTCGATTTCCAGGAGACGGCGGCGCTGGCCGAGAATCTCGACCTGGCCATCTGCGCCGATACCTCGACTGCGCACCTGGTCGGCGCCATCGGCAAGCCGGTCTGGCTGCTCAACCGCTACAACACCTGCTGGCGCTGGCAGCTTGAGCGCACCGACAGCCCGTGGTACCCCACCATGCGCCTGTTCCGCCAACCGAAGCTGGGGGATTGGAACAGCGTCATTGCCGAGGTCAAGGCTGCGCTTGAAGCCCGGGCGGGCAGGACAGGCCGCGCGGCGGCGTCAAGCTGAAATGCGCATCATCGCCTGACGCCGTAACGGGATCACACTGCGCCGATATGTGGTCCGATCCGGCAAAGACACGCAGGCCGTTCTTGTCCTTGTCGCCATCCTTGTCCTTGTCTTTCTTCTTGTTCAGCATGACTTGCTCGTCGTTCCATCTTTCCTTGAACTCGCGCTCGCGCGCATCGATCACGGAATTCTCGTAGAACGTCGCATCGCCTGCCTTGCGCGCCATGCCCAACTGATCGAGCGCCGCCATCAGGGAGCCGTCCAGCGCATACTCCTCGGCCAGCGCCAGGTGCTGCAGCGCCTTCTTGTCTTCCTCGGCATAAGCCTTGGCCAGCAAGGCCTGCAATTGCGGCTCTTCGCGGTAGAGCTGGGCCTGGTCGCGCAAATAGGCGATGGCTTCGTCGCGCCGGCCATCGGCCAGCAAGGCATCGACATATTGGTGCACGATGCCGCGCGACAGCGGGTAACGCTCGCGCGCGGCATCGGCGAACTTGACCGCCTCGGCAGTCTTGCCGGACTCCTGGTCGATGTCGATCTCCAGACTGTCGACGATGGCGCCCCACGTGGTATCGGGATGGGCCGCCGCGAGACGCTGCGCCGCCTCGCGCGATTGATGCAACAGCGTCGCCGCCTTGTCGTATTCGCCGCGCTTCAAGGCCACGAACGCCATGCCGTATTTCGCCGCCACGGCCTCGGTATGCGGATTCATCTCGAGCTGATTCTGGAAGAAGGTATTGGCGTCATGCAAGCCCTGCGTGGTCGAATCCTGCAGCACGCGCAAGCGCGCCTGGATGATGCGGAAACTCATGCTGTCGACGTGCTGTTTGTAGGGCATGTTGTTGATGCGCCCCTGCATGTCGGCAATGCGCTCGGACGTCATCGGGTGGTTCTGCAGGAAGGCAGGCACGTCGTGATAAAGCCGCGTGGCCTTTTGCATGCGCCCGAAGAACGACACCATGCCCGAAGCGTCGTACCCGGCGGTGGACATGATCTGCAGGCCGACGCGGTCGGCTTCGCGCTCCGCATCGCGCGAAAACGCCAATTGGCGTTGCAAGGCCAACGCCTCGCCGCTGACCGCCAGGGCGGTGGCCGCATCGGGGCTGGAACGCGCCGCCAGCATGGCCAGGGCCATTGCCGCCAGCGGAATCAGCGAATCCTTGCGCTCCTGGCCCAGCATGCGGGCGATATGGCGCTGCGCGACGTGGCCGATTTCGTGGCCCACCACGCCGGCCAGCTCGGACTCGCTTTGCGCCGCCAGAAACAGTCCCGAATGCACGGCGACGAAGCCGCCGGGCAGGGCGAACGCGTTGATCGTCGGATCGCGCACGACGAAGAACGAAAAATCGTAATTCGCCTCGCCGCGCACCTCGGGCTTGGCCTCGACCAGGTTGTTGCCGAGGTTATTCAGATATTCGAGCAGGGGTGCATCGTCGATATAGTCGGGATCGCGCCGGACCTCGCGCATGATGATGTCGCCGATCTTGCGTTCCATATACGGCGTCAGTTCTTCGCGTTCGCTGTCGCCCAGCGTGGGCAGGTTCTGTGCCGCTGTGGTGGAAGACACCAGCGGGCATGCCAGGAGAAGGCCGAATGCCGTAGCGCGCGCCGCGCCCCGAAATAACTTACGCATCTTGTCTTTCAGTCAGGATTTTCACGTAATCTTCCCTGCAACGCCCGCCCTGCCACGCGCCAGGAAACAGCTGCCCAAAACGGTTGTCCCTATCTCAAGCGGCAAGCCGCCATATATTTTCGCACAGAGCAAGCCTGCTTCGGTCAATACAGGCCGACCACGCGCGGCGATTGCGCCCGGCCGGCGATGACGATAGCATTGGGCCAACCCTTTCATCCCAGGTTCCCCACTTTCCGCCATGACCGAAAAATCCCCCTCCGCCCCGGCCGATAGCGCCAGCCCGCTGACCCACTTCGACGCCCAGGGGCAGGCGCACATGGTCGATGTCGGCGGCAAATCCGCCACGCATCGTGTTGCCGTGGCCGAAGGCAAAATCCGCATGCAGCCGGAAACGCTCGAATTGATCGCGTCAGGCAGCGCGAAGAAGGGCGACGTGCTGGGCATCGCACGCGTCGCGGCCATCATGGCGGCCAAGCGCACACCCGAACTGATCCCGCTGTGCCACGCCATCATGCTGACGCGGGTGACGGCCGATTTCGAGATCGACGTCCAGCAATCGGTCGTGCTGTGCCGGGTACGGGCCGAATCGCAAGGGCAGACCGGCGTCGAAATGGAAGCATTGACCGCCGTCCAGATTGGTTTGCTGACCATCTACGACATGTGCAAGGCCGGCGACCGCGGCATGGTCATCTCCGACGTCCGCCTGCTCCACAAAACCGGCGGCAAATCGGGTGATTGGCAAGCCGGCGCCGCCTAGAAAACCTTACCGGCGACAACGATTCCTGTCGCGCCGCAGGCTGCCTCAACAACTTTACCAAATTGGCAAGCTGACGCCGCTTGGCGTCCGATGTTTGACAATTTTTGCGGATAGCGACAAATTTTGTCATACATATTGCATTAAAGCATCGACAACATGTAAACATTCGCCAACGCAATTGGTAAATCCGCGGCAAATCACATGATTTTTTCACAGTGGAAATGCAATTTCCCTACCGACCTATGCTATAAATGCACCGCCGTGACACAGGATTTAACAATTCAAAAGCGCTGGCATGGCTTTTGCGTTATTGGTCTTGCGCCATCGCAGTTCAACCCCGCAAAGCTGGTTTTTATTAATTAGGAGCAAATAATGAGCAAGAAAACTCTTGGCAAGAGCCGCAAGTCTCTGCAACAAGGCTTCACGCTGATCGAATTGATGATCGTTGTCGCGATCATCGGTATTCTGGCAGCTGTCGCGATCCCCGCCTATCAAGACTACACCATCAAGGCAAAGGTTTCGGAAGTGGGCAGCCTGATCGCCCCCTCCCTGGCTCAAGCCGGCGTGATGTGCTCGGGCGCCACCCTGATCTCCGCAACGAATAACGCCGGCATGGGCATCCCGTCGGCCGTTTCGATCACCGGCAAGTATGTTGCCAGCGTCTCGGTCGTCACCGGTACGGCGACAAGCGTTGTGATCCAAGCCAACCTGAGCACGAACACGGTTCTGGGCACAGCGACGAGCACCTACGTTCAGTATTCCGGCAACTGCACCACCGGTTCGCTGAGCTGGGCCGTCAGCGGCACCACCCCGCCGAAGTATCTGCCGAAGGCTTAATCGCTTTCATGCCTTCCCGAAAGAGGTTCGCCTCTTTCGGGTTTGCAGGTTCCCTTATGTTTGCGGATTTGGCGGCACTCAAGTTCTCGCAAATGCAAGCGTACCCGGGATAACCACCAATTTCCGAGAATCACGTTTTCCGAGAGACAAGAAAAATGGGTTCCACTCGCACATCCATGCATCACCCGCTGATACGGCGCGCTCAGCAAGGTTTCACCTTGATCGAGTTGATGATCGTCGTCGCCATCATCGGCATCCTGGCAGCGGTGGCAATCCCTGCCTATCAAGACTACACCATCGGCGCGCGGGTCAATGAAATCAGCAACCTGGTCGCCCCCGCCTTGCAGCAGGCGGGCGTCATGTGCAGCGGCGGCAACCTCGTCTCGGCCACGAACAATACCGGCGCCGGCTTGCCTACGCCAGCGTCGATCAGCGGCAAATATGTCTTGAGCGTCTCGATCAACAGCACCGGCTCTGCGACGAACGTCATCGTCACCGCTTCCTTGCGCAGCTCGAGCACCCTCGGTCTCGCCAGCGGCACCTACGCCACCTACAGCGGAAATTGCGGTACCGGCTCCATGTCCTGGGCCATCAGCGGCACCGTGCCGAACAAATACCTGCCCAAAACCTGATGACGGCGCCGCCCGGCGCGCTTCCGGGCCTGCGCCTCGCCGTTCCTTTCGCTTACAATTCATATCGTTCTATCGTGCATATTGCGTGCGCGTCTTGCCGCTTTTGCGCCGGGCGCGCCAGTGGCCGTTCGAGCGGTCGCGCGCTTGATCGCCGGCCACCGGCACCAACATAGCAAGGAATCCAATTGCCCGCGTCCTTTACGAAACTGGGAGCCCTGCTCCTGCTGCCGATCCTTGCGGTGCTTGCCTTCCTGATCTACCAACCCGGCCTGCATGGCTATTTCCTGTTCGACGACTACCCGAATATCGTCAGCAATGCCCGCATCCAGCTGACCCAGCTCAGCCTCGGTACTCTGGAGAGCGCGGCGTTTTCAGGGCAAGCCGGCGTGCTGGGCCGGCCGATCAGCATGGCAAGCTTTGCCCTCGATGCCTATTTCCACGGCATCGATCCCTATTACTTCAAGCTGACCAATCTCTGTATCCACATCGTCAACGGCTTGCTGATCTACCTGCTGTCGGCATCCCTGCTCGCTTCGCGCGACGAGGTCAGCCTCGTCAAACGGCGCTGGGTCGCCTTGACGATAACGGCGATGTGGCTGCTCCACCCCCTGAACCTGACCAGCGTGCTCTACGTCGTGCAACGCATGACCAGCCTCTCCACCGGCTTCACGCTGCTGGCGCTGATCTGCTACGTGCGCGGACGGCTGGCCATGCGTGCCGGACGGCGCGGTTGGCCGCAGATCGCCGCGAGTTTCCTGGTGCTGACGCCCCTGGCCATGTTTTGCAAGGAAAACGGCGCCCTGTTTCCGCTTTTTGCGCTGGTCGTGGAAGCCTGCTTCTTCCAATTCGCCACGTCCGAGAAGAAGCACAAGCAAGCACTCCTGGCGCTATTCGGCGTGACCGCGGTGCTGCCCTGCGTCGCCGTGCTGCTCTACACGCTGGTCCACCCGCAATGGATCATGTCGACTTACACGATGCGCGGCTTCACGCTGCCGCAGCGCCTGGAAACCGAGGCGCGGATCGTCTGCTTCTACGTGCGCCTCCTGTTCGCGCCGGACCCCGCCAGCCTGGCGATGTACCACGACGACATCGCCCTGTCGGCAGGACTGTTCGATCCCCCCGTCACCGCGCTTGCCTGCGCCGCCATCGTCGGCGCCGCCCTCCTGGCGCTGTTTTACCGCAAACGGCATCCGGTGGCGGCGTTTGCCATCCTGTTTTTCCTGGTCGGCCACAGCATGGAATCGTCTTTCCTGCCGCTCGAACTGGCGCACGAACACCGCAACTACCTGCCCTCCTTCAGCCTGCTGTTCGGCCTCGCCTATTACCTGCTGGTGCCGTTGCGGGCCAAGGACGACCTGCGGCTGCGCGGCGCGGTTGCCGCCGTCGCCGTAGCGATGCTGGCCGGCGTCACAGCCGTGCGCGCCGGCATGTGGGGCGATGCCGTGGAAATGAAGTTCAAGGAAGTCGAACATCATCCCGACTCGATCCGCGCCAATATCGAAGCCGCGGCATTCCTTGCCGCCCTGCCCGCGACCAGCCAGGCCGAGGCGCAAGACTATTACAACAAGGCCTACGCCTACTACGCCAAGGCCGCCTCGCTCTCCTCGGCCGATACGCTGGGCCTGTTCGGCCTGATCGCCCTGAACTCGCGCCACGGCGCGCCGCTGGAGCCGTCCTGGGGCCCGGTGCTGGCGCAGCGCATAGAGACCAAACCCATGGCGCCCAATACGGTCAATGCCCTGGAAAGCCTGGCCAAATGCATCCGCGAAGAAAACTGCATCAACATCAGCGACACGGCCGACGCGGTATTCGCCGCCGCCTTGCGCAACCCCTCGCTCGTCGGCACCGGCCGTGCCGACGTGATGTTCGCCTGGTCCGACGTGATCAACATGGCCGGGCACGACCCCGAACGCGCAGTAAAACTCGAGCGCGACGCCGCAGCGGTCGTGCCAAACGACGTCAACGAACAAATCAATCTGGCTTCCGGCCTGATCAACGCCGGTCACAACAAGGAAGCGTTGCAAGTGATTGAACAAAGCAGGAAAATGGACGAATTGGGCGTGCACGCGGGCCAGCTCGACTACCTCACCTCGCTCGCACGCTGAACCATTTTTCCGAAACACACGATGCCACACGCCTTATCGATCATCCTGCCGGCAAAAAACGAAGCGCTGGCGCTGGTGTCGCTGCTACCCGAATTGCGGCGCCATCAACCCGACGCGGAAATCATCGTCGTCAACGACGGCTCGACCGACAATACCGTAGAGACCTGCCGCGAGCATGGCGTGAAGGTCGTCTCGCACCCGTACAGCATGGGCAACGGCTCCGCCGTGAAAAGCGGCGCGCGCGCGGCCACCGGCGAGGTGCTGGTGTTCATGGATGCCGACGGCCAGCACAAGCCGGAAGACATCGCGCGCCTCCTGGCCAGGCTCGGAGACGGCTACGACATGGTGGTCGGCGCGCGCGACCGCAGCTCGCAGGCCGGGGCGCACCGCGCCATCGCCAACGGCTTCTACAACCGCTTCTCGAGCTGGATGGTGGGGCACGACATCCGCGACCTCACCTCGGGCTTCCGCGCCGTCCGCGCCGCGCGTTTCCGCAAATTCCTCTATCTGCTGCCCAACGGCTTTTCGTATCCGACCACGATCACGATGAGCTTCTTCCGCGCCGGCTTCGGCGTGGCCTACGTGCCGATCCAGGCGCCCAAGCGCATCGGCAAGAGCCACGTGCGCATCATGCGCGACGGCGTGCGCTTCCTCCTGATCATCTTCAAGATCGGCACGCTGCACACGCCGCTGAAGATTTTCCTGCCGTTCTCCATCGCCTTCTTCCTGCTCGGCCTGGGCAACTATCTTTACACCTTCCTCACGGTGCACCGCTTCACCAACATGTCGGGCCTGCTCCTGATCGCCTCGATGACGACCTTCCTCATGGGATTGATGTCCGAGCAGATCACGTCGCTGAACTACAAAGACAGTGAATAGCCAGGCCGAAGAAAGACCGGACGGCATGGAAGCGCCGGTCTGCTCGGTGTGCATCGCCAACTACAACGGCATCGGCGTGCTCGAAGCCTGCATCGCCTCGCTGCGCGCGCAAACCTGCCGCTTCGCGTTCGAGATCATCGTCCACGACGACGCCTCCACCGACGGCTCGGTAGCCTATCTGCGCAGCGAACATCCCGACATCGTGCTGCTGGCGAACCAACACAACGCCGGCTTCTGCATTTCCAACAACCGCATGGTCGACCTCGCGCGCGGCAGCTTCGTGCTGCTGCTCAACAACGACGCCGAACTCTTCCCCGACGCGCTCCAAACCCTGCACGACGCCGCGCAATCGCTGGGCCGCCCCGCGATCCTGAGCCTGCCGCAATACGACGCCCAGACCGGCCGCCTGATCGACATCGGCTGCCGCTTCGATCCCTTCCTCAATCCCGTGCCCAACCTGACCCCCGACGGCCGTGCGGTCGGCGCGGTGAGCGGCGCCTGCTTCTGGCTCCAGCGCAGCCTGTGGCACGAACTGGGCGGCTTTCCCGACTGGTTCGGCTCGCTCGCCGAAGACACCTACCTGTGCTGCGCGGCACGCCTCACCGGCCACCTGGTCGCGGCGCTACCGCATTCCGGCTTTCGCCACTGGGTGGGCACCAGCCTGGGCGGGGGCAAAGTAGTCGACAACCGGCTACGCTCGACGCTGACCCGGCGCAGCGCCACCGAACGCAACAAGACCGACGTAATGGTGCTGACCTATCCGGCGCCGTTCCTGCAGATTCTGTTGCCACTGCACCTGCTGCTGCTGCTCGCCGAAGGCCTGGCGTTATCGCTGTGGAAGCGCAATCGCCGCATCTTCTCTTCAATCTACCTGGCAGCCCTGCGCTCGCTGTGGGCCAGGCGCGCCGATCTGCGGCGCCGCCGCACCGCCCTCCAGGCCGCGCGCCGCATTGGCCGGCGCGCTTATTTCTCGGTATTCCAGTGGCTGCCGCACAAGCTCAGCCTGTTGTTTTCGCACGGCATGCCCGAGCTGCGCTGAAGCGCGGCTGGCGGCCCGGCGCCAGCAAACTTGTTCCGCCCCGCCACAAACGTTATACTTTCCGCACAGAACCGTCATCGAATCCCCTTGGCACTCCGCGCCGCCGGCCGCCGGCCGCGCTTCAGCGCAGCCAGGGCATCCGCGCAATTCAAAGGCCAACCATGCTTCGTTCCAGCCGCTGCGCAAGCGATACCCGCGCCAAAGCCGCATGAAACGCTTCTTCGCCTTTGCAGGCGTTGACCGGCCCACGTTCTACACCCTGGCCGGGCGCGGCTTCACCGTGGTGTCCGGCGTGGTCACGCTATTCATGGTGGCGCAATTCCTGAGCCACGAAGAACAGGGCTACTACTACACCTTTTCCAGCCTTCTGGCGATGCAGCTCCTGTTCGAGCTCGGCATGAGCTACGTCGTGATGCAGTTCGCCAGCCACGAAGCCGCGCATCTGCACTGGGGCGACAGCGGCGTGATGCTGGGCGACGCCGCATCGCTCTCCCGCCTGCGCTCATTGGCGCTACTGGTGTTCAAATGGTATGCCGCGATCTCGGCCATCATCGTGGTCGTGGTCTTGCCCGCAGGCTGGATCATGTTCGCCAACGCCCCCCATCAGGCCGAGGTGCACTGGCGCTTCGCCTGGTCCTGGCTGATTCTCAGCACGGCCTTGAACGTCTTCATCCTGCCGCTTCTGGCCCTGCTCGAAGGCTGCGGAAAAATCACCGAAGTCTCGCGCATGCGCATGTTCCAGAACGTATTCGGCAGCGCCTTGGCCTGGGCCGCCCTGCTCAACCACGGCGGCCTGATCGCCCTGCCGGCCATGAACACCGGCATCGCCCTGGTCGCGCTGGGCTGGCTGGTCGGCAGCAAGCTGCCGTTCTTCCGCGATCTTTTGAAACGCGCCATACCGGGAGAAACGATGCATTGGCGCACCGAAATCTGGCCGTTCCAATGGAAAATCGCCGTCAGCTCCCTCTCCAGCTATTTCTCCTACCACCTGTTCACGCCGATCACGTTCTACTTTTGCGGCGCGGTCGATGCAGGGAGGATCGGCATGAGCATCACCGCCACCAACGCCCTGACCACGGTCGCCATGGCGTGGATGAACACCAAGGCGCCGCGCTTCGGCGCGCTGGTGGCCAAGCGCGACTATGCGACACTGGACCGGCTATTCAATTTCGTCCTGTCGCGCTCGCTGACCGTCATCGTACTGCTGGGGGCACTGCTGGGCGTGGCCAATCTGCTGCTGCACGCCGAAGCGAACCGGCTGGCCGACCGGCTCCTGATGCCGGGCGCGTTTTTCGTGCTGATCGCCGCCACCGTCTGCAACTACGTGGTCTATGCCCTGTCGACCTACCTGCGCGCCCACAAGGAAGACCCGTTCATGACCCTGAACCTGGCCTCTGCCGTCGTCACCAGCGCCTTGAGCCTGGTGCTGGTGCAGGCCTACGGCACCATGGGCATCGTATGCGGCTACCTGGCCATCAGCGTGTTGGTCGGATTGGGCTGGGGCTCGCACATCTTCGCAGCCAAACGCCGCCAGTGGCGTGGGATAGCGGCCGCCTGAACGCGCTCAGAGGCGCCAGACTATCAATCCTGCGTCTTCCAGCGGCGCCGCATCGAAGCGCGCCTTGACATCGACGAAACAGGAAGCCCCGCGCGTCATGGCGCGATAGTCGGCCACCGGCATATCCAGGAACTGCCGATGCGCCACCGCCACGATCACTGCATCGGCCTGCGGCAATTCATCGCGCCTGCGCAAATCGAAGCCGTATTCATGGCGCACCTCGTCGGCATCGGCCACCGGATCGTGCACGTGCACTTCCACACCGTAGGATTGCAGTTCGCGGATCAGGTCGGCCACCTTGGAATTGCGCACGTCGGGCACGTCTTCCTTGAACGTCACGCCCAGCACGTTGACGCGGGCGCCCTTGATCTGGCTGCCGGCCTTGATCAATTGCTTGACCGTCTGCTCGGCCAGGTACTTGCCCATGCTGTCGTTGATGCGCCGGCCGGCCAGGATCACGTCCGGGTGATAACCGAGCATCTCGGCCTTGTAGGTCAGATAGTAGGGATCGACGCCGATGCAATGGCCGCCGACCAGGCCGGGGCGGAACGACAGGAAGTTCCACTTGGTGCCCGCCGCTTCCAATACTTCGATGGTGTCCAGGCCGATCATGTTGAAGATCACGGCCAGTTCGTTCATCAACGCGATGTTCAAGTCGCGCTGCGTGTTCTCGATCACCTTGGCCGCTTCGGCCACCTTGATCGACGAGACCCGATGCACGCCGGCAGCCACCACCTGTTCATAGAGCGATGCCACCTGTTCCAGCACCGCCGGGCTGTCGCCGGCGACGACCTTGACCGTGTTCTCCAGCACGTGCTGCTTGTCGCCGGGATTGATGCGCTCGGGCGAATAGCCGATATGAAAGTCGCGCCGCCAATGCATGCCCGAGGCGCGCTCCAGCACCGGAATGCACACTTCCTCGGTCGCGCCGGGGTAGACGGTCGATTCGAAGATCACGATCGCGCCGCGCTTCATGTTCAGGCCGATGGTCTCGGACGCCGACACCAGGGGTGCAAAATCGGGCTTGCGCGCCGAATCGATCGGCGTCGGCACGGCAACGATGATGAAATCGGCCTGCGCCAGATCCGCCGCCCGATGCGTCACGGTGAGCTGGGTCGCGGCGCGCAGTTCTTCATCGGACACGGTGCCGCTGGAATCCTGGAATGCACGGATCTCGTCGATCTTGCGGACCGACAGATCGTAGCCTATGGTGGGCGTGCTCCTGCCGAACGCCGCAGCCAGCGGCAGCCCGACATAACCCAGCCCCACGACGGCGATGACTGCCATATGTATTCCCCTTGCTTGATACCCTGGCGTCGCAGCGCGCTCGCCCTTTTGACCTTGTTTCGATCCTACTCGTCGCGGCAGAAAGCGATTTTCGTTCCCGACAGCTCAATCACGTCGTCGTATTTCAGCTTGCGCGAATCCTGTCTGATCGGCACGCCATTGACCCTGGGCGACTCGGCGCCTTCGACATGCGTAATATAGTAGGCCTGCTTGCGCTGCGTCAGCACCGCCACCTGCACGCCGGGCTGGCCGAACGTCGTGACCGGCTTGGACAAGCTATATTCCTGGCCGGCGCTCGGCCCGTCGAGTACGCGCAAGAGCGCAAACTCCTGCAGCACGGTACCCGAATCGAGTGCATCCGCTTCGGCGGCGATCTCGTCGACAGCCATTTTCACGGTCTCAAGATGGTCGGTGGAGGCAGCCTTGTCGTTCTCGGCATGGAATTTTATCTGATACGGCGAAATCTCGATCACGTCCTGGTCCTGCAGCAGATGGCGTCCGACCAGTTGACCGTTGAGTTGCGTGCCGTTGGTGCTGTTCAAGTCCTCGACGAAGAACTTGCCCTGCTGGATGACGATAGCCGCATGCAAACCGCTGACGGCGACGTGATTGATGACCAGCTCATTGGTGGCGCGGCGGCCGATACCGACGCGATTCTTGTCGAGCGGCAGTTCTTTCAATACGGTGCCGTCGACCGTCAGTACGATTTTTGCCATCACTATACAGAGGTCATTTAAAAAGGTGCAGGGCTAGGCGCTGCGACGCAGACAGTACGAAAAGTACGGCAAGGAGTAGCAACGACGCCATGCACATTTTTAAATGACCTCACTTTGCGAGCTTGTTGCGGCGCAGGCCTACCGACTTGGTTTTATCGGCCAGCCAGCTCAGCGCGCGCCCGGGCAAGCCGTTTTGCGCCGCCTCGTTGGCACGTACGTCAATCAGGATCACCGAGGTGTTGTCGCGCCCGCCATTCTTGTTGGCGCGCGCCACCAGCGCTTCGCAGGTCAAATCAAGGTCGGACGCGGTCTTGTTCATGATGTCGTGGATTTCCTGGGTCGACAGCATGTCGGACAATCCATCCGAGCATAGCAGGTAAATGTCGCCGGCCTGGGTCAAGTGGTCATGCACCTCGACCTGCACGCTGCTGTCGACGCCGACGGCGCGCGTGATCATGTTGCGGTTGGCGGAGAAACGCGCCCACTCGGGGTCGATCAAGCCGGCATCGATCTGTTCCTGCAGCATCGAATGGTCGCGCGTGATCAAGGCCAGTTCGCCCCGGCGCAGGCGATAGGCGCGCGAATCGCCGACGTGGGCGACGGTCAATTTGTCCTGGTGGAAGATGGCGGCGACAACGGTCGTCCCCATGCCCGAGAATTGCGGCTCCTTGCGCGCCGCGTCGAGGATCGCGGCATTGGCGCGCTCGACCGAGCCGACCAGCAAGTGCTGGATGAACTTGCTGTGGTTGGCGCGCGCACCCCATACGTGCTCGTGCAATTCCTTTTCGACCGCGTCCTTCAGGGTAGCCGTCGCAATGGCGCTGGCTACCTCGCCGGCATTGTAGCCGCCCATACCGTCGGCCAATATCGCCAAGCCGAATTCGGGATTATGCGCAATCGCGTCTTCATTGTGCGAGCGAACCAGACCGGTATCGGTTTTGGATGCGATCTTTAGCTCGACATGATAGGCCATGGGCTCAATTGGACAGATTTGCGTGGTCAGGCGGTTACATGGTTAAAGTGATACTCACACAAGCAGTCCAAAACATTGGGTCTGGGAAACAATATTACCATTTACCAGCGGTAAAAGCCCATTTCATACAGTTTGGTATGGTTAGCCCAAACAAGATGAAGCCTGCACTAGTCCAATTCGGCCGCTTGCTGCGTAAACTGTTAATTCTATCGCCGATTTGCAAAATCAGGCTTATTTCGACGTCGGCGATGCTTTGCCCCGTTGCTTGCCGAGCCACAAACCTGCGGCGACGGACAGCGCCGCCGCAATCACGCCGGGTATGCTCGCCGCCAGCCCGGTGCCGGAAATCCCCCATTCGTGATCCGGCCAGTTGGCCTCGATCCAGCCATGCAAGGCGCTATCGGCGAAGATCATTTCCCCGCCCAGGTATCCAAGCAACGCCGCGCCCAGCGGCACGATCAGGGGGAAACGCAGCATCAGCTTCATGACCAGAGAGCTGCCGAAGGCGATCAGGGGGATGGAGAGCAGCAAACCGAGGATCAGGAGCGGCAGATTGCCGTGCGAAGCCGCCGCCACGCCAAGAACATTATCGAGACTCATGACCAGGTCGGCCACCAGGATGGTCTTGATCGCCGCGCCAACCGAGGCCGGCGCCGCATGTTTGTCCTCCCCGCCCTGATCGAGCAGCAGCTTCACCGCTACCGCCACCAGCAATATGCCGCCGGCGATTTTCAGGTACGGCAGGAGCAACAGCTTGAGCGCGAAGATGGTCAGCAGGGTGCGCATGACGATGGCCGCCACGCTGCCGAAGACGATGGCCGGCTTGCGCCGCTGTTCAGGCAAGGCCTGGGCCGCCAGGGCGATCACCACCGCGTTATCGCCCGACATGACGAGGTTGACCAGCATGATGTCGGCCAGCGAGGTCCAGGCTTGGGGCGAATTGAGCAGTTCCAGGATGGGCATTTTGTTGGTTGGCGGACGCAAAAAAGGGGGCATCAGCCCCCTTCAGAGTGTAACGCACAACCGGAGTTTCCTTGTCGTGGAACGCCCGCAGGTACGATTACAGGTCAGATCACAGGATCGACTTCAACAGACGCGCCATTTCCGACGGATTCTTGGTGACCTTGATGCCGCAGGCTTCCATGATTTCGAGCTTGGCTTGTGCCGTATCGGCGCCGCCCGAGATCAGCGCGCCGGCGTGGCCCATGCGCTTGCCCGGAGGCGCCGTGACACCGGCGATGAAGCCGACCACGGGCTTCTTCATGTTGTCGCGGATCCAGTAGGAAGCGTTGGCTTCGTCGGGACCGCCGATTTCGCCGATCATGATCACGGCATCGGTCTCGGGGTCGTCGTTGAAGGCCTGCATGATGTCGATGTGCTTGAGTCCATTGATCGGATCGCCGCCGATGCCGACGGCCGACGATTGGCCCAGGCCCAGCGCGGTCAATTGGCCCACGGCTTCATAGGTCAAGGTGCCTGAACGCGACACCACGCCGATGCGGCCCTTGCGATGGATATGGCCGGGCATGATGCCGATCTTGATTTCGTCGGGCGTGATCAGGCCGGGGCAGTTCGGGCCCAGGAGCTTGGTCTTGCTGCCGGCCTTGGCCATGCGGTTCTTGACTTCCATCATGTCGCGCACGGGGATGCCTTCGGTGATGCAGATTGCCAGGTCGAGCTCGGCTTCGACCGCTTCCCAGATCGCCGCAGCGGCGCCCGCGGGCGGCACGTAGATGACGGAAACATTGGCACCGGTCTGGGCCTTCGCTTCCTTGACGTTGGCGAAAATCGGAATGCCTTCGAAGTCTTCACCGGCCTTCTTCGGGTTCACGCCGGCGACGAAGCAGTTCTTGCCGTTGGCGTAGTCGCGGCACATGCGCGTGTGGAATTGACCGGTCTTGCCGGTGATACCTTGGGTGACGACTTTGGTGTCTTTATTGATCAGTATGGACATGGTTGTTCCTTGAGCGACTGTTGCTTTATTTACCGGCGGCCGCAGCAACGACCTTCTGCGCGGCTTCTTCCATGGTGTCGGCGGCGATGATGGGCAGGCCCGACTCGGCAAGCATCTTCTTGCCCAGGTCTTCGTTCGTACCCTTCATGCGCACCACCAGCGGGACGCTCAGAGAAACTGCCTTCGAGGCGGTGATCACGCCTTCGGCGATCACGTCGCAGCGCATGATGCCGCCGAAGATGTTGACCAGGATGGCCTGCAGGTGCGGGTTCTTCAGCATGATCTTGAACGCTTCGGTGACCTTCTCGGCCGTGGCGCCGCCGCCGACGTCGAGGAAGTTGGCCGGTTCGCCGCCGAACAGCTTGATCGTGTCCATGGTCGCCATGGCCAGGCCGGCGCCGTTGACCAGGCAGCCGATGTTGCCGTCGAGCGAAATGTAAGCCAGGTCGAACTTCGATGCTTCGACTTCAGCCGGATCTTCTTCGTCGAGGTCGCGGTAGGCGACGATTTCCGGATGACGGAACAAGGCGTTGGCGTCGAAGTTGAACTTGGCGTCCAGCGCAATGACCTTGCCCGAACCTGTGAGGATCAGCGGGTTGATTTCGGCCAGCGAGGCATCGGTTTCCCAGTATGCCTTGTACAAGCCTTGCAAATTGGCGCGCGCATCGGCGATCGACGCAGCCGGCACGCCGATCTTGGCGGCGATATCGTCGGCTTCGGCATCGGTCAGGCCGACGGCCGGATCGATGGCGATCGTGTGGATCAATTCAGGATGGCTGTGTGCGACTTCTTCGATGTCCATGCCGCCTTCGGAGGACGCCATCAACACCACGCGCTGACTGACGCGGTCCGTCACCATGGAAACGTACAGTTCCTTTTTGATGTCGGCGCCTTCTTCGATCAACAGGCGGCGCACCTTCTGGCCTTGCGGGCCGGTCTGGTGCGTCACGAGCTGCATGCCCATGATGGCATTGGCGTATTCGCGCACCTGGTCGATCGACTTCGCCACCTTGACGCCGCCGCCCTTGCCGCGGCCGCCGGCGTGGATCTGGGCCTTGACCACCCAAACCGGACCGCCCAGCGTTTCCGCTGCCTTGACTGCTTCATCGACGCTCATGCACGGAATGCCGCGCGGCACCGTGACGCCGAATTTGCGGAGGATTTCCTTGCCCTGATACTCATGGATTTTCATGCGAGCTTCCCTTCAAAACACTTATAGTCAAATTGAATTGGTATTGGATACTTCACTGGATTCGGATTGTACTGCCGCTTCCACCGCCCAGCGCGGATAAAACTTCGCCACCGCCGGCCCTTCGGAACGAAGCGCGTGGCATTGGTCGAGTTGAAAGGGTTTGCCGTTTTCGCCGACGGCTTCGTAGGGGTTGTATACCTCGCCGGCAAAGGCCTGGATCGCCGCCGTCGGCAAGGTTTGCGCCAGTTCGGTAATGTGCGTGCAGCCGAGCGCGCCGCCCAGCACCTCGTGCAATTGCTTGCGAAAGCCGCGCACCAGGTTCAAGCCGACCAGCTTGGCATAGGCCGGGCCGATGGTATCGCAATAGCCGGGATAAGGCACAGCTTCGGACACCGCCTCGGCGGCGACGATGGTAAAACGCGTATCGATGGTCAGGCGCAGCAAGAGGTCATGCATCGGGCTGCCCGCCGGACGCGTGCCGGAAGTCAGATGCGCATCGCGCGTCTTGACGTCGGAAATCCGGGCGTCGATATCCCACAAGCCATCGTCGCGCGCAAAGGCATCGATCTGGATGGCGCGCGTGTGCTTCAGGGCGCGGGGAGATGTCGGTGGGGACAAGGGCATACGGATGCCTTAAAGGCAAGAAAAATCGCATTTGCGTCTCGCCACCGCAGCTTCTACGGCAGCCGCCGCTTATGCGGCACTGCAAAAACCTGAAGATTTTAGCACAGGTGACCTGACCGCGAGCTTCAAAGCCCGGTTAGCGTATTTTTACGGAGGGGGTAAGAAAAGCTGCAGAACCGCCCTAGGAGCACATAAACGCTCCCGTCGTCCCCGCGAAAGCGGGGATCCAGTAGTGCCACGGCTACGGGTTTTGATATGGATCCCCGCTTTCGCGGGGACGACGGGTTACGGGTTACGGGTAAGCCTGACTCAGACTCGCCAAAGCCGCCCTGATCGCTCGCTGCGAAAAGCCGCGCTGTTGCAAAAAGCGCATATATTTTGCACGCTCCTGCGCGTCTTGCGGCGGATTGGCGAATTTGCGCGCCAACGCTTCGGTGGCGCGGCTGTCTTCCTCGGTCAGGCTGCCCTTGAGTTCGGCGAGCGCCTCGCCGGCTATGCCGTGGCTTTGCAATTCGAACAGGATGCGACTGTTGCCGAAACGCGCCGCGCGCCGGCGCACCAGCGATTCGGCGAAGCGCTCCTGCGAAAGATACTTGTTGGCTTCAAGCCAGACCAGCAAGGCGTCGATATCGTCGCCTTCCTGGGCGTGCGTGGCCAGCTTACGCTGCAGCTCGACGCGGCTATGCTCGCGCATCGATAGATACCGCAGCGCCCGCGCCTTCAGGCTCATTTGCGTCTTTGCCATGATTTCCCAAGCGGCGCGGGCTTCGGCCCATCACGTGATCGTTAGCGGGAAGGGCAAGCAATGCAGACAAAGCCATGCCGTCCTTCCCGTGGCTGTGTACGCAACCGCAACAGCAATGGCGAGCGGTTACGAACGCAGCCGGATTCGCAGCCGGATTCGTAGTCAGATTATTACGCCGCGTCCTTCTGTTCCTTGTTCTTTTTCATCGGCACCACCACTTCGGCAGCCGTGGTCAGCGCCGGCAGCAGAGGCACGCCCAGCGAGGCGCGCACCTTGTTTTCGATTTCATGCGCCAGTTCCGGACGTTCCTTCAGGAAGGTACGGGCATTGTCCTTGCCCTGGCCGATGCGTTCGCCGTTGTAGCTATACCAGGCGCCCGACTTTTCCACGACCTTGGCGTCGGAACCCAAATCGAGGATTTCGCCTTCGCGCGACGTGCCTTCCCCATACAGGATGTCGAAATGCGCTTCCTTGAACGGCGGGGCGATCTTGTTCTTGACCACCTTGACCTTGGTTTCGGAACCGATCACTTCTTCGCCCGACTTGATCGAGCCGGTGCGGCGGATATCGAGGCGCACGGACGCATAGAACTTCAAGGCATTGCCGCCGGTGGTGGTTTCGGGATTGCCGAACATGACGCCGATCTTCATCCGGATCTGGTTGATGAAGATGACCAGCGTGTTGGTGCGGTTGATCGAGCCTGTGAGTTTGCGCAACGCTTGCGACATCAAGCGGGCTTGCAGGCCGGGCAGCGAATCGCCCATTTCGCCTTCGATTTCGGCGCGCGGCGTCAAGGCGGCCACCGAGTCGATCACGATCAGGTCGACCCCACCCGAGCGCACCAGCGCATCGGTGATTTCGAGCGCCTGCTCGCCCGTGTCGGGTTGCGAGATCAACAATTCCGAGAGGTTGACGCCGAGCTTTTGCGCATAGCCCACGTCCAGGGCGTGTTCCGCATCGATGAAGGCGCAGGTGCCGCCGATCTTTTGCATTTCGGCGATGGTTTGCAGCGTCAGCGTGGTTTTACCGGACGATTCCGGACCATAGATTTCCACCACGCGGCCGCGCGGCAAGCCGCCGACGCCCAGGGCGATGTCGAGACCCAGCGAGCCGGTCGAGACGACCTGCACTTCTTCGGCCACGGCACCGTCTTCCATGCGCATCACGGAACCCTTGCCGAATTGCTTTTCGATCTGGGCCAGTGCGGCTGCCAAGGCTTTGCTCTTCTCGGAGTTTGCAGCGAGTTTTTTGTCGTCCATGGAATTCTTTCAACAGTTTTGGTGGAGCCGGAAGGAGGGGCAAAAATTTACTGTTTTCGCCATCACGGGATGTACTGTATAAAAAAACAGTGCTTTGTGCAAGCGCTGTTTGTGCGTTTTTTCCAAAAATATTTTTTGAGGATTTTTTGCGACATTCCAATTTTCTTGAAGAAACACTTATAATTTTTACCACAATGTCAGCACTCGATTAAATCGTCAATGTATGGCACTCTGGCAATATACCCTTTGCCTACCCCCTGCGACCCCCATGCGCATTTTGCTCGCCGAAGACGATCTGGTTCTAGCCGACGGCCTCACGCGCTCGCTGCGCCAGGCCGGCTATGCCACCGATTGCGTGCATAACGGCGCCGAGGCCGATACGGCACTCACCGCCCAGGAATTCGATCTGCTGATCCTCGATCTGGGCCTGCCCAAAATGAGCGGGCTGGAGGTGCTGCGCCGCCTGCGCACGCGCAACGCGCGGCTGCCGGTATTGATCCTGACGGCGGCCGATTCGGTCGAGCAGCGCGTCAAGGGGCTCGATCTCGGCGCCGACGATTACATGGCCAAGCCGTTTGCCTTGTCCGAGCTGGAAGCGCGCGTGCGCGCATTGACGCGCCGTGGCGTGGGCGGCGGCTCCTCCGTGATGAAGCATGGGCCGCTCACTTACGACCAGGTCGGCCGCGTGGCCTACCTGAACGAGCAATTGCTCGACCTCTCGGCACGCGAACTGGGCTTGCTTGAAATCCTGCTTCAGCGCACCGGACGGCTGGTGTCGAAGGAACAGCTGGTCGATCATTTGTGCGAATGGGGCGACGAAGTCAGCAACAACGCCATTGAAGTCTACGTGCACCGGCTGCGCAAGAAGGTCGAAACCGATGGCGTGCGCATCGCCACCGTGCGCGGACTGGGCTACTGCCTCGAACGCCACGCCGACGCCGCCTGAACCGCCATGCCCCCCACCCTGGATAAGCATGGCGAAGCCTATGTCCTGGCGGCCGAGCCGCCGGAGCAAATCCAGCGTTCGCTGTTCGGCGAAATCCTCGACTGGATGCTGGTGCCGCTATTGCTGCTGTGGCCGATGAGCATCGCCATCACCTACCTGGTTGCCAAGTCGATCGCCAACCACCCGTTTGACCGCGCCCTGGAAAACCGCGTCACGGTGCTGGCGCAGCAGATCAAGGAGCAGGACGGCAAGCTGATGCTTGCCCTGCCCGCCGCCGCGGGCGAGTTCGTGCGCGCCGACGATGTCGACAGCACCTACTATCAACTGCTCGACCAGCAAGGCGACAAGCTGGAGGGCGACCGCGACATCCCGCTGCCGGCCGACGAGGAGCGTCCGCCGATCTGGACCGTGCAATTACGCAACGACGCGATACACAACACCGACGTGCGCGTGGCCTACATGTATGTCAACCCGGCCCGGTCGGGTGCAGACCGCATGGACCACACTATGCCGCATCTGGTGCTGGTGCAACTGGCCGAGACGCTGGACAAGCGCACCGAACTGGCCAACCAGATCGTCAAGGGTGTGATCCTGCCCGAATTCATCATCCTGCCGATTGCGCTGGCACTGGTGTGGTTTGCGCTCTCGCGCGGCCTGTTGCCGCTGGCCGAATTGCAGCAGCGCATACGGCGGCGCCAGCCGGGCGATTTGAGCCCGATCGATTCGCGCCAGGTGCCCGAGGAAATCACGCCGCTGGTCGGTTCCTTGAACGAGATGCTGGAGCGCCTGTCGCAGAACATCGCGTCGCAGAAGCGCTTCATCGCCGATGCCGCGCACCAGATGAAGACACCGCTGGCCGGCATGCGCATGCAGTCGGAGCTGGCGCTGCGCCAGACCAGCGGAGAAGAAATCCATCGCTCGCTGATCCAATTGGCCAAAAGCTCGGAAGCCGCCACGCGACTGGTCAACCAGTTGTTGGCATTGGCGCGTGCGGAAAACCAGACGCCCGACGCGACGCCGCTGGTGGTCCTGGAGTTGACGGAGCTGGCGCGTGAAATTATGCAAGCCTGGGTGCAGGTGTCGTTCGCCAACAAGATCGACCTCGGGTTCGAGCAGCCCGGCCATGCCATCATGACGCGAGGTAATCCGACCATGCTGCGCGAACTGCTCAACAATCTGGTCGACAATGCCCTGCGCTATACGCCGGCCGGCGGCGCCGTCACGCTGCGGGTGCGCGCCGACAATAACGAACGCAAGGCCGTCATCGAAGTCGAGGATACCGGGCCCGGCATTCCCGCGGCCGAACGCTCGCACGTGTTCGAGCGCTTCTACCGCATCCTCGGCAGCGCTTCCGACGGCAGCGGCCTGGGCTTGTCCATCGTGCGCGAGATCGCCCAGCAGCACGGCGCCGAGATCGACATCTTCAGCAACCCGCGCAGCCACGACCCCAAATATCCCGGCTGCCTGTTGCGCATCGCGCTCAGGCTCGAGGGCGGCGATTCCGTCCTGGGAGACCTCGGCTGACATGACGACATCGCGCAGCTATTGGAACGAGACGCGCCGCCTGACCGCCAGCCTGGTCGCGCTCTGGTTCTTCTTCACCTTTGGCACGATCTTCTTCGCGCGCGAACTCTCAGGCTTGCGCTTCTTCGGCTGGCCGCTGTCGTTCTACCTGCTGGCGCAGGGCGTGATCCTGCTGTATGCGGCATTGATCGCCTTCTATGCCTGGCGCATGGAACGGCTCGATCGCCGCTGTAAAGTCGACGAGAAAGTTGATGACAAAGCCGATGACAAGGCCGACGCTGCCCCAGCCCGGAAGGGCGGCCATGTCGAATAAGCGCTATTCAACCAGGCTGGCGCGCTATTACGGCTGGTTCACGGCCGGCTTCGTGTTCTTCCTGCTGGTGTTGACCATCCTCGAGCGCGAAGGTTTTCCGCGCGTCTGGATCGGCTACCTGTTCCTGTTCGCCACCATCTTGCTCTATGCCTGGATCGGCGTGATCAGCCGCACTTCCGAGGTCTCGGAATATTACGTGGCCGGGCGCCGCGTGCCGGCCGTGTTCAACGGCATGGCCACCGCCGCCGACTGGATGTCGGCCGCCACCTTCATCAGCCTGGCCGGCGGCCTGTACCTGCAGGGCTTCGACGGCCTGGCCTACATCATGGGCTGGACCGGCGGCTTTTGCCTGGTCGCGCTGCTGATCGCCCCTTACCTGCGCAAGTTCGGCCAATACACGGTGCCGGACTTCCTGGCGGCGCGCTATCCGGGGCGCTATGGCGGCGGCCTGGTGCGCATGCTGGCGGTGGTCGCCATCATCCTGGTGTCGTTCACCTACGTGGTGGCGCAGATCTACGGCGTGGGCCTGATCACTTCGCGCTTCACCGGCATCGATTTTTCGATCGGCATCTTCCTGGGCCTGGCCAGCATCCTGGTGTGTTCCTTCCTGGGCGGCATGCGCGCCATCACCTGGACCCAGATCGCGCAATACATCATCCTGCTGCTGGCCTACATGATTCCCGTGGTCTGGCTCTCGCTGAAGCACACCGACAATCCCATCCCGCCGATCGCCTACGGCAAGATCCTGCCCAAGCTCGCCGCGCGGGAGCGGCAGTTGGCCAACGACCCCAGGGAATTGCAGGTGCGCGCGATCTTCCGCCAACGCGCGCAAGACTACGACGCCAAATTGCACAACCTGCCCAAGTCGTGGGAAGACGGCGGCATCGAGGCGCGCCATCATGTCGAGGATTTGAAGATGAACAATGCCTCGCTGCTGGAAATCCGCGCCGCCGAACGCGAGTTGAACGATTACCCCAAGGATGCCGACGAAGCGCGCCACAAGTGGGAAGAGGTGCGCGCATCCAACCTGACGCGCGCCGAACCGGTGGTGCCGCATGCCACGCCTTTTCCCGACACCGACCGCGCCAGCTCGAACGTCAAGCGCAACAACTTCATGGCGCTGGTGTTTTGCCTGATGGTGGGCACGGCCGCGCTGCCGCATATCCTGGTGCGTTACTACACCACGCCCTCGGTGTCGGATACGCGCAAGTCGGTGTTCTGGACGCTGTTCTTCGTCATGCTGCTCTACCTCACCATTCCCGCGCTGGCGGTGCTGGTGAAATACGACATCTACACGCAACTGGTGGGCAGCGATTTTGCGCACCTGCCTTCCTGGGTGGCTTACTGGGCCAATGTGGACAAGATCAATCCGCTGGTATCGATCACCGACCTGAACCACGACGGCGTCGTGCAACTGGGCGAGATCGTGATCGACGGCGACATCGTGGTGCTGGCCACGCCCGAGATCGCCGGACTGCCCTACGTGGTCTCCGGCCTGATCGCCGCCGGCGGGCTGGCGGCGGCGCTTTCGACTGCGGACGGCTTGCTGCTGACGATTTCCAATTCGCTGTCGCACGATCTGTATTACAAGACCATCGACCCCGGCGCCTCGACGCAAAAGCGCGTCACGGTGTCGAAATTGCTATTGCTGGTGGTGGCCCTGATTGCGGCCTATGCCGCCTCGATGAAGCCGGGCGACATCCTCTCGGTGGTCGGCGCGGCGTTTTCACTGGCGGCCTCGGCGCTGTTCCCTGCACTGGTGTTGGGCATCTTCTGGCGCCGCGCGAACCAACAAGGTGCAGTGGCCGGCATGATCGCCGGCTTCGTGTTGTGCGTTTATTACATGGTGCATACCAATCCGGCGCTGGGCGGGGCCGCCGCCGGCCAGTGGTTCCAGATCGCGCCGATTTCGGCGGGCGTGTTCGGCGTGCCGGCGGGTTTCTTCGTAATTGCCGTCGTCAGCCTGTTGACGCCCAAGCCGGATCGGCACGCGATGGCCCTGGTCGATCACCTGCGCTCGCCATGATCCGCTCCTGCTGGCACAATCCTTGATAAGATATGTGCAGCAGCATGGCGGGGAAGCGGTTTAATCATAATGATTTGATGAAACGGAATTGATCGCAATGCCGAAATTCTTCGACGAAATGTATGCCGAATCCGCCAGTGGCAAGGTGCGCGGCCACTATCGCGAATTCGAAGCCTGGCTGGCCGAGCAGGCGCCCGAGACGATCGCCCACAAGCGCGCCGAAGCCGACCTGATCTTCCGCCGCGTCGGCATCACCTTCGCGGTGTACGGCAACGACGCCGGCACCGAACGGCTGATCCCGTTCGACATCATCCCGCGCGTCATCACTGCCGCCGAATGGCACAAGCTCGAAGCCGGGCTGGCGCAGCGGGTGCGTACCCTGAACATGTTCATCCATGATATTTATCATGAACAGAGGATCATCGAGGCCGGCGTGATCCCGCCCGAGCAGATCTTCAAGAATGCGCAATACCGCCCCGAGATGCAGGGGATTTCGGTCGCCTCCGACATCTACGCCCACATCGCCGGGGTCGATATCGTGCGCGCCGGCGTTGGCGAATTCTACGTGCTGGAAGATAACCTGCGCGTGCCCTCAGGCGTGTCCTACATGCTGGAAAACCGCAAGATGATGATGCGGCTGTTCCCCGAACTGTTCGCGCGTTACCGCGTGGCGCCGGTGGCGCACTATCCCGACATGCTGCTCGACAACCTGCGCTCGGTCGCGCCGGCCGCCGTGACGGACCCCACGGTCGTGGTCATGACGCCGGGCATGTACAACTCGGCGTACTTCGAGCACGCCTTCCTGGCGCAGCAGATGGGCGTGGAACTGGTCGAGGGCCAGGACTTGTTCGTCGAAGACAATGCGGTCTACATGCGCACCACGCGCGGCCCGAAGCGGGTGGACTTGATCTACCGCCGCATCGACGACGATTTCCTCGATCCGCTGGCGTTCCGGCCCGATTCTTCACTCGGTGTGCCCGGCCTGCTCTCGGCCTACCGCGCCGGCATGGTGACGCTGACCAATGCGATCGGCACCGGCGTGGCCGACGACAAGTCGATCTACCCCTTCGTGCCCGACATGATCAAGTTCTACCTGTCGGAAGAACCGATCCTCAACAACGTCCCGACCTACCAGTGCCGCAAGAAGGAAGACCTGGCCTATACGCTGGCCAACCTGCCCGCGCTTGTGGTCAAGGAAGTGCACGGCGCCGGCGGCTACGGCATGCTGGTCGGCCCTGCCTCGACCAAGGCCGAGATCGAGGATTTCCGCCAGCGCCTTACAGCCAAGCCCGAGGGTTATATCGCGCAGCCGACATTGGCGCTCTCGGCCTGCCCGACCTATGTCGACGCAGGCATCGCACCGCGCCATATCGATCTGCGGCCTTTTGTGCTGTCGGGCAAGCGGATTTCGATGGTGCCCGGCGGCTTGACGCGCGTGGCCTTGAAGGAAGGCTCGCTGGTGGTCAATTCCTCGCAGGGCGGCGGTACGAAAGATACCTGGATACTGGAGAAGTGAATGTTAAGCCGAACTGCTGACCACTTGTTCTGGATGGCACGCTATACGGAGCGCGCCGAAAATACCGCCCGCCTGCTCGACGTCAACGTGCAGACCGCCATGCTGCCGCAATCGGCGGAAAGCGCGGAGCACGGCTGGCGGGCGATGCTCTCCATCTGCGAACTCCAGCCGCATTTCGACGACAAGTTCGACGTGCTGACCGCGAAGGACGTGATCGACTTCATGGTGCGCGATCCCAACAACCCCTCATCCATCGTTTCCTGCCTGCGTGCCGCACGGGAAAACGCGCGCGCCGTGCGCGGAACATTGACCACCGAGGTGTGGGAAACGCATAATGCGACCTGGCTCGAAGTGCAGGACCGCCTGCGCGGCAGCCGGCTTGAGTATGACCCGAGCCAGTTCTTCGAATGGGTCAAGTACCGCTCGCACCTCTCGCGCGGCGTGACCATCGGCACCATGCTGATCGACGAGGCCTTGAACTTCATCCGCCTGGGCACCTTCCTCGAACGCGCCGACAATACGGCGCGCTTGCTGGACGTGAAATTTCACAGCGTCGAACCCACGTCGCAATCGCGGTTTCAATCTCAGTCGCAATCGCAATCGCAGTCCCAGTCGCAAGCGGAGGGCGACGCCGATTCCGATGCGCAAGTCGATTTCTATTATTGGGCGGCGATGCTGCGCTCGGTGTCGGGCTTCGAGGCTTACCGCAAGGTGTACCGCAACGTCATCACGCCGGCGCGCGTGGCCGACTTCCTGATCCTGCGTGGCGACATGCCGCGTTCGCTGCTGGCGTGCATGGAGGAAGTGATTGCCAACCTGCACAAGGTCGGCAATGAAGTGTCGACCGATACCGAACGCTTCGCCGGCAAGCTGCACGCCGAGCTGCGCTTCCACCGCGTCGACGACATCCTGCGCGAAGGCTTGCACGATTATCTGACCAAGTTCCTTGAGCGGATCTTTGAGCTGGGCAATCGCATCAGCAAGGATTTCCTGGTACCGCTGACGGCGTAACGTCGAGCTACCGTCATCCCCGTGAAAACGGGAATCCACAAAACCGCGAACACTGGTTTGAATCGTGGGTCCCCGCTTGGGCGGGGACGACGGTAGCCGTGCTGCTGTCAACTCAATACATCGGCCCGCAGCTTGCCGAATCGGTCCAGGTCGAACCGCACAGGTAAAGCGTGATTTCGGCGTTGTAGCCGTATTCCGGTCCCAACTGCAGATACTGGTTCACGGTGATGCGTCCGGCGACGTATTGCTGCGTCACCGTTGCCGTCACCGCTTGCGAGTAGGCCACGCTCGACGCCGTGGTGCCGCTGACGGTCGAAGAAGCCGGGCTGGTGCCGGTCGAATTGACCGCCTCGACGTAGTAGCTGTAGCTGGTCGATGGGTTCAGGCCGCTGTCGGTATAGCTGGTCGAGGTGCTGGTTCCCACGCTGACGCCATTCCTGAACACGCTATAGCTGGTGGCCCCGGACGACGCCGTCCAGGACAGGCTGACCGAGGTCGAGGTCGTGCCGGACACGGCCAGGCCGGTAGGCGCTGCCGGTGCGCTGGTGCCGCCGCCGGTGCCGCCACCGCCGCTGCTGCCGCCCGTATAACCGCTGGTGATCTGATTGACCATCTTGACGATGGCCGTCATCTGCACGCCGGGCTTTTCGTCGAAATTGCTGCCGTACCAGCCCACCCAGTCCCAGCAGCCGTTCGGGTTCGACAGCGACCCATTGCCCGGCGTCGAGTGGCTGGTGTCGTCGGCAATCGCCTGCGGATAGACGATGATGATGTTGTTGGTATCGGCCCAGCGGTTGTAGCCGGTGTTGTTGACGAAGTCGGCGCCGATGGCCGAGTAGCTTTGCAGGCAGCCGTGCAGCGCCACGTGCACCTTGCATACCGTGCTGCCGCTGGCGCAATTGGCCGGCACATACAGGTAGCCCGTGGTGTCCATGCCGTTGCCCGAGGCGACATAGGCCGATTGGCTGAACGAGACCACCGTGCCGCCCAGTGTGCCGGTGTTCGGCGCAGTCAAGGTGCCGTACATCCATTGCAGCACCGCGCCCGCACCGTCATAGCTGCAATTGCTGATGTAGGGCGAGACCGAGCTGCTGCAGGCGTTGTCGCCCGAGCCGCTGAAATTGGTCGGGAAGGTGTGCACCGCGCCGCTGGTGGTGATGTTCGATACGTTGGCGGCTGTGTAATAGGTCGAGAGCTGGCTCTTCAACTGGGCCATCACGTTGGGGCCGACGGTGGTGTCGGAACTGCCGTCCCAGAGGTAGATCTTGCGGCTGGCCAGGTTGGCAGTCGGGTCTTCGTTGGCGGTGCCGCTCCAGCTCTTGACGTTGGCGTCCGGACTGGTGATGGACGGCGTCTGGTTGTACATGCAGGTGGTGTAGCTTTGTGCGCGGGCGCAATCGTCCGGGCCGCCGGCGAACACGCCGAAGCCGACCTGGAAGGTCGACGAATAGGCCACGCCGAGCTGGGCCGCCATGAAACCGCCCGAGGACATGCCCGATACCGATACCGAAGCGGGGTTGGCGTTGTAGGCTTTCAGCGCCGATTGGGCATGCGCCCCGGCGCAGACCGACAGCAATCCGGCAAGCAAGGCGTGCCGCCACAACGATGACGCAAAACGATGGTCCTTCATGAGGTGTCTCCTGTTCTGGTGTTTGTTATGTTCAGGTTCAACCAGGCAATATCCCTTGCGTCGTGCAGGCGCGAACGCCTCCATCGCACAAGGGTTTGTGACGCAAAAAGCAAAGGCAACACCCTGCCGCGCCATGAAGCATCATGGCGGCGGACGGATCGGGCTTTCAGGACAACGGGACGCGTGAAATACTCAAGACCTGGCCCCGTTGGATTCCGTTACTGGGACGGGCGAAGAAGGTTTTCCTGCATGTGTGGTCTCCTGTTATTGGTTTTGTCCGGCATTTTCAGCCAAGGTCATAATAAGACAAAATATCGCAATTGGAAGGGTCCCAGTATTTATACGGTGTCCTCACGGTGTCTGCGTGCCGCACTCGTCCGCGACACCTACCGTAGAAATACTGCCCGCCACCGGCCATCGCAGTTTTCCCTATGAAAATCGGCACAACGGGGGCATGATGGAATCAAACAACACGGTATGGCCATGAGTAAGTTGTTGGTCGGCAAGGAATGTGAATAATCACGTTTTCCTGTGCCTTTGGTTCATGGACCAGACCGTATAATTGCAGCGCGCTGACAGACGGCGGCAAGCCGCGGGCGTGACCCTTACTGATACTATGTTTCGCTCATGACCGAACGCCTTTTCGGCAAGCTTCCCACGTCGATGCTTGTCGCAGATCCAGACATCGTGCTCCAACAGGGCATCGATGCCGCCCGCGAATTGGACGGCCTGCTCGAATTGTTCGGCGCCGAGATCGAAAAGACCGGCCTGGTCGACGGCTACATGATCAACCTGCGCGACGCGCATGCCGAGTACCTGGTGAGCCAGAAGGTGCACCTGACTCCCGAGTTCCACAATCTCGAAAACACCTATCACCACTACAAGGTTGCGCTCTCGGGCGATGCGCTCAACCTCAATGCGCGCGCCTATCACAATCGCGGCATCGTCCAGTGCAATCTCGATAGCGGCAACGACGCGGAGAAGAACGTATTGCACTTGTGGAAGCTCGAAGAGATCGCGGCGATCGCGATTCTCGACGACGGCGATTTCGCCCGTGCGCCGCTGGGCACGCTGCTGCTGCTCAAGCAGAGCGGCGAAATCGACGAGCACGTGTTCGTCGCGATGGAGCACCTGATTTCGCTGTTCCACGCGCCCTTGCAACGCGCGTTGCAGGAATCTTTCCTGCAGGAGCACGAGGAATCGAACACGCTGGAGCAGTCGCGCTTCCTGCAATTCGTGGTCGAGCTGAACAATCTTACCTCGACCGAAACCATCTTCCAGATGTTCGCCACCGAGGTATTCCGCCAGTTCGCCTTTGACGGCCTGGGCTTTTTCCTGCTGCAAGGCGAGCGCCTGATGTGCAAGCGCGTCGAGACGGCCGATCCGCACTACCACGACATCGGCGAAGCCTGGTCGGCCTTCCTGCGCAACAATCCTTATGTGCTCGACGCCACCGACGGCGGCATTTCGCACACCTATCTCAAGCACCAGACGCTGTACTTCCCCGACGTGCAGACCATCATGGATCTGCCGATGTCGAAAAAGGATCGGCAATCGCTCACCATCCTCGAATCGCCACGCAGCCTGTTGCTGGTGCCGATCGGCGAGCGGCAGCATGCGATCGGCGTGCTGGCGTTTTTCAGCCTGCAGCAGCCGGTGGCGATTTCGGAAGAGGAACAGGAAACTGTTACGCGGCTTGCGGCGCACTTTGGCAAGGCGTTGGGGAATATCGACGACTATCTGCTCGATTGATGGCAAACAAAGAATGGTAGTGGATGCAACCTGGTAGGGTGGGTGCAACCCACCAGCACTGCAAGCAACCTTCAGTAGGCATTGGCGGGTTGCACCGGGTGGCGCTCCATCCGCCCTACGACCCGTTTAATCCGTCGTCCCCGCGAAAGCGGGGACCCACATCAATACCTGTAAACGTGGCATTGCGGGTCCCCGTTTTCACGGGGATGACGGCGATAAAAATGCATGCGCTGAATTTGCCTGCATCACATTGAACGAGACAATCTGTACCAAAAAAAGGCGTCGTCGACGCCCTTTTGTTTTTACCGGTTAGCTGTCAAAACGCAGCTTGCTGCAAACGGTACACGAGCTCGCTCGAGTTCGCCGCAGAGAATTTGCGCATCAAGCGCGAGCGGTGCATTTCCACGGTACGCGGGCTAAGCCCGATCTGGCGCGCGATGAGCTTGCTGGTCTTGCCGTCGATCAGCAAGGCGGCGATCTCGCGTTCGCGCGGGGTCATCTCGGCCGATACGGTGCGCTTGTGGCTGATGTCTTCGAACGACCAGATCGCCGAGGCGTGGGGGTCGTTGCGCTGCAAGGTGTTGCCGCAGACGTGGCACCAGAATAATTCCTCGCTGGCGCGCTTCATGATGCGCTCGTCGGCATAGCAACCGTTGGTGACCATCGCCGGCAGCATGTTGTGGCCGATGCGGTTGAAATCGTCGACGGTGGGATAAAGCACGGAAAACGATTTGCCCAACAGCGCTGCACGTTCGTAGCCGAACATGCGCGCCAGGGCATCGTTGCAATCCTGGATCACGCGCTGGCGCGAAATGCACATGCCCAGCGGCGCATGCTGGAAGATGGTTTGGTAATCGATCGCTTGTGCATTCATGATCGTGGTCAGCCGGTGCCCAAGAAGGTTATCCGGAGTGGTTGCCCGTAACTCTACACAATGTGAGCTTCCACCGTAAAGGTCAAAAAGCCAATTTCGGGTCGATTATCGACCGTTCAGTTCGATCAGCGTTTCACGTTGCATCGCGCCATTTCCAAGACATTCGTGCGTCCTGATTGCTGCAACATCGAACTTGCGCCGATTTTGCGACGCAGCATTCCGCGCTAATTCTTGCTCGCCCGCGAACGCAGCTTGCCGACGATGCCGGTCGGCAAAAAGTAAACCGACAGAATGAACAGCACGCCGAGCCAGAGCAGCCAGCGATCCGGTGAAAACAGCGCCGCCAACAGCGGCACGCCCTGCGCTGCGTCGGCGGCATGCGCCATCAAATCTTCGAGATAGCTCTGGGCCAGGATGAAGATGGCCGCGCCGCAGATCGCGCCGTATAGCGTGCCCATGCCGCCGATGACGACGATGAGGAGGATGTCGACCATGATCTCGAACGAGAGCGAGGTCTCGGGCCCGGTGTTGTGCTGCCACAGCGCCATCAGGGCGCCGGCCAGCGTGGCGAACAGCGCGGCAAAGACGTTGGCCACGGTGCGGTAGACCACGGTGTTGTAGCCGATGGCTTCGGCGCGGAACATGTTTTCGCGAATCGCCTGCAGCACACGGCCGAACGGCGAATTGACGATGCGCAGCATCTTGAGGAACATCAGCAGCGCGCAAAAGAACACCAGGTAATAAGTCAGCAAGCGGCCGGTGATGCTGACGCCGAAAATCTGCGCGTCGAATAGCTGGAAGCCCGGCGACAGCACGTCGGGCACGCTGAAATTCAGGCCGTCGTCGCCGCCGGTCCATTCCGACATCTGCGAGGCGAAGGTCTGGAACGAAAATGCGACGGCCAGCGTGATCATGGAAAAGAAGATCGCGCGCACGCGCAGCGAAAACAGGCCGATCACCAGCGACAGCACCGCCGACAAGGCCAGCGCGCCCAGCACGCCCCAGCCTATGCCGGCCCAGCTGCCGTCGTAATGGGTGCAGCCGATCGCCACGCCGTAGGCGCCGATGCCGAAGAACATGGTATGGGCGAACGACACGATGCCGGTGTAGCCGAGCAAAAGATCGTAGCTCGCCACCAGTACGATGAAGTACATGATCTTGGCCGCCACGTCGAGCGTCTTCGCGCCGGGAAAAGCGAACGGCGTGAACGCCAGCACCAGCACGATCGCCAGCAGCAGGATGGTCAGCGGGCGGCCGCGCGGCGGATCGTTGGATAGCAATGCAATCATTTGCTGGCCGGGAATAACCCCTGTGGCCGCCACAACAGGATGACGACCATCAGGAGAATGTTGGAAAACAGCGCCACCTTGGGCACCAGGAAACCGGTGTAATTCGCGACCAATCCCATCAGGATCGCGCCGAGGAAGGAGCCCGAGGTCGAGCCCAGGCCGCCGATGATGATGACCATGAAGATGATGACGTTGACCTGCGCGCCCATCTGCGGCGTCACGCCTTGTTGATACAGGCCCCACATCACCCCGCCCAGCCCGGCCAAGGCCGAACCTGCCATGAAGACGCCGATGAACAGGCGCTTGATGCGGTAGCCCAGGCTTTCCACCATCTCGCGGTCTTGCACGCCGGCGCGCACCAGGAGGCCGATCTTGGTGCGGTTGAGCAGCAGGATCAGGGCCAGATACACCACGGCGCCGACGACCAGCGCCACGAGGCGGTATTTTTCCACCGCCGCATCGCCGAATTCGATCGAACCGGACAGCGTGGCCGGCAATGGCATGGGCATCTGTTGCGGCCCCCAGAACATCTTGATCAATTCCTCGCCGACCACCATACCGCCCATCGTGATCAGGATCTGCTTCAAGTGCTGGCCGTAGACGCGCCGGATCAGGAGGCGCTCGAACACCAGCCCGGCCACCGCGGCAGCTGCCATCGCCGCGAGCGCAGCAACAGCGAGCGCGGCGAGGTTCAGGGCGAGGTTGTCGGCCTCGGTCCAGGATGTCAGATGCCCCAGCACGCTCATGGCGACGAAGGCGCCCAGCGCGATGAAAATGCCGTGGCCGAAATTGAACACATCCATCAGGCCGAAGATCAGGGTCAGGCCGGAGGCGATGATGAAGATGATCATGCCCATCGCCAGGCCCGCCACGGAGAGCGTGAGCCAGGTCGAGCCGGAGCCGATGAAGAAGTAAGCCACGGCGCAGATCAGCGGCAGCAGCGCAAGAGGCAGCCAGTCGATGCGGCGCAACAGGCCGGGCTGCGCGACGGGATTGGTCATGGGAACGCTCGTGTTCATTGATGTGCTCCCAGCGACAAGCCTAGCAGCCGCGTCTGCAATTCGTCGTCTTCAGCGAGTTGCGCCATCGCGCCGCGATGCACGACGTGGCCGTTGTCCATCACCGCCACGCCGTCGCCCACCTGCTTGGCGAAATTAAAATTCTGTTCCACCAAGAGGATCGTGGTCTTGGCGCGCTTCAATTCCTGGAACGCTTCGATCATGTTGGCAATGATGGCCGGCGCCAGGCCTTTGCTCGGCTCGTCGATCAAAATCAGTTCGCGCGGTTCGACGATGGCGCGCGACACCGCCAGCATCTGCTTCTGCCCGCCCGAGAGCTTGCCGGCCGGATGCTGCCAGAATTTCTTCATCGCCGGGAACAGGCCGAAAATCCATTCCAGCCGTTGCGTATCGATCTCGCTCTCGCGCCGTGCGCTGCGAGCCGCCAGGATCATGTTTTCGCGCACCGTCAGGTCGGCGAAGATGCCCATGTTTTCCGGCACGTAGGCGATGCCGCGCTGCGCCAGTTCCGCCGTCGGCTTGCCGACGATGTTCTTGTCATGGAACAGGATGCGACCCTTCGAGGCGGTCCACAAGCCCATGATGGTGCGCAGCGTGGTCGATTTGCCGGCGCCGTTGCGGCCCAGGAGCATGGTCAATTCGCCGTGCGGCACGTCGAAATCGACGCCGTGCAGGATGTGGTAGGCGCCGATGTGCGTGTGCACGCTGTCGAGCTTCAGCAAAGGGTTGCTCATGCGCGCACCGATGCCGGGGCAAGCCCGAGATAAGCCTGCTGCACCACGGGCAGCGCGATCACGGTTTCCGGGTCGCCGTCGGCCACCAGGGCGCCGTTGTGCAACACCATGATGCGGTCGGCCAGTTCGCGCACCACGTCCATCTTGTGCTCCACCAGCAGCACGGTCTTGCCGCTGCGCTTTTTCAAGGCGCGGATCAGGTCGAGGATGACGGGCACTTCGTCCACGCTCATGCCTGCCGTCGGTTCGTCGAACATATAGATTTCGGGGTCGAGTGCGATCAGCATGCCGACTTCGAGCTTGCGCTGGTCGCCATGCGAGAGCACGGCGGCATGCTTCTCGCGCCGGTGCTGCAGCGACACCATTTCGAGGATTTGCTCGGTACGGTCCAGCAGATTCTTGCGCCTGTCCCACAAGCGCCACATGTCGATGCCGAGATGCGCGCGCGACTGCAGCACCAGGCGGATGTTTTCCGTCACCGTGAGATTGGGAAACAGGTTGGTGAGCTGGAAGGCGCGACCTATTCCCGCATGGGCCCGGCGCGAAGCGCGCATGGTGGTGATGTCGCGCCCTTCGAGCAAAACCTGCCCGGCGGTGGGCCGGATCTGGCCCGATATGAGGTTGAAGTACGTGGTCTTGCCGGCGCCGTTGGGCCCGACGATCGCCGTCAGCGTGCCGCGGCGGAAACCGCAAGACACGGCATCGACCGCGACGTGGCCGCCGAAACGCACCGACAAAGCGCGCGTTTCGAGCGAATAATCGAGCAAATGAGCTTCACCACCGGCCGCTTTCGCGGCCGCGTTTGCTGCTTCTGGCATGGATCAACGCTTGTTCTGGATCGGGATGTTCATTTCATCCGGTGTGATTTCGTGCACCAGTTCCGGCACACCCCACGGGAAAGCCGGATCGTCCTTGATACGGAAATGATACATCGACTGCATGGCCTGGTGGTCTTCCTTGCGGAAAGTCATCGTGCCCTTGGGCGTTTCGAACTTCATGCCTTCCATCGTCGCGATCAGCTTTTCGGTGTCGGTGTTGCCGCCGGTTTTCTTCAAGGCCTCGACCACGGCAATGCCTGCGGCCATGCCGCCGGCGGTGAAGAAGTCGGGCGGCTGCTTGAAGCGCTTGTAGTGTTCGGCCACGAGCCAGGTGTTGACCGGGTTCTTGGGAATGCCGAAGTAGTAGTACAGCGCGCCTTCCATGCCCGGCACTTTCTTGAATGCGGTCATGGCCGGCAGGATGTTGCCGCCGGTGGAGATTTCGATGCCGTAGCGCTTCTTCAGGTCCATGTCAGCCAGCTTGCCGAACGGATCACCCGCGCCGGCCCAGATCAGCCAGATGATCTTGCGGCCCGGCTTGTCTTTCAGCGCATCGATGATGCGTTGGGCGCCGGCGGTGAAGTCGGTGGTGGTCGGCGGCAGGTATTCTTCATGCACCAGCTTGGCATGCTTCAAGGCGCCCTTGAAGGCCTTGATGCCGTCGCGGCCGAAGGCGTTGTCGGTGCCCAGCGTGGCGATGGTCACGCCATCCTTGTCGACCGCCACGGCGTTGGAAATCGCATCCTGCGAGGAATTGCGGCCGGTGCGGAAGATGTAGCGGTTCCATTTGTCGCCGGTGATCGAATCGGCCACGGCCGGCTCGACCAGCAGGATCTTCTTGTATTCCTGCGCCACCGGCAGCATGGCGATGGCCACGCCGGACGCGGTCGGGCCGACGGCGAGATCGGCCTTGTCGTCCTGGTAGGCCGCTTCCAGTTGCGCCTTGCCCACGTCGGGCTTGCCCTGGTCGTCCTTCGGGATCACGACCAGCTTGTTGCCGTTGACCATCATCGTGCCGCCGGTCGCGTAATCGAGGCCCAGCATGAAGCCGGTCTCGGTTTGCTTGGCATACGCTTCGAGCGGCCCGGTCTTGGAGTAGATCAGGGCAATCTTGATGTCTTTGGCGTGAACGGCGCTGATGCAACCGAACAGGGCCACAGCGGCAAGCAGGTATCGTCTCATGTTCCAGGTCCTCTGATGGGTTGGTGGTATTGCGTTTTGTTCGCAAAGCAAGAATGTGAGGATACTCCAAGCGGCACAGAGGGCATAGTCGTATAAATACGATAGGTCATGCCTGTGGTTTCCCGGCACCGCATTGCAATTTGACAAGTAGGCGGCACGGCGCAATATCCGGCTCCGGCGCTTGCGGTAAAATGAGAACTCTATCCGTCAGATCGCCAACCATGACTTACTGTGTCGCCATGCGACTCGACGCCGGGCTCGTCTTCCTTTCCGATTCGCGCACCAACGCGGGCGTGGACCAGATCGGCACGTTCCGCAAGATGAGCGTGTTCGAAAACCCGGGCGACCGCACCATCGTCCTGATGAGCGCCGGGAATCTCTCGATCTCGCAATCGGTGCGCCAGCTCGTGGCCGAGCAAGTCACGGCCGAGGGCAAGAGCATCTGGACCGCCAAGTCGATGTATGAAGCGGCGCAAATCGTCGGCGAGGCGATCCGCACGGTCTACAAGCGCGACGCCGAATCGCTCAAGAGTTTCGGCATCGACTTCAACGTCAGCCTGATCCTGGGCGGCCAGATCAAGGACGAACGCTGCCGCCTGTTCCAGATGTATTCGGCCGGCAACTTCATCGAAGCGCACAACGAAAACACCTATTTCCAGATCGGCGAAGCCAAGTACGGCAAGCCCATCATCGACCGCGTGATCAACCCCCTGACGCCGTTGGACGAAGCGGCCAAGTGCGCGCTGATTTCAATGGATTCGACCTTGCGGTCGAACATCTCGGTCGGCCTGCCGCTCGATCTGCTGATCTACGAGACCGACCGCCTGGCGGTGTCGCGCTTCGTCACCATCGACGAAACCAACCAGTATTTCCAGATGATCCGCAATTCCTGGGGCGGGCAATTGAAGGCGGTGTTCGAAGGCATCGTCGACCCCGTGTGGGATGCAGCGCCTGAGACGACGGCGAATGTGCTGTCGAGCGTCAACCTGACGAGCCAGCCGGTGCGCATACCGGTGCCGGCGAAAGTGGCGACGCCGGCTGCGAAGACCGGATCTGCCGCCTTGCAGACCTTGGCCCAGCAAGACCGAAAGTCTCAGCAGAATTAAATCGTAGCTTAGGTTGAACGCGGTGATGCCCAATTACGTCAACGGTAGGCTTAGCGCTTTGTAGTATCCGGAGTGCGAAATTTGTAGCGTTCTTAGCATGGGGAACTGTTCGGGAATGGCATTTTTTGCGGCGACCCCGCAGGCGACTATCTCAGCCCGGACTTTAGCCATGAACTCATCAATCGAAATGATTTTTGCGCCCGCTAAAAAATCCCGACCTTTTGGATGGGAAATAAGGACGGCAATATGTTCGATTGGTGTTTTGGGATCGAGCCAAGTAAACACTTCCTTGAAAATCAATTTGCTAGCTGCGCCAAATTTTTTTCGAAACCGCTCTTCCCTGATCTCCCACGAATGCGCGTCCACTGATGGTTCCAGATGCACGAGATGTCCGCTATGTGGATCGTATGCTACGACGTCAAGTTCCATCTCCCAACCACCGTGAGAAAGCCTCCCGACCTTTACGTTGCGTTTTACCAAGTAACCCTTCCAGTCATAGTATTCCGCAATAAAATTTTCAAGGTGCGACATGCTTATTTCGCTTCCGTAATGGCAGGAACGTAGGGTGGGTGAGCGAAGCGTTACCCACCAAGCATATAAATAACCGTATTTGACGCATTGTGGTGGGTAGCGCTTCGCTCACCCACCCTACATCCTTTTGTCAGACGACGATAGTCTGATGCTCCCCATCCGCGCGCTCGCGGATTTCGCCGATGCGCATCACGGTCTCACCGGAGGCCTTCAGGTGCGCCATCGCCGCGTCGGCATTTTCCTTGGAGACGATGACGGTCATGCCAATGCCGCAGTTGAAGACGCGGTGCATTTCGGCGTCGGCCACGCCACCGTGCTGTTGCAGCCACTTGAACAAAGGCGGCAGTTCCCAGGCATCGCTGTGCAGCACGGCCGTGAGGTTGTCGGCCAGCACGCGCGGGATGTTTTCCACCAGGCCGCCGCCGGTGATGTGCACCATGCCCTTGACTTCCATCGCTTCCATCAAGGCCAGCAGCGGCTTGACGTAGATACGCGTCGGGGCGATCAGCGCGTCGGCCAGCGGGCGGCCGTGGAAGTCGGCGTTCAAATCGGGCTTGGCGACTTCGATGATCTTGCGCACCAGCGAATAACCATTCGAGTGCGCGCCCGACGAAGCCAGGCCCAGCACCACGTCGCCCGGCACGATCTTGCTGCCGTCGATGATCTTCGATTTTTCCACCGCGCCGACGGCAAAGCCGGCCAGATCGTATTCGCCATCGGGGTACATGCTGGGCATTTCGGCCGTTTCGCCGCCGATCAAGGCGCAACCGGCTTGTTCGCAGCCGGCGGCGATGCCCTTGATGACGTCGGTCGCGGTCGCCACGTCGAGCTTGCCGCAGGCGAAATAATCGAGGAAAAACAGCGGTTCGGCGCCCTGGACCAGGATGTCGTTGACGCTCATGGCGACCAGATCGATACCGACCGTGTCATGCTTGTTCAAATGGAAAGCCAGCTTGAGCTTGGTGCCCACGCCGTCGGTGCCCGACACCAGAACCGGTTCCTTGTATTTCTTGCTGACCTCGAACAAGGCGCCGAAGCCGCCGATGCCGCCGAGCACGCCATCACGGAAGGTGCGCTTGGCAAACGGCTTGATCGCCTCGACTAAGGCATCGCCCGCGTCGATGTCGACCCCTGCATCGCGGTAGGAAAGAGAGACGTTGGTTGTGGATGTCATGATGATATTGGCGGCAGAGGCGGTAAAATAGACGGTTCATGCCGTCAATTCGTGGAAAAATCGACGGCTAAAGCGGTATTTTATCAAATCGGCTTCAACCATACCCTTAAAACCCGTCCCGACACAGGCCAAAACATGCCCTTTCCCCTTAATTCGGACCAGAAACAGACAATCATTTGGCTGGCCGTGGCCCTGGGAATCGCGCTGCTGCTGTATTCGCTCGGGCCCGTGCTGGCGCCGTTCGTGGCCGGTTCCATCCTGGCTTATGCCTTGAACCCCGGCGTCGATTGGATGGCTTCGCACCGAATCGGCAAGAATGGCCGATTTGGCCTGCCGCGCGTGCTGGCAGTGACAGTCATGGTGCTGCTGCTGTTTACCGCCGTGATGGCCCTGGTGCTGGTGGTGGCGCCGGTTTTGCAGAAGGAAAGCGCGTTGCTGCAGGAACAGATTCCGGTGTTCCTGGTCAAGCTGAACGATTTGCTTGGCCCCAAGCTGCAAGACATGGGGATTTACGTCCAGTTGGACAGCGCCGGCATCAAAAGTATGGCCAGCCAATACTTGAGCACCAGCGGCGAGGAAATCGGCAAGGCCGTGCTCGCTTCGGCCAAGGTGGGCGGCATCGCCGTACTGGGCTGGCTTGCCACCGTGGTGTTGATTCCCGTAGTGCTGTTCTACATCCTGCTCGACTGGTATCCCTTGTTGCGGCGTATGGAAAACGGCATCCCGCGCCGGTGGCTCGGCAAGGTCAGGAGCGTGGTCATGGAAGTCGACGGCTTGCTGGCGCAGTATCTGCGCGGGCAATTGACCGTGATGTTGGTGCTGGCTGCGTATTATTCGGTGGCGCTGACGTTGTGCGGCTTCGACGTGGCGCTGCCGGTCGGCATCATTACCGGCTTATTGGTATTCATCCCCTATCTCGGCTTCGGCCTCGGATTGATCCTGGCGCTGATTGCCGCCGTCCTGCAGTTCGAGGGCTGGCATGGCCTGGTGTCGGTCGCCATCATCTATGGCTGCGGACAGGTGCTGGAAGGCTTTTTCCTGACGCCGCGCTTGGTGGGCGAGCGCATCGGCCTGCATCCGCTGGCGGTGATTTTCGCCTTGCTCGCGTTCGGCCAATTGTTCGGCTTCGTCGGCGTGCTGCTGGCGCTGCCGGCTTCGGCCATCGTCATGGTCGCGCTGCGCCATCTGCGCCGGCATTACGTCTGCAGCAGCTTTTATACGCGCTGAGCGCGAGAACGCACACATGAAGCATTGCAAATGAAGCACCCCCGGCAACTGTTACTGGGCCTGGACGAGGAAAAGCCGCAGAGCTTCGCCACCTTCGTCACCGGCCCCAATCTCGAATTGATGCAATTCCTGCCGCTCTTTGCCGCCGACGGCGCGAGCGACAAGTTCGTCTATCTCTGGGGCAGCGCCGGCGCGGGCAAGACGCACCTGCTGCAGGCCCTGGCCGAAGCGCCGCAGGCGCGCTACATCGCGCACGACGCCCCGGCAGCGGAGTTCCAGTACACGCCGGACGTCGCGCTTTATCTGGTCGACGACTGCGACAAGCTTTCCGAGCAGGCGCAAATCGATGTCTTTGCGCTATTGAACCAGGTGCGCGAACACGGCGCCATGATGGCCACCGCAGGCTCGGCCGCGCCGGCCCACCTCGCCCTGCGCGAAGACTTGCGCACGCGCCTGGGCTGGGGCTTGATCTATCAAGTGCATGAATTGACCGATGACGACAAGCTGGCCGCGCTGAACCAGGCCGCCACCGCGCGCCGCATGAACGTGGCGCCGGCGGTGCTGCCCTACCTGATCACGCATTTTGCGCGCGACATGCGCTCGCTATCCTGCATGCTCGATGCGCTCGACACCTATTCGCTCGAAACCAAGCGGCTGATCACCTTGCCGCTACTGCGCGAATTGCTGCAATTGGAAAAAGAAGAAACTGCCGAATGAACCTCGCCCTGTTTGATCTCGACCATACGCTGCTGCCGCTCGACTCGGACTACGAATGGAACCAGTTCCTGTGCCGCATCGGCGCGGTCGACGCCGACGTCTTTGCCGCACGCAACATGGAATTCTTTGCCCAGTACAACGCCGGCACGCTCGACCCGGTGGCCTATCTCGAATTCGCACTGGGCAACCTGGCGCGCTTCAAGCGCAGCGAGCTCGATGCGATGCACCGCCGCTTCATGCTTGAAGTCATCGAGCCGGCCTTGCTGCCCCAGGCGCGTGCGCTGCTGCAAAAGCACCATGACGCAGGCGACCTGGTCTGCATTGCCACCGCGACCAACCGCTTCGTCACCGCGCCGATCGCCAAAGCGCTGGGCGTGCAACACCTGATTGCCGCCGAGCCGGAGCTGACTGCCGGGGGCGAGTTGACCGGCCACCTGGTCGGCATCCCGACCAACGGAGCGGGCAAGCTGCGGCACACCCGGGATTGGCTCGCAGGCATGGACAAAACGCTGGAGAGCTTCCCCGAAACCTGGTTCTACAGCGATTCGCACAACGATTTGCCGCTGCTCTCGGCGGTCACCCACCCTGTCGCCACCAATCCCAATGCCAAGCTGACGGAACATGCCCTGGCGAACGGCTGGCCTATAATAAATATATTCAACCAACACCAATGATAACCAAGCTCATCCGCCGCATTCTGGGCGCCAAGGACCCCAGCCCCGCATCCAGGGACACGACCAAGCCCGTCGTACTCGGGCCGGCCGAGCACAAGATCGACCCCAAGCTGGTTTCACCGAACGCCGTGCGCGTGACGCAAACGCTGCAGGACGCCGGCTACAAGGCCTTCATCGTCGGCGGCGCCGTGCGCGACCTGCTGACCGGCATGAAGCCGAAGGATTTCGACATCGCCACCAACGCCACGCCGGAACAGATCAAGAAACTGTTCCGCCGTGCCTTCATCATCGGCCGGCGCTTCCAGATCGTGCACGTGATGCTGGGGCAGGAACAGCTCGAGGTCACGACCTTCCGCGGTTCCTCGTCGGACGGCTCGCCCAAGGACGAGCACGGCCGCGTGCTGCGCGACAACATCTTCGGCGAACAGCACGAAGACGCGGTGCGGCGCGACTTCACCGTCAATGCCATGTACTACGACCCGGCATCGCAAACGGTGCTCGACTACCACGGCGGGGTGGCCGACATCCGCGCCAAGACCATGCGCATGATCGGTGTGCCCGAGGCGCGTTATCGCGAAGACCCGGTGCGCCTGTTGCGCGTGGTGCGCTTTGCGGCAAAGCTCAATTTCACCATCGAACCGGCCACGGCCGCGCCGATCGCGGTGATGGCGCCCTTGATCAATAACGTGCCGGCGGCACGCGTGTTCGACGAGATGCTGAAGCTGCTCATGAGCGGCCAGGCCCTGGCCTGCCTGCAGCAACTGCGTAAGCAAGGCTTGCATCACGGCTTGCTGCCGCTGTTGGACGTGGTGCTGGAGCAGCCGCTGGGCGAGAAATTCGTCACGCTGGCGCTGGCCAATACCGACGCCCGCATCAAGGAAGGCAAGCCCGTGTCGCCGGGCTTTCTGTTTGCGTCGCTGTTGTGGCACCAGGTATTGGAGAAATGGACCGCCTACCAGGCCGCCGGCGAGTATCCGATTCCGGCGCTGCACCTGGCGGCCGACGACGTGTTGAACGCACAGACCGAAAAGCTGGCCCTGCAGCGCAAGATCGCCTCCGACATGCGCGACATCTGGGCCATGCAGCCGCGCTTCGACCGGCGCGTGGGCAAGTCGCCCTACAAGCTGCTGGAACACCTGCGCCTGCGCGCCGGCTACGACTTCCTGCTGTTGCGTTGCGCCTCGGGCGAGATCGATGCTGAAGTCGGCCAATGGTGGACCGATTTCATGGAAGCCGACGGCACACAACGCGAAACCCTGATCACCACGCGTGCCAAGCCGGCCGACGGCGGCGGCAATGGTGGCAGCAATGGCGGCAACAGCGGCGCCCAGAAGAAACGCCCGCGCCGCCGCGGCGGACGCGGCCGTTCCAAGACCGGCAACGACGCCGGCGGCGGAGGAGATGCCGCTTGATCGATGCCTACATCGGCATCGGCGCCAATCTCGGCGACGCACGCGCGACCGTCGAAGCGGCATTTGTGCGCCTGGCCGCGCTGCCGCAGAGTCGATTGGCCGCGCAATCGAGCCTGTTCCGCTCGGCCCCGATCGATGCCGGCGGCGATGATTACATCAACGCCGTGGCGCACCTGCAAACCGCCCTGCCTGCCGAGGCGCTGCTGCAGCAATTGCAAGCCATCGAGCTCGATTTCGGCCGCGAGCGGCCTTATCAAAATGCGCCGCGCACGCTCGATCTCGACATATTGCTCTATGGCGCGAACAAGATCGCCAGTGCTACACTGACCGTGCCGCATCCGCGCCTGACCGAGCGCGCCTTCGCGCTGGTTCCGTTGTTGCAGCTCGACCCCTTCATCAAGATTCCCGGCAAGGGCGCGGCGCACGTGTTTGCGCCGGGTGTGGCGGACCAGCGCATCGGCCGTATCGAAGCGTAAGGAGCAATCCATGGAACTCGATCGCTACCGCTACATCGTTGTAGAAGGCCCGATAGGGGTGGGCAAGACCTCGCTCGCTCGCCGGCTGGCCAATGCGTTCTCGGCGCAGATGCTGCTGGAATTGCCGCAGGAAAACCCCTTCCTGGAAAAGTTTTACCGTGACGCTGCGCGTTATGCGCTGCCGACCCAGATGTTCTTCCTGTTCCAGCGCCTGAACCAGTTGCGCGAACTGATGCAGACCGATCTGTTTTCGGCGCCCATCATCTCGGACTTCCTGCTCGACAAGGACCCGATCTTCGCCACGCTGACCCTGGCCGACGATGAATTGCATCTGTATCGCCAGATGTACGAGCACCTGCGTCCGCAGGCGCCGCTGCCCGACCTCGTGATCTATCTGCAGGCCGAGCCGCAGGTGCTGATCGAGCGGGTGAAAAAGCGCGGCATCGCGATGGAGAGTAATATCTCGGAAAATTATCTGGTTCGTTTGTGCGAAAGCTACACCCGGTACTTTTACCACTACGATGCGGCGCCGCTGTTGATCGTCAATGCCGAAACGCTCAACCCGATCGAGCGCGAGCAAGACTTCCAGCTGCTGTTGAACCGCATCAGGAACATGCGCGGCAAGCGCGAGTTTTTCAAGCTTGGGGATTGAGTAGAAAATGACAGGATATTTGCAGGAAACACCGGCGCGCACGCGCGCCGTCACCGCTCCCGGCTTGCGCGGTTTGCGCGAGTCCAAGGAAAAAATCGCCATGCTGACCTGTTACGACGCCAGCTTCGCAGCCCTGATGGACCGCTGCGGCGTGGACGTGCTGCTGGTCGGCGATTCGCTGGGCATGGTGTGCCAGGGCCACAACTCGACACTGCCGGTGACGATTGCCGATATCGCCTATCACACGGCAAGCGTGGCGCGCGGCAACCAGACGGCGCTGTTGATCGCGGACATGCCTTTCGGCTCCTACGGCACGCCCGAAGCGGCATTCGACAATGCCGTCAAGCTGATGCAGGCGGGCGCCCAGGTGGTCAAGCTAGAAGGCGGCGTGTGGCTGGCTGAAACGATCCGCTTCCTGACCGAGCGTGCCGTGCCGGTGTGCGCCCACATCGGCTTGACGCCGCAGTCCGTCCATCAATTGGGCGGCTACAAGGTGCAGGGCAAGACCACCGAAGGCGCCGAGCAACTGATGGCCGATGCGCTCGCCGTGCAGCAGGCCGGCGCGTCGTTGATGGTGATCGAGGCGGTGCCCTCGCCCTTGGCCAAGCAGGCGACCGATGCGCTGGTGATTCCGACGATAGGGATTGGCGCAGGGCCTGATTGCTCGGGCCAGGTGCTGGTGGTGCATGACATGCTCAATGTCTTCCCGGGCAAGAAGGCGCGCTTCGTGAGGAATTTCATGGAAGGGCAGGCCAGCATCGAGGCGGCGATCAGGGCTTATGTGGCGGCGGTGAAGGATGGGTCGTTTCCTTCGTTGGAGCACTGCTTCTGAAGCAAGACTACAGTGTTCGACACGCCGGCTTGGCTCTCCTCGCCCGCAGGCGGTGCAGTCGGGGTTTCGCGAAGCATGCTTCGCGCCGACGGAACGACACGCGCTTGCAAGCGCGTGTCTCCTCCCTATAGGGGCGCCCGGCGTAGGAACACAGGGGAGAGGGGTGGGGCGGGCGGCGATCCAATGAGGGAGATTGCGATCTGACTTCACTCAAACCAAGCGCATGGAGTTTGCGCTCACTGCATTTGGCCTGACAACCCACGCCAGCTCACGACCTCCCTCACCCCCTCCCCTCTCCCGCCTGCGGGCGAGGGGCGATTAGCCGGCTCTCTTCTTGGCTGAAACGGAATTTTTTGGCTACAGCGAAATACAATTCGCAGATATTCGCAGGTATCAGCGAAGATTACTGCGCCTCGTACCGCGCCAACGCCCCAGCCATCAAATCCGGCATCGCTTCGCTACCCGACACCGCCACGCCCAGATCGCGCAGCAAGCCGTCGCGAATGCCGTAGACCCAGCCATGTATGGTCAATTCCTGCCCGCGCTCCCAGGCGTTTTGCACCACCGTGGTCTGGCAGACGTTGACCACCTGCTCCAGCACGTTCAATTCGCATAGGCGGTCTGCCCGGTCGCGCTCGGTCATGGCTTCGCCGAGATAGCGGCCGTGCTTCTGCGCCACGTCCTGCACGTGGCGCAGCCAGTTGTCGGCCAGGCCGATCTTGCGGTTGGTCATGGCGGCATGCACGCCCGAGCAGCCGAAGTGGCCGCATACGATGACGTGTTTCACGGCCAGCACGTCAACGGCGAATTGCAGCACCGAGAGGAAGTTCAGGTCGGAGTGCACCACCACGTTGGCGATGTTGCGGTGGACGAACACGTCGCCCGGCAACAGGCCAAGCAATTCATTGGCCGGAACGCGGCTATCCGAGCAGCCGATCCAGAGATATTCCGGCGTCTGCTGCACGGCGAGCTTCTTGAAGAATTCGGGATCGCGGGCGACGATGCCCTCGGCCCAGGCACGGTTGTTGTCGAACAGCTTCGCGAGTTCGGTGTCTTTGCTATGATCGGTCATGGTATCGAGGCAGAAGGGCGGCGATCTGATGCTGCCGCACGTTGGCAATGCCTCGATTCTAGCGGATTCCCGCGCTGCAAACAGTTTGCACGCACGCGAAGCGGCAATAAAAAACGGAGCACGAAGCTCCGTTTTTCACAGAAGATGCTGCAAAAACCTTGAAGATGCCGCTAAACCATCAGGAAGCATCGCCCAACATCGCCGATTTGAGCTTGCTATCGGCTGGGTTGGCGCCGAGCCAGATCTTCAGCAAGGCGTTATAAAACAGCACGTCGGGAATCGGATCGGTGATCTTCTTGCCGTTGACGGCCACCATCGTGCCCGTGCCGGGAATCCAGTCCGTCGTTACGATATCGCCCTTCTTCAGTTCGGGAATGGAGCCGAACAGATGACCGAAGGCCAGCATCTGGTTGACGATCTTGGAACGCTCGGTCACGTCTGAATTCTTCCTGATGCCATCCATGAAGGCCTGGCCGAACGTGTCGCTGTCGACGTCGCGCAGCATGACCAAGGTCACGCGCTTGGCGCCGGGCTCTGCCAACACGTCCTGCATGGACGATTTCTTGTCGGCCAGGTAGAGGCCGGCGGCATAGACCTTGATGACGAACTTGTAGCGGATGCCGGCGCCGTTCAACTTCAAGTCCTGGCCGTTGACCTTGGCCGTGTCGTCGATCTTGTAGCCGGCGATTTCGACGGCGGAAGCGACAGGGGCGGTGAATAGTGCGGTAAGGAAGCCGAACGCAACCAAGGCGCGGCCCATGCGAATAGCCAGATTCATGTTTGTCTCCATATCGTTGGCCCTGTTCAAAATCGAACGAGCGTTTTATTGTCTACTCTCAGCATAGAGAAAATCCCCGATGCTGGCAAGCTACTCGCGATGCGTGATAAAAAAGCCACCTGAGCAGGTGGCTTTCTTGACATCGCAATGTTGCTGCGCTTTATTCAAAGAATTCCTTGACCTTGTCCTTCCAGGACTTGGTCTGCGGATTGTGCTTGGCGCCGCCTTCGGTGGTGAGCTGTTCGAGTTCGCGCAGCAATTCCTTCTGCTTTTCGGTCAGCTTGACCGGCGTTTCCACCACGACGTGGCAGAACATGTCGCCGGCGTAGCCGGAACGCACGCCCTTGACGCCCTTGCTGCGCAGGCGGAAAGTCTTGCCGCTCTGCGTGCCTTCGGGGATCGTGAACGAAGCCTTGCCGTTCAAGGTCGGCACTTCGATCTCGCCGCCCAAGGCTGCCTTGGCGAACGAGATCGGCATTTCGCAATGCAAGTCGTCGCCGTCGCGCTGGAACACCGGGTGCGCCTTGATGTGGATTTCCACGTACAGGTCGCCCGCGGGCCCGCCGTTCATGCCCGGTTCGCCGTTACCGGAAGAACGGATGCGCATGCCTTCGTCGATGCCGGCGGGGATTGCCACTTCGAGCGTCTTGTTGCGCTTGATGCGGCCCGCGCCGTTGCAGGTGGGGCATGGCGTGGGGATGATCTTGCCTGTGCCGTGACACTTGGAGCAGGTCTGCTGGATGCTGAAAAAGCCCTGCTGCATGCGCACCTGACCGTGGCCGCCGCAGGTGGTGCAGGTGGTGGGGCTGGTGCCGGGCTTGGCGCCCGAACCGTGGCAGGTTTCGCAGGCATCCCACGAGGGCACGCGGATGGTGGTGTCGAAACCATGCGCTGCCTGTTCCAGCGAGATTTCGAGGTTGTAACGCAAGTCGGCGCCGCGATAGACTTGCGGGCCGCCGCCGGAGCGGCCGCCGCGGCCGCCGCCGAAAATGTCGCCGAAGATGTCGCCGAAGGCATCGGCAAAACCGCCCGCTCCCGCACCGCCGAAGCCGCCCCCGCCGCCCATGTTGGGATCGACACCGGCATGACCGTAGCGATCGTAAGCTTCGCGCTTGGACGGTTCGGACAGCATCTCGTAGGCCTCCTTGGCCTCCTTGAATTTGTCTTCCGCGCCCTTGCTGTCCGGATTGCGGTCCGGATGGTATTTCATGGCGAGCTTGCGGTATGCCTTCTTGATCTCTTCGTCAGAGGCATTCTTTGCCACACCCAGTATTTCGTAAAAATCCCGCTTTGCCATCTTGCCAGCACCCTAAAAATTAAGCGAAAACGCCGGAACCGGAGTTGTGCACGCTATTCGCGCACGATTCCGGTCCCGGCGAGCCTGACGGTCTGGCATCATTCCCAGACCGGCTGGCAGCACTGTTTTACTTATCTTTGACTTCCTTGAACTCCGCGTCAACCACGTCTTCCTGGTTGCCCTTGGCTTCAGCGCCGCCGGCATGCGCGCCATGGTCATGACCCGCACCACCCGCACCGCCGGCTGCAGCCTGTTGCGCCTGCATGTCGGCATACATCTTTTCACCGAGCTTTTGCGCGGCAGCCGACAGGGCTTCGCTCTTGGCGTCGATCGCAGCCTTGTCGTCGCTCTTGAGCACGTCTTCCAGTTCCTTGATCGCAGCGTCGATCTTTTCCTTCTCGCCGCCGTCGAGCTTGTCGCCGTATTCGGTCAGCGCCTTCTTGGTCGAGTGGACCAGCGCGTCGCCCTGGTTGCGGGTTTCGGCCAATTCACGCAGGCGCTTGTCGTCTTCGGCGTTGGCTTCGGCATCGCGCACCATCTTCTGGATTTCATCTTCGGTCAAACCGGAGTTGGCCTTGATGACGATCTTGTTTTCCTTGCCGGTGGCCTTGTCCTTGGCGCCGACGTGCAAAATACCGTTGGCGTCGATGTCGAAGGTCACTTCGATCTGCGGCGTGCCGCGCGCTGCGGGCGGAATGCCTTCGAGGTTGAACTCGCCCAGGGCCTTGTTGCCGACGGCCATGTCGCGTTCGCCCTGGTACACCTTGATCGTCACGGCAGGCTGGTTGTCGTCGGCGGTGGAGAACACCTGGCTGAATTTGGTCGGGATGGTGGTGTTCTTCTTGATCATCTTGGTCATCACGCCGCCCATGGTCTCGATACCGAGCGACAGCGGAGTCACGTCCAGGAGCAGCAAGTCCTTGCGGTCGCCCGAGAGGACCGAACCTTGAATGGCGGCGCCGACGGCCACGGCTTCATCGGGGTTGACGTCCTTGCGCGGGTCCTTGCCGAAGAATTCCTTGACCTTTTCCTGCACCTTGGGCATGCGGGTCATGCCGCCGACCAGGATGATGTCGTCGATGTCGCCCACGGCTACGCCGGCATCCTTGATGGCGATGCTGCACGGTGCGATGGTCTTGGCGATCAGGTCTTCCACCAGCGCTTCGAGCTTGGCGCGCGTGATCTTCAGCGTCAAGTGAGCCGGGGCGCCGTTGGCCATGGCGATATAGGGCTCGTTGATTTCGGTTTGCTGCGAAGACGACAGCTCGATCTTGGCGCGCTCGGCCGAAGCCTTGATACGCTGCAGCGCGATCGCATCCTTGCCCAGGTCGATGCCGCTGGTCTTCTTGAATTCGTCGATGATGTAATCGATGATGCGCTGGTCGAAGTCTTCGCCGCCGAGGAAGGTGTCGCCATTGGTCGACAGCACTTCGAATTGCATTTCGCCATCCACGTCGGCGATTTCGATGATCGACACGTCGAAGGTGCCGCCGCCCAGGTCATACACGGCGATCTTGCGGTCGCCCTTGCTGCTCTTATCCAAGCCGAAAGCCAACGCCGCCGCAGTCGGTTCGTTGATGATGCGCTTGACTTCGAGGCCCGCGATACGGCCGGCATCCTTGGTTGCCTGGCGTTGCGCGTCGTTGAAGTAGGCCGGCACCGTGATAACGGCTTCGGTCACTTCTTCGCCGAGGTAGTCTTCGGCGGTCTTTTTCATCTTGCGCAGCACTTCAGCCGAGATTTGCGGCGGCGCGAGCTTCTTGTCGCGCACGGCGATCCAGGCGTCGCCATTGTCGGCCTTGGTGATCTGGTAGGGCATCAGGGCGATGTCCTTTTGCACTTCCTTCTCGTCGAACTTGCGACCGATCAGGCGCTTCGCTGCATAGATCGTGTTCTTGGGGTTGGTCACGGCCTGACGCTTGGCCGGCGCACCGACCAGGATCTCGCCGTCTTCCTGATAAGCGATGATCGAAGGCGTGGTACGCGCGCCTTCCGAGTTTTCGATGACCTTGGGTTGGCCGCCTTCCATAACGGAGACGCAGGAGTTGGTCGTTCCCAAGTCGATGCCGATGATCTTGCCCATGATGATTTCCTTGTTTTGTATTAACTGCTAAATTTTTGTACTAACTACAAATTGACTGAATGACGAAGAATCCGCTGACTCCCATATCGGGGAATACCCTTATAAATTCAAGGGCTTTCCCGCGCCTATTCTTTATTGCGCCACCGTGACCAGTGCGGGGCGCAGCAGGCGATCGGAAATCATGTAGCCCTTTTGCAGCACGTTCACGATGGTGTTGGCGGCCTGCTCGGCCGGCACCATGGACACGGCCTGGTGCTTCATCGGGTCGAGCTTGTCGCCCGGCTGGGGATTGACTTCGACGAGCTTGTTCTTCTCGAAGGCGGACGCCAGTTGCTTCAATGTCATGTCCACGCCTTGCTTCAGCGTTTCGATGGTCGGCGTTGCCACCAGCAAGGCCATTTCCAGACTATCTTTCACCGGCACCATGGATTCGGCGAAGTTCTCGACAGCGAATTTGTGTGCCTTGGCAATGTCTTCCTGGGCGCGGCGGCGGATGTTTTCGCCTTCGGCCTTGGCGCGCAAATAGGCATCCTGCAGCTCGGCAGCCTTGGCTACGGCATTGGCCAACTGCTGCTCCAGGGTCGGCTGGGCCGGCGCAGCATTTTCTGCCGGTTTTTCGGCTGGCTTTTCCGCGGCGGAAGTCTTCAATTCTTCGGCAGACGCCTGGTCCTGGGTTTCCTGGGCTTGCGTGTTTTCTTGATCCTGCATCAAAAAATCTCCAACAAATCAAATACTTAAAGTTAGCGAAAATCAATCCTCGCCCTACATGGGGCTAACCCACAATATTTCAAGGGGTATTTCGTCATCCCAAATGAAATGAATCATTTACATGAGTGTTGCAGCGCAACGACACAATCCAAAAATTGGAAGATTTCGTTACAACTTTCACATGTTTATGGGATGTGGGAATGCGAGCATTGAACTAGGATGTGGGTATGGGAGTCTTACTGCAACATCAGCACATCACGGGAAATCGTATGAAGCTGCCACTTATTCTTGCATCTCTGGTTGCCTATGTCGTATTGGCAACTGTCTGGATTTGCTATTCGGAACTCGTCGCCTTGTACTGACAAGGCTAGGGATTCTATCAGCAAAATATCAGCAAAAAGCGGCGATTTTGGTATCGCCGGCAAGCTGTTCACCTTCTTTTTAAATCGAGCCTCGAACCAGGCGATCAGGTCTGCGCGCCTTGCTTGCGCGCCAACTGCGCTGTCACGTCAGGGCGCAATGCCTCCAGTTGAGCCGTTGTCGGCCAGCCCTGCATATGCTGGAGCGCAACGTCAGCCAGCGCATTGATCCAATCCGGCGATTCGTTCAGGCAAGGGATGTAATGGAATTCCTTGCCGCCGGCGGTCAGGAATTCGGCCCGCACTTCCATGGCGATTTCTTCCAGCGTTTCCAGGCAATCGCTGGTGAAGCCGGGACAGACTACATCGACGCGCTTGACCCCTTCCTGCGCCAATTTCTTCACGCTTGGTGCCGTGTAAGGCTGCAGCCATTCGGCCTTGCCGAAGCGCGACTGGAAGGTGAGCAGGCACTTGCTTTCGTCCAGGCCCAGTCGCTCAGCCAGCAGGCGCGCGGTCTTGTGGCATTCGCAATAATACGGGTCGCCCAGTGCCAGCGTGCGCTTGGGCACGCCGTGGAAACTCATCACGAGCTTGTCCGGGCGGCCGTGCTTTTCCCAATAGGCGGTCACCGACGCGGCCAGCGCGTCGATGTAGCCGGCGTGGTCGTGGTAATTGCGCACGAAACGCAGCTCGGGCAGGTTGCGCACCTTGGCCAGATGGGCAAACACGGCATCGTGGATCGAAGCCGTAGTCGTGCCCGAGTATTGCGGGTAGGCCGGCAGGATCAAGATACGCCCGGCGCCCGCAGACTTCAATTGATCGAGCACTTCGGCTATGCCCGGCTTGCCGTAGCGCATGGCATGGGCCACGTCGACCTGATGCCCGCGTTGACCAAGGTAGCCGCGCAATAGCTTGGCCTGCTTTTCGGTGTGGACCTTCAAAGGCGAGCCATCGGACGTCCAGATCGAAGCGTATTTCTTGGCCGACTGGCCCGAGCGGAACGGCAGGATCACGGCGTGCAGGATGACCCACCACAGCGCGCGCGGAATTTCAACGACGCGCGGGTCGGACAGGAATTGTTTGAGGTAGGGCCGCAACGCTGCCGCGGTCGGCGCCTCGGGCGTGCCCAGGTTGACGAGCAAGACTGCTGTCTTGGCGGGTGTGCCATGCACATGTTTGGGCTCGGGGAGAAACGCCATTTCAGGAAGCCAAGCTCATGACGCCAGCAGCTCGCGCGCATGTTTGCGCGTGGTCGCCGTGATTTCGATGCCGCCCAGCATGCGCGCCACTTCTTCGACACGTGCCTTGGCATCGAGCGCAGCGATGCGTGAAACCGTGCGCTCGCCCTGCGCTTCCTTGCTGACCTGGAAATGCTGGTTGGCCTGGCTTGCTACTTGCGGCAGGTGCGTGACGCACAGCACCTGGCGATCCTGTCCGAGCCGCTTCAACAGACGCCCCACGACTTCGGCCACGCCGCCACCGATACCGCTATCGACTTCGTCGAAGATCAGCGTGGGCGTCGCCGTCGCCGCCGAGGCGATGACCGAGATCGCCAGCGCAATGCGCGCCAGCTCGCCGCCCGAGGCCACCTTGGCCAGCGGGCGCGTCGCGCTGCCGGCATGGCCAGCGACGAGGAATTCGACTTGCTCCAGCCCATATATGGCCGGCTCGCACGGACGCAGCGCGATCTCGAAGCGTCCGCCCGCCATGCTCAAGTCCTGCATGGCGACGGTCACAGCGTGGCCCAGTTGGTGCGCTGCGCTGGCACGCGTCTTCGACAAGGTTTCCGCCACGTTGCGATAGGCCGCTTCGGCCTTGGCTTCCTCGGCTTTCAAGCCTTCCATGTCGGTCGCCTGCGCCAGCTGGCGCAATTGCGCGGACAAGGTTTCATGCTCCTGCGGCAAGTCTTCCGGCGGCACGCGGAATTTGCGTGCGGTGGAGTGGAGCGCTTCGAGCCGTCCTTCGACCTGGCGCAAGCGCGCCGGATCGAGCTCGACACGGCCGAGGTAATCGTTCAAGGCATACACCGCTTCCTGCAACTGGATGCGCGCCGGCTCCAGCGCTTCCAGCACGGGCTTGAGTTCGGCGTCGATATCGACCAGCTTGGCGATCTTCACGTTGAGCGACGACAGGCGCGAGAGCATGGGGTTGTCGTCGGATTCCGAAATCGCGGTCAGGGCTTCCTGCGCACCTTCGATCAGGTGGGCCGCGTGCGAAAGCCGGCTGTGCTCGTTCGAGATTTCAGTCCATTCGCCGGGCTTGACCGTCAGCTTGTCGAGTTCGCCGACCTGCCATTCGAGCCGTTCGCGCTCCAGCAGCACGTTCTTGGCATTGGTTTCGAATTCTTCTCGCTGTTTCACCAGGGCCCGCCAAGCCTTGTATAACTGGCCCAGCTCCCTGAGCGCCTCCTGCAAGCCGGCTTGATTGTCGAGCAGCACGCGCTGGGCGTCGCTCTTGAGCAGCGATTGGTGTGCGTGCTGGCCGTGAATGTCAACCAGCATGTCACCCAGTTCGCGCAATTGGGTGGCGGTGGCGGCGATGCCGTTGACGTAAGCCTTGGAGCGCCCGGCATTGTCGATCACGCGGCGCAGCATGATGGCACCGGCCTCGCTGGCTATCTCGTTGCCGGCCAGCCAGGCTTCCACTTCGGGGCCGGCGGTGAATTCCGCCGTGATGTCGGCCCGGGCCGCGCCTTCGCGCACCATGCTGGCGTCGCCGCGCTCGCCCAGCGCCAAGGCCAAGGCATCGATCAGGATGGACTTGCCGGCGCCGGTTTCGCCGGTGAAGACGGTGAAGCCGGCCGAGAAATCGAGTTCGATGGTGTCGACGATGACGAAGTCGTGAATGGATAAAGTGCGGAGCATGATTGAAGCGCCAAATTCAATAAATCCGTCGTTCCCGCGAAAGCGGATGGCCGCCTCGCGGGAACCCAGAGCGCCACGGACATAAGGTTTAATTCCTGGATTCCCGCTTTCGCGGGAATGACGGTGCAATGCCGGGGCGCGACTATTTTAATTGACCTTCAGCCGATGGGTACTCATTCCAGTGTAACTTTCTACGCAATGTATCGTAATAACTCCACCCCTGCGGATGCAAAAAGGTGATCGCATGCCCCGAGCGCTGCACGAAGATGCGGTCGCCGTGCGCCAGGCTGGTCAAGGACTGCATGTCGAAGTTGATGCTCACGTCGCGCCCACCCTTGATCACCATCATCACCTTGGACGATTCGGGCACGACGATGGGCCGGTTCGACAGCGAGTGCGGCGCGATCGGCACCAGGCCGATGCCGCGCAGGCTGGGGTGCAGCAAGGGGCCGCCGGCAGATAGCGCATAGGCGGTCGAGCCGGTCGGCGTGGTGACGATCAAGCCGTCGGATCGCTGGTTGTACATGAAATGGCCGTCGACGTCGACTTGCAGTTCGACCATGCCCGAACCGGAGCCGCGCGCCACTACCACGTCGTTGAAGGCCAGCGCCTGGAAGATGGTTTCGCCGTCGCGCTCGACCCGGCCTTCGAGCAGGCTGCGCTGTTCCGATTCGACGTTCCCGTCGAGCATCTCCCCCAGGGTCGGGATCATGCGTTCGAGCGGGATGTCGGTCATGAAACCGAGCCGGCCCTGGTTGATGCCGATCAGCGGCACATTGTAGGGCGCAAGCTGGCGCGCGATGCCGAGCATGGTGCCGTCGCCGCCCAGCACGATGGCGGCATCGGCATGGGCGCCGATTTCGGCCGGCGTCATGGCGCGCACGCCGGCCAGGTCCATATTGTGCGCGGTTTCGCTCTCGAAGATCACCTCATGCCCGCGCGCGGCGAGAAAGTCGGCGATGTCGGACAAGGATTGTTCGATCCCGGCAGCAAGGTACTTGCCGATGATGGCAATGGTTTTGAGCCGGATGGATGATTGAGCGAGCGACATGCTGCAGATTAGACCATAATTCCTCTTCATCTTACAGCTGCACGCTTCCGGTTCTCGAAAAATGCCCTTCCCGCCCAGCCAGACCAGGCCCGACACGATCAAGGCCATATTGTTCGACCTTGACGACACCCTGTGGCCTATCGCGCCCACCATCGTGCGCGCCGAAGCCTTGCAATATGAATGGCTTGCCGCCCATGCGCCGGCCCTGGTGGCCCGACACAGCCGCGAAAGCATGCGTGCGCGCCGCATGGAATTGGCGCAAACCGAACCACGCTACCGTTACGACCTGTGGTCGCTGCGCCACACGGCGCTCGTCGAGGCGCTCGCCGCCTC